>ERZ813253.429-NODE-429-length-15085-cov-6.736395_pt1 | contig 15085 bp, 15 predicted proteins | sample MGYA00520893_ERZ813253 | MGnify/ENA primary metagenome ERZ813253 (study PRJEB31669, sample SAMD00080414) | marine metagenome | biome: oceanic hadal pelagic zone biome; feature: marine hadalpelagic zone; material: sea water | place: Pacific Ocean:Izu-Bonin Trench...
TCGTTGCTTTACAACCGATCCCGCCAGGCGGCGATCACCACCGAACTCACCGAAATCGTCACCGGCGCCGAGGCGCTGTAGAACCTTAACGATTTGCTCAACGGAGCGTTGCTATGAAGAAATCTCTCGGCAAGATCACTCAGATCATCGGCGCTGTCGTCGATGTTAAATTCGACGGCGATCTTCCCGCCATTCTCAATGCCCTGCACTGCGATCTCGGCGATCGCCTGCTGGTCCTCGAAGTCGCCCAGCATCTCGGCGAATCGACGGTTCGCACCATCGCCATGGACGCCACCGAAGGACTGGTGCGCGGCCAGGAGATCAGCGATACGGGAGCGCCGATCACCGTGCCGGTCGGCCCCGAGACCCTGGGCCGCATCATGAATGTGATCGGCGAGCCGATCGACGAGCGCGGCCCGATCAAGACCAAGCACAGAGCGCCCATCCACAACACCGCGCCGCCCTTCGTCGATCAATCGACGGAAGCCGAAATCCTGATCACCGGCATCAAGGTGGTCGATTTGCTGGCGCCCTACGCCAAGGGCGGCAAGATCGGCCTGTTCGGCGGCGCCGGTGTCGGCAAGACCGTCATTATCATGGAGCTGATTAACAACATCGCCAAGGCGCACGGCGGCTTCTCGGTGTTCGCCGGGGTCGGCGAGCGGACCCGCGAGGGCAACGATCTCTATTACGAAATGATCGAATCAGGGGTCATCAAGCTCGACGGCGAGGGCTCCAAGGCGGCCCTGGTCTACGGCCAGATGAACGAGCCTCCCGGCGCCCGCGCGCGGGTCGGCCTGACCGGCGTTACCCTGGCCGAATATTTCCGCGACGAGGAAGGCCAGGATGTGTTGCTGTTCATCGACAACATCTTCCGCTTCACCCAGGCCGGCTCCGAGGTCTCCGCCCTGTTGGGCCGCATTCCCAGCGCGGTCGGCTACCAGCCGACCCTGGCGACGGAAATGGGCAATTTCCAGGAGCGCATCACCTCGACCAACAAGGGCTCGATCACCTCGGTCCAGGCGATCTACGTGCCCGCCGACGATCTCACCGATCCGGCGCCGGCGACCTCGTTTGCCCATTTGGACGCGACCACGGTGCTCAGCCGCCAGATCGCCGAGCTCGGCATCTATCCGGCGGTCGACCCGCTCGATTCGACCTCGCGCATGCTCGATCCCCGGATTATCGGCCAGGCGCATTACGACATCGCCCGCGAAATCCAGCGTATCCTGCAGGCCTATAAATCCCTCCAGGACATCATCGCCATCCTGGGCATGGACGAGCTTTCCGAGGAAGACAAGCTGACCGTCACCCGGGCGCGCAAGATCCAGCGCTTCCTGTCCCAGCCCTTCTTCGTCGCCGAGGTGTTCACCGGCACGAAGGGCGTCTTCGTCAGCCTGGAAGACACCATCGCCGGCTTCAAGGGACTGCTCGAAGGCGACTACGACGACCTGCCCGAGGCGGCGTTCTACATGGTCGGCACCATCGAGGATGTCGTCGAAAAGGCCAAGCGCATGGCCGCCGAGGCAGCCTAGCTCATGAGCGACCAGACGACAGCCGGCGACACCGCGGTCGAAAACGACGGCAAGCTCGGCTTCGAGCTCGCCTCGCCCGAGGCGTTGCTGGTGTCGCGCCGCGCCGACATGGTGGTGGTGCCCGGCACGGAAGGCGATTTTGGTGTCCTGCCGGGCCACGCGCCCTTCATCTCCGAGGTGCGGGCCGGGGTCATCGATGTCTATGTCGACGACAAAATCGACGAGCGTCTCTTCGTCGCCGGCGGCTTCGCGGAAGTCAATGAGAAGGGCTGTACGGTGTTATCGGGCGAGGCCTACCCTCTCGACGAGCTCGACAAGGGCGATGTCGATGAACGCCGCGGCGATGCCGTTGATCAACTGGCCAACGCCGACACCGACGAAGAACGCGCCGCAGCCGAGGCCGAAATCGCCCTCTGCGACGCCATGCTCGTAGCGCTGGAGTAAGTCACGATACCGACTCCAGCTTTTCAGTGACCCTCCGTGCCCCAAATTGAGTTGCTGCTTCCCATGGGATTGTTCGCGATTTCCACGAGCATCACGCCGGGGCCGAACACCCTCATGCTGCTCGCTTCGGGCGTAAATTTCGGATTTCGCCGCACCCTGCCGCATATGCTGGGGATCGCAGTCGGATTTCCCGCCATGATAATGGCCATCGGCCTCGGCCTGGGCGGATTGTTTGAAGCCTATCCACGGAGTCACGTGATTCTTAAATATGTCGGCATGGCGTATCTGCTGTGGCTGGCCTGGAAGGTCGCCACCGCCGAGCGCGCGGAAGACGCCGCTTACGAAAGCAAACCCTTTGGATTTTTCCAGGCAGCGGCGTTCCAATGGGTCAACCCGAAGGCCTGGACTGTCTCTGTGAGTGCAATCGCCACTTACACGTCCCTGCAGGGCGATGTCATGCAAGAGGTGGTTCTGATCGCCGTGATCTTCGGCATCGTCTCGGTTCCGGCCGTGACAAGCTGGACGTTCTTCGGCACCGCTATCCGCCGTCTGCTCAAATCGGAACGCGCACGCAGGCTCTTCAACTGGGCCATGGCGGGGTTGCTCGTTGCTTCTCTCCTGCCGATCCTATTCGCCTGACAAGGCGTCCCTGAACCCGGCAAACACGTCGCTGTAGAGCTGGCGTTTGAAGGGGATGATGAGGCGGATGAGATCGTCGGGCGCGAGCCATTTCCAGGCGGTGAACTCAGCGTGGTGGGTATTCAGATCGATCTCCCCGTCATCGCCCAAGAAGCGCATGGCGAACCATTTCTGCACTTGACCCACGTAGCGCCCGCCCCACACCCTGGCCGCCAGCTCGGGCGGCAAGTCATACGTCAACCAGCCCTGACTTTCGGCGATGATTTCGGCTCGTCGCACCCCGGTCTCTTCGGCCAGTTCGCGAAGCGCCGCCGCATCCGGCTGCTCGCCCTCTTCGATGCCGCCCTGGGGCATTTGCCAGGCTTCATCCGCGGCGTCGATGCGGCGGCCACCGAACACCAGCCCGGCGCCGTTGATCAGCACGATACCGACGCCTCGGCGATAGCCCCCACCGGTCTTCATTCAACCACCTGGAGCCGTCACTCTATCTGCTGCTGATTGACCAAGGCGCTGACCGGAACCAGGGAGAGTTTCTTGGCCTCGAGGGTCTTGATCCATCGTGAGAGCCGTTCGATCGTCACCGGATAGGCATGGCTGACGGCGACTGAAACCCCGACCCGGCGGGCGATGCGCTCGATCTCGTCGAGGCGGCGGCCGATCGCCGGCCGGGACGCCTGATCATCGAGAAAGCGATTGCTGATGGCGCGCGGCAGCCCGATGGTCGTCGCCAGGCTGGCGGCTATGCTGTTGGCCGAGGTGCGAGAATCCAGAAACATCAGGCCGCGCACTTTCAAGGCCGATAGGATCGGCCGCATATTGTCTTCCGAGGCGGTGAAACGCGAGCCCATGTTGTGAGTCACGCCGACATAGCCGCTGGCGCGATTGAGATGCCATTTAAGGCGCTCGACGTTTTCCGCCGCACTCAGCGAGGTCAGCAGGGCGTGGGGGCCAGGGTCGATGGCCGGATAATTCTCCGGCTCCATGGGCAGGTCGAGCAATACTTCATGGCCGGCGGAGCGCGCCAGATCGATCCATTTCTGTAAATCGCGGGCGTGGGAAGCGAAAGCCAGGGTAATCGCGCCGGGCAATCGGATCGCCGCCTCGGTGGCGGCGCGCCCCAGACCAAGCCCGGTGACGACCACGGCGATCCGCGGCCGGTCCACCGCGCCGTCCGTTGGCCGCGCATAGGCCAGGACAATCGGTGGGTCCGGCGTCTCCGGTGAAGCCTGCGGGACCTTCGCCAAATCGATTAACGGCTCGGCCGGCGGCTCGGGCAGCGGCGAAACAGCTTCCGGCGCTTCCTCCAGCATGGCCACCGCCTCATCGGGAACCGGTTCCTCGGGCTGTGGCGGGGCGGGCGGCGTCTGTTCGGGGTTCGTGATCGCCACCGTAACCTCCGGCATGGCGATCGCCTCGTCGGGGGCCAGATCGCCGATCGCATAAGGCACAGCCGCATCGTCACCAGCAAGAACCGGCCGCGGCGAGTCTTCTTCCCGAACAGATGCCGGCTCGGGCTTCGGCTCGACAGCCGCCGTGATCGTCACTTCCGGCTCGGGAGCGGGCTTCGGCTCGACAGCCGCCGTGATCGTCACTTCCGGCTCGGGAGCGGGCTCCGATTGCGGCTCGATGGCGGCCTTGACTTCGGCAATTTCTAGCGGCGCACCGGGCTCGGGCGAAGCCGTCTCGAGCGCATCGGTCGCAGGGTCTTCCACCACGGCTTCAACCACCGCCTCGGGAGAGGCCCCGATAGGTTCTGGCGCGGGCTTCGGCTCGGGCTCGGGCTCGGGCTCGGGCTCGGGCTCGGCGGTGGCCAGTATTGTCTCTTCCGGCTCGGAAACGGGCGCGCTCACGAGCGCCGGTTCAGGCGCGGCCACGGCACTGTCTTCGGCAAGCTCCCGTGGCGCGCTCGGTTCCGACGGAACCTCATAGGGTAGCGGCAAATCAGGCACATCGACCACCGCCTCGGCCGCGGGCGCGGCCGCAGGCACGGCGAGAGGTGGCGCGACCTCCGCCTGCGGAACCGATAGGGTGAGCAGGATTACGTTTCCCAGCGAGATCCGCGTTGTCAATCGCGGCGCCTCGGAAGCGGGCGTCAGGGCGATCAACAGGGTACCGATCAAGGCGAGGGTAAAAAGGACGAACGCCAGCTTTGCGGGCACGTCAGGGCCGGATGGCTGCTGTATTTCCTGCGTCCTTAAAATATCCACATCAACGCTTTATGGTGGCCCCCTGGATCGTGCCTAGTTGACAACCTTCTCGTTGAACAGCGACAAGCCGCGGATCAAATCAAGCGCCCGCGAGAGCTGGAAATCCTTCCTCGCCAGTTCCGAACGGCCGTTTCGACCGTCGGTTTCGCTGGGATCCGCATCGGCGGAATCGCCATTGATCTCGGCTTCGCTGGCCAGACGATTGCGCAGGGACGCCTCGTCCCGCTGGCCGCCGTTGTTCTCTTCGCTCTCGATGCGGCCCTGCTCGACCACGATATCGGGCTCAATGCCCTTGGCCTGGATCGAGGCGCCCGACGGCGTGTAATAGCGCGCCGTGGTCAAGCGGATGGCGCCATGGCCCGACAGGGGGATGATGGTCTGCACCGAACCCTTACCGAAACTGCGCGTCCCCAGGATGATGGCGCGCCGATGATCCTGAAGCGCACCCGCGACGATTTCAGAGGCGCTCGCCGAGCCGCCGTTGATGAGCACAACGATAGGCAGCCCGTCGGCGAGATCGCCGGATTTGGCGTTGAAGCGCTGTACGCTGTCGGTGCGCCGCCCCCGGGTCGAGACGATTTCACCCTTGTCGAGAAAGGCGTCGGATATGGAGATCGCCTGATCCAACAGGCCGCCCGGATTGTTGCGCAGATCGAGGATAACGCCCGTCAAGGCATCGCCGAGTTCTTCCTTGATCTTGCCCAGTTCGCGGATCAGCCCGACCTCGGCCTGCTCATTGAATTTGGTAATGCGGATGTAAGCGGTGTTTTCCTCGATACGCGCCTTGATCGACTGAATCTTGATGATCGCGCGGGTAATCCGCGTCTCGATGGGCTGATCGACACCCTCGCGGCGGATGGTCAAGACGATGTCAGTGCCGATCAGGCCGCGCATGCGTTCGACCGCTTCCGACAGGGTCAGACCGAGCACCTGCTCGCCGTCGAGTTTGGTGATGAAGTCGCCGGCCTTGACGCCGGCCTTGGCCGCCGGGGTGTCGTCGATCGGCGAGACCACCTTGACCAGCCCACTCTCCATGGTCACCTCGATGCCGAGGCCGCCGAACTCGCCCTTGGTCTCAACGCGCATATCTTCGAAGCTCTCGCGATTGAGATAGCTGGAATGCGGATCCAGGGAGGACAGCATGCCCGCGATCGCCGATTCGATGAGTTCCTTGTCGCTGACCTCCTCGACGTAATCGGAGCGAACCCGTTCGAACACATCGCCAAACAGGTTGAGCTGGCGATAAGTCTCCGAACTCGCCGCCTGGGCGACCGGGGCCTCCATGGGCGCCATCATGAACAGAGCCAGTGCCCCAAACCCCGCAGTGAGTATCTTACGCATCATCCATCCGCCTTTTGTTCACTTGCCGCCAACCAGATCAGCGGATCAACCGCTACACCGTCATGACGAAATTCAACATATAAAGATTTGTAACCCGTTAACCCGCGTCCCATCACGCCGACCGGTTCGCCCGCCAACAGCCACTGACCTAGGATACTATCGATCCGGGAGAACCCCGCCAACAGCGTATGATAACCCTCGCCGTGATCGATGATCAAGAGCCGGCCATAGCCGCGAAACGGCCCGGCAAAAACGACTTCGCCATCATAGGGCGTTATGACCTGGGCGTCGTCGCGGGTCTCGATGGTGATCCCCTTGTTTTTCCGCTGACCCTCGCCCGCGCCGAACAGGGCAACCAGCAAGCCCCGCGCCGGCATGGGCAGGCTGCCCCGCGCCGTACTGAACGGCTTCGACTTGGGCTTTGGTTTCGTCTGGTCCTGGCCCTGCCTGGGCGGGTCGGCGTCGGCTGACGGCGGCGCTTTCACCACCAAGCTGCCGAACAGATCGCGCAAACTATCCGCCTCGCTGGCAAGACGCGCCACGCGCTGTGCCGCCAGGGCCTTATGTTCGTCGCTTTCCCGGCGCCGCACGACCACCGCTGCGTGAAGCGTTTCCAGCCGCTCGCGTTCATCGGCGAGGGCGGTGGTGGCCCCATCGAGCTCCATGCGTTGGCTGGCGATCCGGCGATGGAGCGCCTTCAACTCGCCGAGGGCGGCGCCGAGACGCCGGGCTTCTTCGCCGAGCAGCGAGGCGGTTGTCTTCAGCAGGAGACTCGTGCGGATGATATCGTCGATCGCCTCCGGCGTCGCGAGCAGGGCTTGCGGCGGCTGACGGCTGAGCCGTACGAGGGCGCCAAGGGTTGCGCCTCGGGCCATGTTGCGCCCATAGGCCGCCGCCGCCAATTCGGCTTCCCGATGGGACAAATCCATCAGTTGCGTCTCCAGGGCGGTCACCCGGTCCTCGTTATTCTGGGAGGCTCGCGCGGCGCTGACGAGGCGGCTCTTGATCTTGAACAGATCCTTATCTATCGCCCCGGCGGCGGCCTGGATCGCCTGTTCGTTGCGTCGCTCGGCGTCAAGCGCGCGCTCGATCGTAGCGAGATCGCCGGCGGCGTGCAGGGGGGCAGGGGAGAGGGCCAGCACCAGACCGATGAGACCGATTATTCTGAATTCAGGCCGGATCACGGCGCGCAACGAGCAGTGACTCGCCGGTCATGGCGGCGGGTCGCACCAACCCCATCAACTCGAGCAGAGTCGGCGCCACATCGGCGAGGCGGCCGTCGGCAAGGGCCTTACCTTCGGTCCCCCGCCCCATGGCGATCAGCGGCACCGGGTTCAGGGTATGGGCCGTGTGGGGCTGGGCGGTATCATGGTCGTGCATCTTCTCCGCATTGCCATGATCCGCGGTGATCAGCAGCGCCCCGCCCGCCGTCTCGACCGCGGCGGCGAGGCGGACGAGGCAGCCGTCGATGGTCTCCACGGCGCACACCGTGGCCTCGAGATTGCCCGTATGGCCGATCATGTCGCAGTTGGCGTAATTGACCACCACCAGCCCGAATCGCCCCCCGGCGATGGCCTCGACCAGCCGGTCTGTGACTTCCCGGGCCGACATTTCCGGTTGCAGATCGTAGGTCGCGATGTTCGGCGAGGGCACCAGGATGCGCTCCTCGCCGGGGAATAATTCTTCCCGTCCACCGTTGAGGAAAAACGTCACATGGGCGTATTTCTCGGTCTCGGCGATGCGAAGCTGCGCCAAGCCGGCCTCGGCCACCACCTCGCCGAGAATGCCGTCGAGTTCGACGGGTGGAAACAGGCAGGTGAGGAAATTGTTGAGATGGCGGGAATATTCCACCATGCCGCAGGCCGCCGCCCAATCTATGCGAACGGTGCGCTCAAAATCATCGAAATCGGGATCGACCAGGGCAGCGAGTAATTGACGCATCCGGTCGGCGCGAAAATTGCTCGCCAGCAGGCCGTCTCCCGCCGCCATACCGGCATAACCGCCGATCACCATGGGGGTGATGAATTCATCAATCTCGCCACGCTCGTAGGCCGCATCGATCGCCGCATGGGCATCGTTCGCGGGGACACCGCCCGCCGAGACCAGATTGTCATAGGCCAGGGCAATGCGATCCCAACGCTTGTCGCGATCCATGGCGTAATAGCGCCCGGTGACGGTGGCGATGCGGATATGTGGATTGCTCTCCGTCGCCGCGAGAAAATCGGCGAGAAAGCCCTTGGCGCTCGACGGCGGCACGTCCCGGCCGTCGGTGAAGATATGCACCGCCACGGCAACGCCATGGTTGGCGACGATCCTTGCCAACGCCGCTGTCTGGCGCAGATGGCTGTGCACCCCGCCGTCCGAGAGAATGCCCAGGAGATGGCATGTCCCGCCGCTCTCCTTAAGCGTGGCGGCGAATGTCGCCAGGGTGGGATCGGCGGCGAGCGCGCCATCGGCGATGGCGGCATCGATGCGCGGCATGACCTGATCGACCACCCGCCCCGCCCCGAGATTCATATGGCCGACCTCGGAATTGCCCATTTGACCGGCGGCCAGACCGACATCACCCCCCGAGGCGGAAAGCAGACTATGGGGGCATGTCGCCATGAAGCCGTCCCACACCGGGGTTTGGGCCTGGGCGATGGCGTTGTCTTCCCGCTCCTCTCGATGGCCCCAGCCGTCGAGGATACATAGTACGACCGGGGTCACGACGGGGCGTGGATCGCTTGTCATGACGGTCAGCCGCCGAGAACCGCGTTCTGCCCGTCGTCGGGCAGAGCCATTTCCCACATTTTTTCCAAATTGTAGAAAGCGCGAATCTCGGGCCGGAACAGATGCACGATGATATCGCCGGCATCGATTAGAACCCAATCGCCCTGAGACAGCCCTTCGACCCCTGGGGATCCGAACTTGGCGGTCTTGATGCTGCGCATGAGCTTCTCGGCCAGGGCGTTGATCTGGCGGCTGGAGCCGCCCGAAGCGACCACCATGCAATCGGCCATGGATGACTTACCGGCGAGATCGATGACGAACACGTCCAGCGCCTTGCCGTCGTCGAGGATGGATAGGATCAACGTCAGAAGGCGCGCGGATGGGTCTTTGACTTTTTTCGCCCTGGGCGTTGCCTTGGGCCTCGCCCGGGACTTCACCTTCACGGCGGTGGTTTTCTTCGGCGTCACCGTTACCAGTTTTTTGAGCGCGGCTTTTTTGGCTGTCGGTTTTTTGGGCGCGGCTTTTTTGGCTGTCGGTTTTTTGGGCGCGGCTTTTTTGGGCACGGCTTTTTTTGGCGCGGTAGGGGATTTCGCACTTGTGGATTTCTGGGGCGCGGCCTTGGTCTCTTTAGGTTTGGGGATGGAAAGCTCCTCGAAAATAGCGGTTGGTGTTCAGGCTCTATACAGCATTCATGTTACGACAGTATGTATTTCACGTTGGTTTGGCCTGGGTCTCTCGGATCTGGGTCGCCGATGTGCCGTTCAATTCACCCTGGACGAACACCCAGGCGGGCGGGGTTTGCCCGCAAAGCTCATGCGCCCGGCCGGCATCGACGCGGCTGGAAGCGAAGCGCTTCGCCGCCGGGCAGGCCAGGGCGTCGTCAGAATAAGTGGGGCGGTCGAAAACGGCAATGGGCAGGGTGGCGAAAATCGCCGTCCAGTCTTTCCATTTCTCCACCTGCAACAGATTGTCGGCGCCCATGACCCAGACAAAATCGACACCGGGATAGCGTTTGATCAGCGCCACCAGGGTATCGGCGGTATAGCGGGTATCCAACTCGCGCTCGATATCGCTGACCAGGATGCGGGGGTCTTCGACCAGCGCCCGGGCGGCATCCAATCGTTTCTCGAACGGCGCCATGCCGTGGTTCGGTTTGAGTGGGTTCTGGGGAGAGACCAGCCACCACAGGGCGTCAAGCGCAAGCGATTCGAGCGCCACCCGGCTGATATGCAGATGCCCCTCATGGGCCGGATTGAACGAGCCGCCGAGCAGGCCGACCCGCCGGCCAGTCCCGCCACCTGCCTGCTTATGGGGATTGTTCAGGGCCGCACCTGCCCGCTGCCGCGCACCAGATATTTATAACTGGTCAATTGCTCGACCCCGACCGGGCCGCGGGCGTGCAGCTTGCCGGTGGAAATGCCGATTTCCGCGCCCATGCCGAATTCGCCGCCGTCGGCAAACTGGGTCGAGGCGTTGTGCAGCAGGATGCCGCTGTCGCCCCCCAGGCAGAATTCCTCGGCCGCCGCACCCCCGTCGGGTACGACGGTCCCGGTGTGGCTCGGGCCAGGTCGGGCGCTATGGGCGATGGCCCACACCAGGCCCGGCCCCCGCCCTGCCGCCCCGCTGCCCGCCCGATATTCACGCGGCCAGTCGTCGTCGCTGGCCGGGGTCACCCGGTCATCGGCCGCCTGGACGCCGACGTCGCCGCGCACGGCGCAACCGGCGTCGAACAGGGCGGTGAGAATGCCGGGCAGCAGGCCCTGCGCCGCGCGGTCGATGAGCAGGGTCTCGGTGGCCCCGCAGACGCCGGTTCTGCGCATCTTGCCGTTGAGCACGATATCGCGCGCCATGGCCGCATCGGCGGCGGCATGGACATAAGTATGGCAGACGCCTTCGAGATGCTTGAACATGGGAATCTTGCTTTCGGCGCTGATCCGCTCGATCAGGCCGCGCCCGCCGCGCGGAATGATGACATCGATGACATCGTCCATGGCGAGCATCTCAGCCACCGCCGCCCGGTCGCGGGTCGGCACGAGCTGGATGCACCCGGCGGGCAGGCCGGCCTCATCGAGACCGCGCGCAAGACAGGCGGCGATCGCGCGCGACGACAGAAAACTCTCGGAACCGCCGCGCAGGATGACCGGATTGCCCGACTTGAGGCACAGGGCGCCGGCGTCCGCCGTGACGTTGGGGCGCGACTCATAGATCACGCCGATGACCCCAAGCGGCACCCGCACGCGGCTGATGCGCAAGCCGTTGGGGCGCTCCCATTCGGCCATCACCACGCCGATCGGGTCGTCGAGCGCGGCGATGTCCTCGAGGCCCGTGGCCATGGCCTCGACGCGCCCCTCATCGAGGGCCAGCCGGTCGATCATGGCGGCTCTCAGACCCGCTGAGTTAGCCGATGCGAGATCTTCCCGGTTGGCGGCGAGGATCGCGGCGCGGTCGTCGCGGATCGCCGCCGCCGCCGCCGCCAGCGCCGTATTCTTTGTCACGGTCGATACAGTGGCCAGGGTCTTGGCCGCGTTGCGGGCGCGCCGGCCAATCCCGGCCATGCCGGTGTCTTCTGGTTCGATGGATTTAAGCGCGGTCATCAGAGCATCGCCAAATCGTCTCGGTGAATGATTTCCTCGCGCCCACGGTAGCCGAGAAGGCCCTCGATTTCACGGCTTTTATGGCCCGCGATGCGGCGCGCATCCGCCGCCGAATAGGCACATAGGCCCCGCGCAACCTCAACCCCCTCGGGTCCGCGCACGGAAATCGGGTCGCCGCGCCCGAAGTCGCCTTCGACGGCGACCACCCCGGCGGGCAGCAGGCTTTTGCCGTTGTTCAGGGCGCTCAGGGCGCCGGCGTCGATGACCAGGCATCCGGCGGGCTTGAGGCTGGCCGCGATCCATTGCTTGCGCTGGGTCTTCGGGTTCGAGGCAGGCACGAACCAGGTGCAGCGCGCCCCCGCGATGACCGCCGCCAGGGGGTTCAGGCCGGTGCCGTCGGCGATCACCATGTGGCAGCCCGCCGCCATGGCGATCTTCGCCGCCGCCAGCTTGGTCACCATGCCGCCCGAACCGCTGAGCGGGTTGGATGGGCCGGCCATGGCCTCGATCTGTACAGTGACCTCGCGAACCTCGGGAATGAAGCTGGCGGACTCGTCGCGCTTCGGATCGCCGTCATAGAGCCCGTCCACATCCGACAGCAGCACCAACAGATCGGCGCTGGTCATTTGGGAAACGCGGGCGGCCAACCGGTCGTTGTCGCCGAATCTGATCTCGGCGGTCGCCACGGTGTCGTTCTCGTTAATCACCGGCACGGAGCCCAGGCGAAGCAGGGTGTTGACCGTGCTGCGCGCGTTGATATAGCGGCGCCGGTCCTCGGTGTCGCCGAGGGTGACCAGCACCTGAGCCGCCAGCAATTCATGGCGGGCGAGGGATTCCTGATAGGCGTGGGCCAGCCTGATCTGGCCGCAGGCGGCGGCGGCCTGGCTCTCCTCGAGCTTTAGGACGCGGCCCTCGGCGCAGCCCAGCGCCCGGCGGCCAAGGGCGATGGCCCCCGAAGAGACCAGCACCACCTCCTGACCGCGCTCCCGCATGGCGGCGACATCGTCGCACAGGGCGTCGAGCCAGGCGCGGTGCAAGGTTCCCTGTTTGGCATCGACCAACAAAGCCGAGCCGATCTTGATGACGACGCGCTTGGCGGCGCTCATATGCGTCTTCATGACGCGGCCTCGATGGGCGGCACGGCGACCTTCGCAAACAGGGCGCGGAGCACCGTCTCGACACCGGTACCGGCGACCCCGGACAAGGGATAGACCTCGGTTTGCGCCGCGTCGGCGAGGCGTTTGCATTGTTCCGCGATGTCGTCCTCGGTGAGAGCGTCGCATTTATTGAGCCCGACAATCACCGCCTTGTCGACCAGGCCGCCGCCATAGGCCTCAAGCTCATGGAGCACCGTGCGGTAATCATGGGCGACATCCTCGGCCGTGCCATCGACCAGATGGAGCAGCGCCTTGCAGCGCTCGACATGGCCGAGGAAGCGGTCGCCGAGGCCGACCCCTTCATGGGCGCCCTCGATCAGCCCGGGAATATCGGCGATCACCATATCCTTGTCATCGAGGACCACCACGCCGAGCTGGGGCACCAAAGTGGTGAAGGGATAGTCGGCGATCTTGGGCCGGGCGCGGGAGACCGCGGCGAGGAAGGTCGATTTCCCCGCATTGGGCAGGCCGATCAGGCCGACGTCGGCGATCAGCCTGAGCCGCAGATTGATGTTGCGCTCCTGGCAGGGTTCGCCGGGGTCGGCGCGGCGCGGCGCGCGGTCGGTCGAGGTCTTGAAATGCTGGTTGCCATAGCCGCCGCCGCCGCCCACGGCGAGCACCACCCGCTCACCGGGCTCGACCAGATCGGCGAGCAGCACATCGCCGTCTTCATCGAAGATCCGGGTGCCCGCCGGAAGCCGCAGCTCGATGCCCTCGCCCATCGCCCCGGTGCGGTTGCGCCCCGAGCCCGGACGGCCGTTCTGGGCCTTGAAATGCCGCTGATAGCGGAAGTCGATCAGGGTGTTGAGGGCCGGCACGCAGACCGCCACCACATCGCCGCCGCGGCCGCCGTCGCCACCGTCGGGACCGCCGTATTCGATGTTTTTTTCGCGCCGAAAGCTGACGCAGCCGGCGCCGCCATCGCCGCTGCGGATATAGACATGGGCTTCGTCGAAAAACTTCATGGTCGATGACCCATCAAAACTGGCGGCTCAAGACAAAGAAAAAGGGGAATGGAAAACCATTCCCCCGACAACCGGGTCCCTGATTGGGAAAATGCCGGGGTTTCTAGCTCGTCGAAACCGGCGGCTCCACGGAGACATACGAGCGGCCGCCCTTGCGGCGGCTGAATTTGACGGCGCCGTCGGTGAGCGCGAACAGGGTGTGGTCGCGGCCCACGCCGACGCCGGCGCCGGCGTTGATCTTTGTGCCGCGCTGACGAACCAGGATATTGCCGGCGAGAACCGCCTCGCCGCCGTATTTCTTGACGCCTAACCTGCGGCCCGCCGAATCGCGTCCGTTGCGGGAACTGCCGCCTGCCTTTTTATGTGCCATCAGGAAGTCTCCTCGGAACTCTGTTGCTTCGCGGCCGCCGGTTTTTTCGCCTTGGCCGGTGTCTTTTGGGCCGGTGTCTTTTGGGCCGGTGTCTTTTTAGCGGGCGTCTTCTTGGCGGCAGCCGCCTTGGCCTTGGGTTCGGCCTTCACCTTGGGTGCGGCTTTCGCCTTGGGTTCGGCCTTTGCCTTGGGTTCGTCTTTCGCCTTGGGTGCGGCCTTGGCCTTGGGCTCGGCCTTCGCCTTGGCGGGTTTCTCGCCGGCGGTCAGTAAATCGGTCACCCGCAACACGGTAATATCCTGGCGGTGGCCATGGGTGCGGCGGTATTTCTTGCGCCGTTTCTTCTTGAAGACCAGGATTTTATCGGCGCGGGTCTGCTCCAGCACCTTGGCCACGACCTTGGCGCCGGCGACCAGGGGATCGCCCACCGCGGCGTCGGCGCCTTCGCCGATCATGAGAACCTCGTTGAGCTCAATAGACGCGCCAGCTTCGCCCGAGAGTTTCTCGACCGTAATGACGTCGTCCTTGGCAACCTTATACTGCTTCCCGCCGGTGCGGATAATTGCGTACATGAGTAATTCCTGAGCGGCGCAGCCGAGGCGCAGCGCTGGGCTGAATAGACGTTGATGGATGAGGCGCGCACTATACCCGCGAGACGCCTCCTGTCAACGGATTAAGGCTTCGTCGCGCAAGGTTTTGCGCTTCCATGGCCGGGTTGCGGGCGGACAGGCAATTGGCTACTCTCCGCGCCACGCCGGAAGGGGGCGGCCTCGGCGCCGCGCCGCAACCGGATCGGGGTTTGGTTGGGTGCTAGAGTGGTTGAATAGGCTGGTCTCGAAAACCAGTGTGGGTGCAAGCCCACCGTGGGTTCGAATCCCACCCCAACCGCCACGACTTAAGTAATTGATATAGAATGATTTTCCATGTTACGGGATAGATTCGAACTTATCCCGTAACTTCCGGGACTTGCGCCGGATGTCCCCAACCGTTGCCGTCTACTGAGACCGCTCAGGTGCCGCAAACGGGCGGCTGATATGGCATAAGTCTCTTACGCGAGTTTTGGTGGTGCCACTGACGGCGCTCCGGGAGCGCCGCGGCGCCTTTTCCTGATCGAAAAGCGCATA
>ERZ813253.432-NODE-432-length-15043-cov-4.327903_pt1 | contig 15043 bp, 17 predicted proteins | sample MGYA00520893_ERZ813253 | MGnify/ENA primary metagenome ERZ813253 (study PRJEB31669, sample SAMD00080414) | marine metagenome | biome: oceanic hadal pelagic zone biome; feature: marine hadalpelagic zone; material: sea water | place: Pacific Ocean:Izu-Bonin Trench...
AGGCTAATTATACAGTGTCATCCCTATTTTGACCTAATGATAACATTTAGCCGCATTATTCATTAATGCTTCACACTATCTTCATAAAACTTGTGAATCTATTCAGATAAAATAGGGCGAATCATGCAAATATTCACCACTTTATGATCGAAGAAGATCGCCTAGTCGGCGGTGAAAATCAAAACAACGAAGATATAAAAATCAATTCGGTTAGACCGACATCTTTTGAGGATTATATTGGCCAAGTTGACGTTAAATATCAGATGTCGCTTTTCATCGAGGCTGCGAAAACCCGAGGTGAAGCACTTGATCACTGCCTGATTTACGGCCCCCCTGGTTTAGGTAAAACTACACTGGCCAATGTTATTGCAAGACACATGGGTGCAGGCTTAAAGCAAACCGCTGGTCCAGTACTTGAGCGCTCTGGCGATTTAGCGGCTATTTTGACCAAGCTTGAGCCTTACGATATCCTTTTTATTGATGAAATCCACCGCCTTAATCCAGTTGTTGAGGAAATCCTTTACCCCGCATTAGAAGACTTTAAGTTAGATATTATGGTGGGTGAGGGCGTTGCCGCTCATTCAGTGAAATTGGATTTACCGCCATTTACTTTAATTGGTGCAACCACTCGAGCTGGTATGCTCACATCACCCCTTAGAGACCGATTTGGTATTGTCCAGAGATTGGTGTTTTATGAGTTACACGATTTGCAGGATATTATTGAGCGTACAGCCTCAATATTGAATATTACAATTGAAACGGCTGGCGCGCACGAGATTGCCAAACGCTCTAGGGGTACGCCTAGAATTGCCAATAGACTGCTTCGCCGTGTGAGAGACTTTGCTGATGTTCGAACCAACGGTGTTATTCATAAGGAAATCGCCCAAGAAGCCTTGTCAACACTGAAAGTGGATGATGCCGGGTTAGAGCAGCTCGATCGAGATTATCTTGATCTCATAATCACTAAATTTTCAGCCGGCCCTGTGGGTTTGGATACATTGGCGACTGCGCTCAGTGAAGAGCGGATAACGCTGGAAGATATGGTTGAGCCTTATCTTCTTCAGCAAGGATTTATTATGAGAACGCCACGAGGTCGAGTTGCCACCGATGTGGCATTCGCGCACTTAGGGATAGAACGTCAACGGAAACAAAAAGATCTGTATGGACAATGAGTAAATTAAACATCCGTATATATTATGAAGATACAGATGCAGGTGGTGGTGTTTATTACGCTAATTATTTAAAGTACATTGAGCGTGGTCGTAGCGAAATGTTGCGTGAAGCTGGCTTTGAACAAGATCAAATTGAAAAAGATTTTGGTGTGTTGTTCGTGGTTAGAAGCGTGATGGCTAACTATTTAACACCTGCCAAATTTAATGATTTAATAGAAGTTCAAACAGAGATTCAATCAATCGGTAAAGCCAGTCTGATTTTTTCTCAGAAAATAATGAATATCAGGCAAAATACGGTATTATTTGATGCGGAAGTTAAGGTTGTTTCTGTTCTTACGCAAAATTTTAAACCTTGTGGAATGTCCCAAGTTATCTCGGAGAAACTAAATGGAAGAAAATAGTTTATCAATCGTCAGTTTAATATTTAGTGCTGGTTTTGTGGTGCAAGTGGTAATGGCTATACTGGTGTTAATGTCAATCTATTCATGGACAGTAATTATATCCAAGAAAAAAATATTAATTGATGCGAAAAGTGATATTAAAACTTTTCACCAGCGCTTTGAGGGCGAGGGCAAGCTTTCTGTGCTGTATGGTGCGTTGCCTGGTATGGTTGCTGACAGAACAGCGATGGAAGACATTTTCGGCTCTGGCTATAAAGAATTTAACCATTCAAAATCAACATCAAACCAAGCGCTGATTATGAATTCTGAGCGTGCTTATCGCACAATGAATACCGTCGCCAATAATGAAATTGATAGACTGGGTAGCAGTTTGTCAGTACTGGCGATGATTGCCTCCTCGAGTCCTTATATTGGCTTATTCGGTACTGTTTGGGGAATCATGCACTCCTTTATTGGTCTTGCATCAGTCAAGCAAGCGACCATTGCTGTCGTTGCTCCTGGTATTGCTGAGGCATTAATCGCTACAGCCTTTGGCCTATTTGCTGCGATTCCAGCGACGATTGCCTACAATCGATTGGTTTCTCAAGTGGACGAAATTGGCAATAAGTACACGGCCTTTATTGAAGAATTATTTGTTAGCTTCCAAAGACAACAATAACAATGATCGAACTACCAAAGCGCGCTAGACTTAGCGTTAATGCAGAAATAAATATCGTTCCCTATATCGATGTGATGTTGGTGCTGTTGGTGATTTTTATGATGACCACACCAATCATTGAGCAAGGTGTTGAGGTGGATTTACCTCAGGCCGAAGCAAATATGGTGGATTACGCCGAACAGCTTCCGACTGTTATTACCATAGACAAGCGAGGTAATTACTATATTAATTCATTGCACGATGTCTCCTCTGCCGATCTGGAAGATGGCGAAAAAGTGTCCATTAATATTGTTATTGGGCGTGTTATTGCACGCTTAGATACTTATCCACAAATGAAAGTGTTTGTCCGTGGTGATAAGGATGTAAATTATGGTAGTGTTGTTCAATTGATGGCGCTATTGCAACAAAATGGTGTTGACAAAGTCGGCATTATCACTGAAACACCAGAGTAAATAGACTCTTGTATGAAATATCTTAATAAATTTGTCGGATTAATTACTGGCCTTATCTACCTCGTTGCGATGCCAATAGCCAGAATTGCGAAAAAACACCCAGTCGCCTTTGGCTTGGCGATGATTATTCATATTGGATTGGTCGTTGGCTTGTTTTACGCCAATGTTGAGCGCTGGGAGATGCCCGAACAAAAAGCAGGCGCACAACAATCTGCACCCACCATGGCGGTTACTATTGATGTTAAGGTGATTAAAGCCGAGCGACAAAGATTGGTTGACCTTGAACAGGCGAGGCAAGATAAATTAGAGAATGTGATAAAGCGCTCCCAAGAAGCCAAAATAGCCCAAGAGCATGCTGAAATGCATCGAGATCAGGCTAAAGAAGAAGCTCTAACAGCCGAAGAACAAAAGCAATTAGCGGATGAAGAAAGAAAGGTAACAGAAGCTCAAGCAGTGGAAGCGGCTAAGAAAAAAGAATTGGCAGAAGCTGCCGCACTGGAAGCTGAAGAGAAAAAGCAACTGGCAGACGAAGAAAGAAAAGAAACAGAAGTTAAAACGGCTGAGGCAGAAGTTAAAACGGCTGAGGCAGAAGTTAAAACGGCTGAGGCAGAAGTTAAAACGGCTGAGGCTGAAGCCAAGGCTAGAGAGGCTGAAGAGCAAGAAGAGTTAGCCAAACAACTCACTGAAGAAGAGCGTAAGAAAAAAGAACATCTAGAGCAAGAGCGTGCAGTAGAAGCGCAAGCCTTTGAAAAAGACCAAGAGGCGAGAGCACTAACACAAGAAATTCAAGCAGAACAAGACCAAGACAGAATATTGGTGATTGAAGATCAATTCTCTAAATTGAAGAATAACTACATCGGTTTAATTGCCGCAAGAGTGAAGAAAGAGTGGCGTTACATGGGTGCGGAAGATCACTGGGGTTGTGATGTGCATATTATTCAAAATGAATATGGCTACGTTGAGGCAGTCAATGTTCAAGGCTGTACTATAGATGACAGCGATAAAGCTTTATCATTCAAAAATTCAATTGAGCGAGCTGTTTACAAGGCATCACCATTGCCAATGGCGCCAGATAAAAGCGTGTTTGATACTGAGATCATATTCTTTTTTAGGGTTAATTAATCACTCATGAACAGGTTGCCGGCTCTGATAAGTAAGTTAATGGCAGTAAACATATTTCATGGCATTTAAGCTTTCCATTAATTCAGAATTCATAGCGAACATCGCACTGGATTCAAATGATTGTGATACTTTTGCAGCATTGGTAGAATCTAAATCCTTCAATAGTGATTTACAGGGTTTGCCGGTTATTCTCGATATTACTGATGAGAGTTTCCAAGCTAATGAGCTGGCGGTCATACTTGAAATATTAGTGCAAAACCAAGTAGTCGTTATTGGTATTCGCTCAAGCAAACAAGAGTTGATTGATTTTGCCAATTTTTCTGGATTGGCGCATTTTCAAGATGTAAAAAAATCACTCAAAAAGAAAGAAGTCAAACCAAGTGTTCAAGCACTAAAACCAGCAATAAGAGCAGTTCCACCTACAGTTGTTAATCATCGACTGAAGGGCGATGATCAGGTAGTTGTGCATAAGGGCGATTTAGTGCTTCTTAACGTGGCTGAAAAAGAAAGTGAACTGGTCGCTAAACAAAGTGTTTGGGCTTACCAATCAGTGGCCGGTAAAGTAATAGCGGGCATTGATAATGAGGCGGCGACTATCTACATTCAAGATTTTGATGCGCAATTAATCTCTATTGGTGGTGTTTACAAACAATTTGATCAAACGCCTGACAAGCTGAAAGGTAAAACGGTGATGATTGATCTTGACAAAGGTCGTTTAAGATTTAGACTTATAACCCAAAGAGCATAAGTTTCGTAAAAACAGATACTAAGGCATCTATTTAACTTAGTTTTATCTATGCAAACCTAAAATCATCAATACGCTAAAATACCCTGCATGAAAACGCATGACTTCTTATTGGAATTGGGCACGGAGGAGTTACCTCCAAAGCTTCTTAAAAACCTATCAAACGCATTAAAAGACAATCTTGTTGCTGAGCTTAAATCACTTGATTTAACCATGGGCGAGGTTAAAGCGTTTAGCACGCCTCGACGCTTGGCTGTGTTTATTGCTGAGCTGCAAGCAGAGCAAGAAGACCAATTGATTGAGCGCAAAGGTCCTGCGGTTACTTCGCAAGAGAGGGCCATTGAGGGCTTCTCGCGTTCGTGTGGGGTTGACGTTTCTGCTCTTGAAAAGCGAGCGGTGGGCGATAAAGAGTATTACTTTTTTAAGTCTGAAAAAATTGGTGAGAAGACAAAAACACTTCTACCAAGCGCCGTAGAAACAGCCATTAACAGTGTTCCCATTACCCGTGCAATGCAATGGGGTGATCTGGATTATTCCTTTGTCCGCCCCGTACACTGGTTGGTGATGTTACTGGATGATGTTGTCGTTCCAGCAAATATTATGGGGCTTGAAAGCAGCAATATCACACGAGGCTTACGGTTTACTGGTGAACAGTTATTTAAAGTTTCTCATGCCAACCAATACCAAAGGCTTATGGCCGACAAAGCCCAGATAGAGGTAGACTTCGATACTCGCAGGGAAATGATTCGTGAGCAAGTTAATGTAGTTGCTAAAGCCAATCAAGCAACAGCGGTCATTGATGAATTGCTACTCGATGAAGTATGTGCGCTGGTTGAATATCCAAAAGCATTTTCAGGGCATTTTGATGAGAAGTTCCTCGCTGTACCTGAAGAGGCGCTGATTTCAGCAATGAAATCGCATCAAAAATATTTTCATATGATCGATGGAAGTGATAATTTACTGCCAGCATTTATATCGGTAGCCAATATTGAGTCAAGTGATTTATCCGTCATTATTAATGGTAATGAACGCGTTATTCGACCGAGATTGGCCGATTCTGAATTTTTCTGGAAGCAAGACAAAGCCAAGAGATTGGAAGACAGGCTTGCTGACCTAGATAAGGTACTGTTTATGAAGTCACTAGGCTCTATGGCTGACAAAGCAAAGCGCATTGAGCAACTGAGCGGCACTGTCGCAGGCATGATTGGCATTGATGCTGTGAGTTGTGCAAGGGCGGGACTGCTAGCAAAAACCGATTTATTGAGTGATATGGTGGGTGAATTTGCTGACCTTCAAGGTATTATGGGTGGTTATTATGCCAAAAATGATGGTGAATCTGATGTAGTAGCGAGCGCCATCAAAGAGCACTACCAACCAAGATTTGCAGGTGATGCACTACCTTCAACACCAAGTGGCCTTGTGGTGGCAATTGCTGATAAATTGGATACAATCACTGGTATTATTGGCATTGGTCTAGGATCAACCGGCTCGAAAGATCCTTATGCTTTAAGACGTCTAGCACTTGGTTTATTGAGAATATTTGTCGAAGCCAAACTTGATCTAAACTTAAAAACACTGATTGAAGCCTCCTTGAATCTTCATACAGACTCAGTTGATAAGACCGCATCACCTAAGATTTACCAATTTATGATGGAGCGTTTAAAGGCTTATTACAGAGACAATAAAGTCGATGGCAGTGTGTTTGAGGCTGTACTTGCCGTCAGCCCTGAGTCACCACTTGATTTCCATCAAAGGGTTGAAGCGCTTAATGCTTTTACCCAACAAAGCGAATCGAGCAGCCTGATTGAGGCCAATAAACGTATTGCTAATATGCTGAAGGATTACAAAGGCGATGTTGAAGTTGATGTCTCTTTATTGCTTGAAGTATCAGAGGTAAACTTATTTGAAGCAACGGAAGCTGTTGCGGGTCAATTGAGCGGCCAAAAAGACTATCAGGCGATTGTAAAGTCGCTTGTGGGTCTTAAAGAAGTGATAGATTCATTCTTTGACAATGTTATGGTGAACGCTGAAGATCAAAATTTGCGTAAGGCAAGATTGGCGCTAATTAGTCGGGTTAGGGCGTTGTTTTTGTCTGTTGCTGATATCTCTTATCTGTCGTCCTAGACAGGAAATATGAAGGCCTTAATCCAAAGAGTAATGTCCGCTAGTGTTCTGGTTGAGGGTGATATTGTCGGTGTAATCAATCAAGGCTTATTGATCTTTATTGGCATTGAGAAAAATGACACACCGGTTGAAGTGGAAAAAATGATCAACAAGTTACTCTCTTATCGTGTCTTTTCTGATTCTGAAGACAAGATGAATCTTAGTGTCAGCGATATTGCTGGCGGTGTACTACTAATCTCCCAATTTACCTTGGCAGCGGACACTAAGTCTGGCACAAGGCCGGGGTTTTCTACAGCAATGCCCCCTGTGGAGGCTGAGAGTCTATATGACACCATAGTTGAAAGTTTTAAAAGCAAGCATAGCGATGTGGCATCAGGTGTATTTGGCGCTAAAATGCAAGTATCTCTTGTTAATGATGGGCCTGTTACCTTTCTTTTAACATGCTAGATTTTTTCCTTGATATTGCCAAGCAATATGAAGAATATGTTGTTCTTATTGTTAGCGTCTCGGCATTGATTTTTATTGTCAGTCTTATCTTTACTCCCTATTTGGTATCCAAAATTCCACACGATTATTTCACCAATCCAAAATACCATAAATTAGAAATTGAGCATTTTGGCCACCTGATTGCTGTTGTTATTAGAAGTATTCTTGGGTTTTTGTTGGTTCTTCTAGGGTTGATTATGCTGTTTACGCCAGGTCAGGGTATTCTCGCCATTATTGTGGGTTTGGTTTTGATGGAGTTTCCCGGAAAAAAACGCCTTGAGCATAAGATTATTGAGAATGAAATCACATTTAAATCGCTCAATTGGATGCGTGCTAAATTTAAAACCCCACCCCTGGATCGTTAGACTTATATGAGTAAAGAATTGAAGGTTTATGGTATTAAGAATTGCGACACAGTGAAGAAAGCACTTAAATATCTAAGTGCTCACAACGTTGACTATCGGTTTATTGATTTTAGACAAAACCCCTTATCTGTTGACACCGTTAAGAGGTGGGTTGAGTCGATTGGTCGGGATGTTTTGCTAAATAAACGCGCAACAACTTATCGCAATTTGTCTGATGCTCAGAAAAACAATATCACCATTGAGTTACTTATCGAGCAGCCAACACTTATTAAGCGGCCAGTGCTTGTTAATGGTTTGAAGGTTATTGTTGGTTTTAATGAGGCAGAGTACAACCAATTTACGGCTTAGCTCATTGACTAGCTTTTTTCGGCCAGTTCTTTTCTAACAACTTCCATATCAAGGTCTTTGGCCTTTTTAATTAAGTCTTGCATGTCTTTAATCGAAAGAGAACCAGACTGTGAAAAAATACGGATGCCTTGACGAAAAATCATTAAGGTTGGAATGGAGCGAACACCAAAACGTGTGCCTAAAAACTGCTCTTCTTCAGTGTTTACTTTAGCAAAAGTAGCGTCGTTTATTTTTTCTGACGCATCCTCAAAAGTCGGTGTAAATTGTAAGCAAGGACCACACCAAGGCGCCCAGAAATCAAGGATAACGATTTCGTTATTATCAATGGTTTCATCAAAATTGTGTTGTGATAAATCAATAACAGCCATGGGTGCAATTATTAGCAATAAGCAAAGAATTATAGCTGTTAGAATAGCCACCATGAATATACTTGGCGTTGATCCAGGCTCTAGAATCACCGGTTTTGGCCTTATAACAGCGAACAAACTAAAGTTTAACTATGTCACTAGTGGTTGTATTCGTACGCAAGGTGATTTCAATGAACGCATCGTTACTATTTTTAGGGGAATTAAAGAAATTCTTGAAAAAAACAAAGTGGATATCGTTGTCATTGAGCGGGCGTTTATGCGCCCCGATCGGCCTAATCCAGATGCTGCGATTAAATTGGGCCACGCACGAGGGGCGATTATTTCAGCGGTTGGAACACAGAATCTGCCTATTGTGGATTACAGTCCTAATCAAATTAAAAAGGCGATTGTTGGCAAAGGGCACGCAGGAAAAGAGCAAGTTTCTTTTATGGTACAGTATTTATTAAAGTTAAATAAAGCGCCGCAGGCAGACGCCGCTGATGCATTGGCTGGCGCTATTTGTCACGCATACCACGTGCTATAGTTGTTAGCTAAAATACACTTTCACTTCGCCAAAGTCCGGCAATTTGCCAACAATGCTTGATAGCTGGTTGTTAATTTCCTGTGAGTCGGTTGTTTGTAGGTAGTCGAGCGAAAGAAAGAAGTCCACCAAAATGTTGCCGTCTAGATAATGTAATTGTGTACGCTCGATTTCGTAGTTGCATTGCTCAAGTTTTAGCGCTTGTTGAAGAATCTTTAACGCTTGAGCGCGCTCAGGAAGGTTCTCGTATGGCATGTTGTATTCATCGTCATCGTCTTCGGGATCGATGTGAACAGTAACATCACTTAATCCTTCCACGCAGTCCTTAGCAACCCGTTCGACACTGACACTAATAATATGACCTTCGCTGACAGATAAAAATGGGTTCACTTGAATGTGCACATCGGCTGAAATCTTACGGCCATTTCTTCTTGTGCGTAGGGAATGCACGCTGTTAACACCTTTGATCTCAGAAAGTGCTGTACGGAGTCTTGCAATGTCTTCAGCATCAATGGAGGTGTCCACCAGTTCTTTTGTTGCACCGATTCCTAGTTTCCAGGCAATAAAGATAATCATTAGGCCAACAATAATGGCGGCAATACTGTCTAAGTAAAAGTAACCATTAGCCGCGCCATAAATGCCAATCAATACCACAACAGATGAGAAGGCATCGGAACGGTGGTGCCAAGCATTGGCTTTAAGCATGTCTGATTTCACTTTTTTGGCGATAATCACTGTATACCAATACAAAGCCTCTTTGCTTGCAATTGAAAGAGCAGCAACAGCCATCAGCCAAGGGGCGTGACTCAGTTGTCCCGTATCTGATATGCGCTGTGCAGCATCAAAAATAATACCGATGCCAATAATGGCGAGAAAAAAGCTGAGCCCTAATGTAGCAACCGTCTCAAACCGCTCATGTCCGTAAGGGTGTTCGGCATCTGGTGCTTCGCCCGCGTGTTTAGCGGCGTACCAAACAACCCAGTCAGATAATAGGTCTGAGAATGAATGAATACCGTCGGCAATCAGTGCACCTGAGTTACCGATAAAGCCGGCAATGATTTTAAGGACGGACAGCAGAAAATCAATTACTGCACCAACAAGGGTAACTTTTTGACTGGCTTTGCTACGACTAATTGAGTCCATACTGATAATTAGGTGTTTTGGTTATTTTATGTTATCTGTTTAATCTATATTGCCAAACTCAATGATCAAAATAACAATGGAAACTGTGAATAGATTGTAATAAATAGGTAGATCTTATATAATAATGAGAATCATTACTATTTGTATTTAGCATGTTAAGCGTTTCTGGCCTCACAATTTCATTTGAAGACAATCAAGTTTTAGAAGGCTTTGATCTTGAGCTTGAAAGTGGTGATATTTTCGCCCTTCTTGGTGACAGTGGCAGTGGCAAAAGTTCGGCACTGCGTTTCATTGCAGGGCTGGAGTCAGCACGTAGCGGTGCTGTTGTATTGGATGGTAATGATTTGAGTAGCGATGGCGATCATAAGGTGCGACCAGAACAAAGAGAGATTGGCATGGTTTTTCAGGATTATGCTTTGTTTCCTCATATGACGGTTTTTCAAAATATTTGCTTTGGAATCAATGAGTTAAGTAAAGAAAATAAGGTAAAAAAAGTCGCTGAATTATTGCAATTAATTTACCTTGAAGGGATAGAAAAAAAGTACCCACATCAGCTTTCTGGTGGTGAACAACAGCGTGTTTGTTTGGCTAGATCATTGGCAACATCGCCAAAATTACTGTTACTAGATGAGCCTTTTTCCAGTCTCGACAAGTCCCATCGTGATCAGTTAGTGAAGGAAGTTAGAGAGATTTTAAAGAAAGACGGGGTTACCTCAATTATCGTAACACACGACCAAAGTGAAGCTGAAAAATTTGCCGATAAATTAGGACAAATTGATAAAAAACGGCTGTATATTAATTGATACTGTGTATCATACGCAAATGATATTGATTATCATTTACAATTAAACTACTTATTTACACAGGAACAACCATGTATAACATGCGATTCATTGTGTCATCTTTGGCACTACTTACCCTATTAATGAGCTCAATAACTCAAACCCAAGCCACATCGGATGACACGGTCACTGTTTATAGCTCAAGAAAAGAGCATTTAATTCAACCTCTATTCGAGCAGTTCACTAAAGATACTGGCATCGAAGTTAATTATTTAACTGGCAAGGGTGGCGACCTAATTGAACGCCTTAAGTTAGAGGGTAGCAATACACCAGCGGACATGTTTATGACGGTGGATGCTGGCGACCTTTGGTATGCGGGCACACAAGATATTTTCCAAGGCGTTATTACTGAGACACTTATGAACAATATCCCTGCGTATTTAAGAGATCCTGAGGGTTTATGGACTGGTCTTTCTATTCGTGCTAGAACGATTGTTTATAGTACAGAGCGTGTTGATCCATCTGAGCTGTCTACTTATGCTAATTTAGCCAATGCTAAGTGGCAAGGCAGACTTTGTTTAAGAACCAGTAAAAAGATTTACACCAAATCTCTAGTGGCTTCAATCATTCACAACGAAGGTGAAGAGGGCGCTGAAAGAATTGTCGCTGGCTGGGTAAATAACCTTGCAGCAACTCCAAACGCAAAAGACTCTCACGTAATGAACGCGATTCTTGCTGGTCAGTGTGATGTCGGCTTAGTAAATACCTACTACTTTGGTCGTTTGATTGAAGAAACCCCCGATGCGCCGCTAGGCCTATTCTGGGCGAATCAAGACACCACTGGTGTGCATGTTAACGTATCGGGTGCAGGCGTGACAAAGCACGCTTCCAATCAACAAGGTGCCATTCAATTGTTAGAGTGGTTGTCCTCTGCTAAAGCTCAAGCAATTTATGGCTCGTTAAATAAAGAGTATCCAGCTAATCAAAGTGTTGCTTCTGATGAGGTTGTGTCTGCTTGGGGTACTTTTAAGCAAGATAATATGAATCTTGCAATTGCTGGTATTTTGCAAGCAGATGCAGTGGCGTTGATGCAAAGGATTGGTTATAAATAATCAACAGATAAAATCTATGGTAAGACCCAAGGCTCGAAAGAGTCTTGGGTTTTTCGAATTAAAATACTGTCTTTTTCGAAGACTGAATAACAGTGGACAAGCTCTGCTTTAAATCAAACACCTGGATTGCGCTATTGGCGCTTACCGCGGCTATGCCAATTTTTGTCGTTGCTTCTGCGTGGCTTTTTCCAGGCGGTGAGTTATGGACACATTTCGCTCAAACATTATTATTGGATCTCGTTATTTCTACTGTGATTTTATTGTTCGGTGTAGGACTGGGCGTTAGTGTTTTGGGTACCATTCTAGCGTATTTAGTGGTAATGGTGGAGTTTCCAGGGCGTCGCTGGTTGGAGTGGGCATTGTTTTTGCCATTTGCAATTCCAGCCTATGTTTTGGCTTTTGTTTACTTAGGCGTCTTTGATTATTCGGGTTACGCCCAAGTTTGGATGAGAGAAATCTTAGGCTTGCCAGGTTTTGATATTCGCGCAGGACATTGGGCTATTATCTTGACCTTTATTTTGGTGTTCTATCCTTATGTATATATGATCGCACGCGCTTCCTTTAAGCGCCAAAAAATTCATATGATTGAGGCTGGTAAAATGCTTGGCGCTAGTCCAATACGTGTTTTTTGGAAAATTTCGGTGCCACTTGCTCGCCCAGCTATTGCTGCTGGACTGTTGGTAACGTTAATGGAAACCTTGGCGGATTTTGGTGTTGTGTCACTGTTTAACTATTCTACATTCACCACCGCTATTTACTCCGCTTGGGGGGATTTTCGCTCGATTGAAGTAGCTGCTCAATTGGCATCGTTGCTTGTATTGGTTGCCTTCTTTTTAATTTATTTTGAAAGAAGGGCGCGAGGTAAAGCCAAATATTATTCAACCGATGTTTCTCATATTAGGCCTTATAAAGCAAATGGTTTGGTGGGTTGGCTATTGTTCACCTTTGTTTTTGGTGTATTTATGCTCTCGTTTGCAATGCCGATATTGCAAATAATTATTTGGAGTGTAAATGTCTTTGTTAAAGAATGGAGCGCTAAATACATCAGTTTTTTTACTTCAACAGCTATTCTGACTTTAAGCGCAGTGGTATTAACAGTGACAGTTGCCACCATATTGGCCTTGCCAAGTCGTTGTAAAAGCAAGAGTCGAGTTCTGCAAATGTTGATTCGTCTTTCTACTCTAGGTTACGCCTTACCGGGCTCGGTGATGGCGGTTGGTTTGATGTATGGTGTGCAAAATATCTCTCTTATTAGCGAATATTTTGGCGGCTCGTCGCTTAATCACTTGCTGTTTGGTTCGATTGCTTTGTTGCTGTTTGCTTATGTGTCGAGATTTATGGCGATTGCCTACAATTCAGCCAATGCTTCAGCTGAGCAAATCAAGCCAGTATTCGAGCAAAGTGCAAGACTCTTAGGTGCTTCACGCATGCGCTTGATCTGGCAAGTGTACCTACCAATGATGAAATCAGGCATTATGGCTGGTGCTTTATTGGTGGCTGTTGATGTGATGAAAGAACTGCCTGCCACTTATCTGTTAAGGCCTTTTGGTTGGGACACATTGGCCATCAGGGTGTACGAGCTAAGTGCAGAAGGGCTTTTCGAGCGAGCAGCAGTGCCGGCTTTGATAATGGTTGTATTTGGTGCAGCTTTGATGCTCGCCTTCAATAAGTTGGACAGCTCGAGATTGTAATAAAGTAGAGCCTATTGTCAAATTGGGTAAAATCAATTTATCCTAATTATTTTATTGCTTTTCAATGCGTAATGATTTACTCCAAATAGCAGGTGTTGAATGTGCGGCGATTTCAGCCGGTTTTAAGTCATTCCAGCAATCCAGCTTAAATAAAAATCCCAATGATCAAAAAAAGCTAGACTTATCCTTAGTAACTTTGGTTGAGGGTAGTGTCACAGCTGCAGTTTTTACTCAAAACGTTTTTTGTGCTGCTCCAGTGCTCCTTGCGAAAAATCATTTGCAATCCGATGTTCGTGCACTGCTGATTAATAGCGGAAATGCCAATGCTGGCACTGGTGAGAAGGGACTTGAGCATGCTTATCAGAGCTGTGAAATATTTGCCGAAAGTCTGGGCATTAAACCGCAACAAATATTGCCATTTTCTACCGGCGTGATTGGGCAATTACTACCTCTTGCGCCTTTCCAGAAAAGTTCAGAAAAGTTGGTAGAGCAACTGTCTGAGGAAAATATGAACCAAGTGGCAGAGGGAATATTAACCACCGATTTGGTCGATAAATGCCACTCAGAGATATTTGAAATTGACGGGAAAACAGTAACGCTAACAGGTATTGCCAAAGGTTCTGGCATGATTTGCCCTGATATGGCAACGATGCTAAGCTTTATTGTCACCGACATAGGTGCCTCTCAAAAAGAGTTACAAGTCTGTTTATCGGTGTCGGTTGGCCAATCCTTTAATCGAATTACCGTTGATGGCGATACTTCAACCAACGATGCTTGTACTTTAAGTGCGACCAATCAATCAGGCATTCAGCTTGCTGATTGCCGCGAGGCTTTTCAGGATGCGCTTAACAAGCTTACGCAAGACTTAGCACATAAGATTGTTAGAGATGGCGAGGGTGCAACTAAATTTGTTGAGGTTTGTGCCAGCGGCTTGTCAACAAATGATGACTGCTTGGAGGTGGCTTATACGGTGGCGCATTCACCGTTGGTTAAAACCGCTCTTTTTGCCAGTGATGCTAACTGGGGGAGAATTTTAGCGGCGGTTGGTCGGGCAAAAGTTAGCGGCCTTATTATTGAGAATATTAATATTTACTTAAACGAATTACCGATTATTACTGGGGGCGAACTGGATGCTAACTACAGTGAGGAAGCTGGCAGTGTTGAGATGGCAAAAGCCGATATTGTGATTTGTATAGAGATGGGCGATGCTCTAACTTCCGAGAGTGTCTGGACTACGGATTTCTCTTATGATTATGTTAAAATAAACGCCGAATACAGAACCTAATTATCTCGACTATTTATCCTGAGAGACCTTTGCAACAATCATTTTAGATTTGATAGTGGAATTTTTTGTATTTTACAAGGCATATTTTTGAGAGGCTCTACTTGTTGTCTAGCGATATAAATTAACGTAGGAAAATGGAGTGCGAAGCATACTAATCCCCTATCCTAAATGGCTAGGGAGAAAAATTCTAACAATTTCATAAAAATTCTCATTAATAGCTAATGCTATTATATCTCCCGAAGAACTTACCTACTATCAATAACATTTAT
>ERZ813253.433-NODE-433-length-15043-cov-2.921427_pt1 | contig 15043 bp, 10 predicted proteins | sample MGYA00520893_ERZ813253 | MGnify/ENA primary metagenome ERZ813253 (study PRJEB31669, sample SAMD00080414) | marine metagenome | biome: oceanic hadal pelagic zone biome; feature: marine hadalpelagic zone; material: sea water | place: Pacific Ocean:Izu-Bonin Trench...
AACGCGGCGCCCTGTGTCGGCATCGCCACCTTGTTGTAGACTTGCCCGGCCACCTCGATGGGACCCTGAAGACCCTTGGAGACGATCGCGATGGCGCGACTCGGCGACTCGTTCAGCACCCACTCGGAATTGACCAACGGCGGATAACCGGCGTTGGCGTTGCCTCTGCCGTTCGGCTGGTGACAGGCGGCGCAAATGCCCCGAAAAATCCGGGCGCCACTCTCGAAGGCCTGTTCCTCCGGTGTTTTTTGCACCTTGAGGCTCGCCACCACGGTGGCATCCTTGTGTGGTGAATAAACCTTGGCGTTGAAGCCGCCACCATGGCCGTCCAGATAATTGATGGCCCAGTATAAAGTCACCACCATGAGGACAAACACCCACGGCTTCGGGCCACCCACTTCGGCGTTGGCTGTTTCAGTTTCTTCGTTGGTTTTTTTGGCCGCCATCTTTGCTCGTGAAATACTGGGTTACTTGCCGGCTTCGTCGGCCTTGGTCGCGTCTGCTGCCTCTGCGGGGGCCGGAGCGGGCTTCGGCATGGAGGACGTGTACGGTTGGTAGATCGGCGCCTCGGGCAACGGGTAGTTCGCGCTCTTCAGGCTCAACAAATAATCGACCAATGCCTCGGCATCCTTGGTTGGCTTGTAGGTTTCCTCGCCGTCGTGGATGATGTGCTGGCCCTGCTCGTCCTCACCGGCCTTCTCAAATAGGAACCGGTGCTGCGGCATCTTGCTGTCTTTCCTGACGGTCTTCGGGTTCAGGAGAATACGCAGCAGCACATCGCGCGAGAGTCGCGCACCAACGTTGGCCAAGTCCGGCCCGATCCGAACCGATCCGAGCATCGGCGGCTCGGCAAACAGATAGTCCTGCGCCACGGAGCGACGCTTGCCCCAGCCGCGTCCGCGGGGGTTCAGGAGGTCGTGCTGTGTCAGGTCTTCACCGCGAAAACGCACCTGCACATCCACCGAGGCACCCGCCGCGGCCAGGAAATTGCGGGCCTTCGAGGCGTCTGCGGCGTTGGCGCCGTTGACCACTGTTTCCCATTCACCAATCGGCAAACCAAGCGCGGCACCACTGGACGCATCACGACCAGTCACATTGCGAAACCGGCTGATCGCCTCCTGCACTGCGGCGTGGTTTTTCTCGCCGGCCAACGCCTTGACATCCAGCACGACACTCTCGTGAGTCACCTGCTGGGTGTGGCATGCGGCGCAGCCGTTGGCCTTGTAAACCGCCTCGCCGTAGCGGGCGTTGCCAAGCAGCGGCACGGGATAGCGAAACTCGATCCCATCCTCGGACTGAGTGTCGATGTACTGCAGCCCGCTCAACTGGTCGCTGGCGCGAAAGACCATCGCGGAAAGTGACACACAGAAAACCAGAAACAACCCACCAAGCAGAGTGAAGGTGCTGTCCATCTTCACGTCGAGCAGGCCAAAAGCTAGCCATGCGAACAGCCCCACGACCACAGCAACGGGCCACCACAGGCCAAGCATGAAGTAGGAAACCGAACTGGCCAGGAGGCCCAATAAAAAACTCAATCCAATCGTCATGCGCTGGCCTCCTTCGTTTTGGCCTTGCCGGAAAAATCGGCAAGGCATTCGCAGTTTTTCATCGCGAACCAGATGGCTCCCAGGAAGTTCAGGAACAAAATCAAGCTTCCCGCGAACAGGAACACGTCGCCCAGGCTGGCGAAATAAAACCCGGAGCCCAGCTCCGCGTCGCCGGACATCAACCCGCCCAGGGCAGTCGGCAGTGTGGCTCCAAAAAAACCGAGGACGATGGCCGTGGTTTGTATCCGCGTCATTCTCGGGGAGAAGTCCATCCCGGCCAGACGCGGGAAGATGTGGTAAAGGGCGGCGATCAGTGTCAGCCCAACGAAGCCGAGGTTGAAAAGCAGCTCCATCGCAGGGCCGTATGTCGTGAACTCCGCCACGCTCCCCGGCCCGGGGAACGCGAAAATCACATTCACGACACTGATTGAGATGAAAACCAGAGCGGCCAAGCGCATCAAGTTGTAGGCCAAGCTGTCGGCGTCATTCGCTGCGGAAGCGCCGTTGACCGTTCGCTTGAGGCTCACCCACGCCGCGATCACGCCGAAGAAATAAAAGACAGCCGTCACCGTGCTCAGCGCCGGCAGCCAAGCCGGCACCGGCGCGCCCGGGCCCACACCGCCGACCGAGCCAAACAGCAGCATCAGCCAGAACGCAAGCTGCGCGTAGCCGCGACCCACCAATTGGCGGCCGCTCAAGGCGGACAGAAAGTGAAACAGCGTGCCAAGACCGACAAACGTCAGGTACACCTTGGCGAAATTCTGGATGAACCACCAATCGACGATGTTGGCCACCACGCCCTTGGCATGGAAGAAATGAATCAACAGGTAGGAACCGGCCAGCACCCACGGCAGCCACAGCGTGGCCGCGAACAGGAACCACTGCGCCGGGCTCATCTCCTCGTCGGTGCGCCGGTTGTTCGTCTGCACCAGGCTCAGGCCCACGAGCACGAACCCGAAAAACAGCAGCGGCAACACCTTGCCCGGCATCTGCAACCCCTCCAGCCCGCTGGCGTTGCCGGCCAGGATGCCGAGGAAACCCAGCGTGACCCCGGCATTCCAGAGCATCCCGCCGAAAATCAAGTAACCACCATCGACCAAGACGGTCTTGCCGCGATGACTGAGAATCCAAGCCGAGACGGCCAAGCCGAGTTGCACCAGGAAGCCAAACTGCAGCGCCAACTGCGAGGCAGGCTGGATGCGGCCGTAGGCCAGCCAAGCGCTGTCGGCCATCATGCCGGAGGCGTGCACCTTGACGCCGGCCAGCAGCGCAAAGAGGCTATACACCAGCAGCCAGGCGACGGCACTAAAGGCCAGAAACAACACCGGACCACGGCAGGAGCGATCCACCGCCTCGCGCGGGTCCATCGTTGCCTTGTCCTCTTTGGGTTCGCTACTCATCTATTTGCTAAGGGACTTCACGTAGGCCATCAGGGCCAGGATTTCCTCGTCGTTCACCAAACTCGGGTCAAATGTCATTGGAACCAAGGCGCCCTTTGCGACCTTGGCCAAGGGCTGGCTTACCGACTCGATGAAATACTCCTCATTTAACACGACCTTCTGTATCGGCCCGAGGTAACCGATGTGCACCTCGCGTTCCTTGCCCCAAAAGTCGCCTATAAATTGCGGCGACTTCACGGCCAAGCCGGCCGGCGCGGGGATGGCCGGATCAACCTGGTGGCAAAGGAAACAGGTCTTGGTCATGAACAAAACCTTGCCCTTGGCGATCAGGGCCGGATCAGCCAGGTCAACACCAGAGACATCCACCGGCTTGGGTGCCTCGTACTTGCCGTCCTTCTCGATGCTGCGCTTGAGCAGTTCGGCGCGTGTCTTGCTGCCCAGTTTGGCCACCTCGTCCACAGCCGTGCCGATCGGCAGGCTCACAAATTTTTTCTCCTTGCTGACTACCGCGTGGCCGGCAAGCCTGCCACTGGCGGCGGTCTCGATCTTTTCGCGCTTGGCCAAGCGCGCCTTGGCCGCATCCGCGCCGATGGCCTGCCCCGGCTCATACACTCGGGCCACCACAAAGCCCCCCAGCAAAAACACAGCCAGGAGTATCAGGCTAAAAAAACCGGATCCCTCGCCGTCGTGATTGAAATATTCGTCGCTCATTATTTACCTGCCGCCTTGGCTTCCGAACGAAGCGGAACATAGACGCCCATCGTCTCCGCGATCCGCGGATCCTTCTGCGGATACGGCGGGTGCTGCTTGAAAAAGTGGATGAACACCATGGACAACGCACCACCCATCAGTGCGAGGCAGCCGGCGTCGATCCAGATGTGCTCCATCCAGCCGCCGAAACGGTGGATCACCGGCATGATGTTGTAGCTCATGTCGCAGAAATGCAGGAACCAGGCCAGCACGGTCACGGTAATCATCACCTCCGGCCGGGTCTTAACGTCGATGCGCAGGAGCATCAGGAACGGCACGAAGAAATGGCCGAAGATGATCAGCATGCCGACGTTCCACCAAGGGCCGTCCTCGCGCTTCACGTACCAGAACGTTTCCTCCGGGATGGCGGCGTTCCAGATCAGGAAGTACTGCGAAAAGTGGATGTAGGCGTAGAACACCGTGAAGGCGAAGAACAACGTGGCGTTGTCCTTGAGCGTGGATAGCTGAACCACGTCCCTGAGCGGGCCGATTTTCTTGAGGAACAACGAGATGATGTAAATCGTGATCAGCGACGTCCAGACACTGCCGGCGAAATAATAAACGCCAAACATGGTGGAGAACCACTGATACTCGAGTCCCTTCATCCAGTCGATGACACCGATGGTCAACGTGGCGGCAAACACAAAAATACCGACAGCCGCAAGTACCCGGCATTTCCGGGTACAATCCGCAGCGCCGGTCTTGTCCTGCTCCAGCGAATATTTCCGAAGCATCCAGGTAAAGAACCCCCAAATGGCAAAACAGAACACCCAGCGCACATGCCAGAAACCGGAATTCAAATAACCTCGTTTCGCATGCCAGGCGTGGTCATGGGTCTCGCCGGTTTCACGGAAATCTTTCTCCGATTTCATCCACGGGTAAAAGGCCCGCTTACCCTCGTTGCTTTGGGCATCTTCCTTTTGATCAGAGACTGCGCGTGTGTCACCGTGGATGGCGGAAGCCTTCTCAGCAGCTTCGCTGGTTTTTTGCGCCTGTTCCTCGTTGTAAACAGCGGCGTCCTGTTCCACCACCACAAACTCCATTCCGGACCAGATGGCGATGGGGACAAACAACACCGCCATCAACGGCAACAAACAGGCCAAGTGCTCCGCCACCCGCCGGATCGAGACGATCCAGTAGGAGTCAAACAGGTAATGCAGCAGCACGAGGAAAAAGGCGCCCAGGCAAATGCTCAGGTAGAACATGAAAGACACCAGCCACGCATGAGCAAAGTGCGATTGATCCGCCACAAAACCGGCCAGCACCAGCACCGCACCCACGGCGAGCAGGATCAACGGAATCTTATCCGCCCACGGCGGGAGCTTCAGTTCCGGTTCCGCCTTCTGGACGCTGGTTTTTTTCTTTGCGGTCATTAAACGAATGAAATCTCTTGCCGGTTATTTGCCCTCGAGCGCCTTTTGCAACTCGGCCCTTTTGTCGAGGTCTGTCACCTCATTCAGTTTGCCCAACTGGCTGTATTGCAACGCCCGGACGTAGCCGATGATCGCCCATCGATCCTCGGTTGAAATCTTGCTCTTGTAGGCGGGCATTCGTGTGTAGGCGATCCCCACCGCGTTGGTCGTTGCGTTGAACCCGTTGCTGATGACGTCGAACAAATAACCGTCCTGCGCCTGAACCAAGCGGTGTTGGTGCAGATCCGCCGTGATCAAGCTATACTGTGTCACGATACCGCCGCCGTCCCCCGCTTGGCCATGGCAGACCGCGCAATAAATATTGTACCGTTCGCGACCGCGTTTCAGCGTATCGGCATTCACCTCGCGCGGATTGACATCCACCCAATCCTCCGACCCCGCCTTGCGACCGGTGTTCGCCGGTTGATCATCCACTGCCGCGCCCCGTGCCACCGTACCGATCACCGGCAACCGGGAACCGCGCCCGTCCCCCGCCCCAAACACTTCATCGAAAAGGTTCGGCGCCTGCGGCCGCACCCTGGCCTGGCGATCCATGTCCGGGAACACCTCGATCGGGCTGTTGCGGGTGAACGAACCCCGAAACCCAGCCGTGGAAATAACCAGGCAAACAATGACTGCGAATCCTGTGATGAAATAGCGCATTATTCGTTCACCAGTTCAATGTGCCTGCTGCCGGTCTTCTTCAGCAGTTCGCGGGTTTCCTCTTCTTCGTACTTCGGGTCGTCGGCCTCGATGACGACGTAAAACTTGTCGTGCGTCGCCTCCGCGAAACGCAGGTTTTTCAACAGGGGATGATGCAGTCGCGGCAGCCGGTTCAGGAACAGCATCCCTCCCAGCGAGCCAAAGGCACCCAGCAGGATGGTCATCTCGTAGGCAACCGGAAAGGATGAGAACGGGCTGAAGTTGGGCTTGCCACCGACAGGCAGGCCGTAATCATACGAGTTCATGTACCAGATCATCAGCATGCCCCCGAAGAAACCACACAGGCCTCCGATGAAGGTGAACCAGCCGACCTGGGAATTTTTCAGGCCCATGGCGTCATCCATGCCGTGTATCGGGAACGGCGTATGCGTATCCCATCGGGTGTAGCCGGCAGCGTGCACCTTCTCGGCAGCGTGTAAGACATCAGCCGGGGTGTCGAACTCAGCCATCAGGCCGTAGGGAATCTGGTAGTCGTCCAAGGAGTCCATCACTGTTTAGCTCCTCCCAATGGGTGATGCGGATCTGCAAACGGGGTGACGCCCTTGACCTCGGCTATGGCGATCAACGGCAGGAACCGGCAGAACAACAGGAACAAAGTCATAAAGAAACCCATCGTGCCGATGTAAGTGCATACATCCACCCAGGTCGGTGAGTAGTAACCCCAGTTGCCCGGCATGTAGTCGTTGTGCAGCGAGGTCACCACGATGACGAAGCGCTCCATCCACATGCCGATGTTCACGAAGATGGTCACAATCCAGATAAACCAGGGCGTCGTGCGGCACCACTTGAACCAGAACAGGTGGGGTGAGATAACATTACAACTGACCATCAACCAGTAGGACCAATAATAATCACCGAACGCACGGTTCTTGAAGGCGTACAACTCGTAGGGGTTGCCACTGTAGTAGGCGATAAAAAACTCCATGCCGTAGGCATAACCGACGATCGATCCGGTTGTCAGGGTCACCTTGCACATCAGCTCCAGGTGGCGGGTGGTCACGATTTCGTCCATACCCTTGTATAGCGCGCGAAGCGGTATCATGAGGGTCATCACCATGGCGAAGCCGGAAAACACGGCGCCGGCCACGAAGTACGGCGGGAAGATCGTCGTGTGCCAACCCGGCAACTGCGACACGGCAAAGTCAAATGACACGATCGAGTGCACCGACAACACCAGCGGCGTGGAGAGGCCGGCCAGGAGCAGGTACGCTTTTTCGTAGTTGCGCCAGTGGCGGTTCGAGCCGGTCCAGCCAAGCGAGAACAACCCGTAAAAAATCTGGGCAACCTTGTTGCGCAACCGTGCGGCGGGCGCAGCCACCTTGCCGGCGACTTTGCGGAAGCGATCCCGCATCGTGGCCAAGTCGGGGATCAGGCCCATGTACCAGAACAACACCGACACGGTGAAGTAGGTGGAGACCGCGAACACGTCCCACAACAGCGGCGAGCGGAACTGCGGCCAAATCGAGTTGGCATTGGGAATCGGGAACAGCCACCAGTCAAACCAAACACGGCCAACATGAATCCCGGGGAAAATCCCGGCGCACATCACCGCAAAAATCGTCATCGCCTCCGCCGCGCGGTTGATCGAGGTTCGCCATTTCTGGCGCAGCAAAAACAGGATGGCAGAGATCAGCGTGCCGGCGTGCCCGATGCCGATCCACCATACGAAGTTCACAATGGCCCAACCCCATGCGACCGGGTGGTTCAACCCCCAGACACCCACCCCGGTCGAGATCAGGTAAATCAAGCCAAGCGGGAGCCAGAGTGACGTGAGGCCACTGATGGTAATGGCAATCCACCACCATCTTGGCGTCTTGTCCTCGATGACGTTGGCCACCGTGTCGGAGAGCCAGCCAATCGAGCGCTGGTTGGCCACCAAGGGCTCGCGCTCCAGTTCCACCGGAGGCGGCGCGATCGTAACGGATGAAGGAGCCGAATGGTCAGCCATCAGTGCTTGGCCTCCTTCTCATGCCCCTTGGCTTCCCCGTGTGTTGGTGTCGCACCGCCGAAAACATTTCCGTGGTTCTTCTCGTTGTACTCCGTGACGGAATTCGGAATCTCATAGTAATCCGGCATGTTCACATTCGGATTCCTGAGCTTGGCCAGGTAGGTCGTTCGCGGGCGCGTGTCCAGAAAACCGAGCACGGAGTAGTCGCGGTTTTGCCGCTTGAGCCGGTAAACCTCGCTCTCCTTGTCCGAGATATCGCCGAACGCGATGGCGTCCGCCGGGCAAACCTGCTCGCACGCCGTCTTGATCTTGCCATCCGGCACCTTGACGTTGTCCGTGTCCCTCGCCGCGACTTTTTGCTCAATCTTGCCCTGCTGGATTCTCTGCACGCAGTAGGTGCATTTCTCCATCACGCCGCGCATGCGCACCGTCACGTCCGGGTTCTTCGAGAGCTTGATCAAGTCCCACTCGGGATCAAATTCGCCGTTTTCTTTCTTGCCGTCGTCCAGCCCCGGCACACTCCCCCGGGAGGGATCCTTGTACCAGCGCACCAGTTCCCACTCGCCGTTGGAACTCTTGTTGCCGGGATGGAGCGGGCTGTTGTTCAGGTCGTTGTCGTCGTTGAAAAAGGTTCCCGGCTTGCGCTCGCCATCCTCAACACCAAACGGCCGGCGGTTGTAGTCGTAGTAGTTGAACCGACGCACCTTGTACGGGCAGTTGTTCGAGCAGTACCGGGTGCCAACGCAGCGGTTGTAGGCCATGAGGTTCAACCCCTCCTCATCATGCACCGTGGCGTTCACCGGGCAGACACTCTCGCAAGGCGCATCCTCGCAGTGCTGGCAGGCAACACCCTGATAGCTCACCTGCGGGTTGTGCTCATCCCCCGAGAAATAGCGGTCGATCCGAATCCACGACATCTCCCGGCCAATGGCAACCTGATGCTTGCCGACAATCGGTATGTTGTTCTCGCTCTGGCAGGCCACCACGCAGGCGTCGCAGCCGACGCATGTGCCGAGGTCGATCACCATCCCCCACTGCTGGCGCTCCTCGTCCATCTTGCCGGGGCCGTTACTTTCCCCACCAAAGGGCTTTTTGTAGGGCGATGCGGCGAGGTCTTCGTCTTGATCTTTCTCCCAAGAATAACGCGCTCCCTTCTTGGGGATGTGCGTCGTGTGATGGGTGCTGTCCAGGTCGAAGTGATCGACGAAATCCTTGTGGCCGACGAAGTCGTTGGCGTTGCCCTCGCGTATGACCGGTCGGCCATCCATAATGCCCTGCTCCTGAGTGCAGGCGACCTCGTACGTCGCGGATGGTTCTTTTTTCGTCAGCTTGGCTCCACCGGCGAAGTGCGCCCCGCTCGAGGTCCGCGCCCGATAGGCGTTGAACCCCGCCACGCCACCGACCCGGCCAAGCCCGCGCCCGTAACCAAGCGCCACGCCGACGACGTTGTCGGCCATGCCGGGCAGCAGCCAAATCGGCCCTTCCAACTCCTTGCCGTTCACTTCGAGCTTATAAACTTTTTGATAGAACCGGCCGGCGTCGGATTTGAACCCGAAGCGCCCCGGCAGACCGCCGGACTTTTTATTCAGTTCCTCGAAGTCCAACTCCTCCCTGGCCACCTCCTCGCCCAGCAATTCGCGGGCGGTCTGGTAGCTCATCAGCAGCACGTTGTCCCACACGATACGGGTGACTGGATTCGGAGTCTCGAGTAGCCAGCCGTTGTTGCACCAGCGGCCATCGTCCATGCTGTGGTCGCGATAAAAAGTAACCTCGTAATCCCCCTTGCCCGGCACTTTCACCGGCTTGGCACCGTCTTCCCACGCAGCTCGCGTCGCATCCCAGTCATACCCCCGGCTCTCCACCGCGCTCGCGCTGTCGGCGAGGAATCCGTCGTGCAAGAACTTCTCCCATTTAGCGTCGCCTGAGCCGGCGATGCCATCAAATGTCTTGCGAACAATCTTGTACGGGTCGCTCTCGGTGCCACCGATCCGCGCCAGCACTTCCAGCTCTGTCATCCCGCCAAAAAGAGGAGCGATCAACGGCTGCACCGGCACCAGCGTGCCGTCGCTCGTCCGGGCATCGCCCCACGACTCAAGATAATGCGCCGCTGGAATGTAGGCATCAGCACCTTGGGCGGTCTGGTCAATATAGTAGCCCTGTCGGATCACGCGGCCGGCTTGCTCAGCCAGCTTGGCCCATTCAATATCCGCCGGTGCGTTGTAGGCAGGATCACCGCCCAATACCACGAGGTTGTCTCCGTCGTTGAAACGCAGCTTCAAGTCGGCGATGGTGCCGTTCCCGCTTGGGTTGGCTTTCTGCAACAGAAGCGTCGAGCCCACATTGCCAAGCAGCTCGTTCATCGCCATGGCGGCCAAATGCACTTCCTTGGGCTGACGGTACCCGGCCACGACCAGCGTCTTGTCGCCGCGCTTGGCCAAGCGGATCAAGTCCTCAACGCACTGGCGCACCCACTTGGCTGTGTCGGCCTTGGCCTCGCCTTCGACGGCGTGGCTCTTTGAAAAGTCTGTGTTGAGATCTGCAGCAAAAGCCCTGAGTTGGCTGATACCGTCCTCAGCACCGTCCAAACCAATCCCCTCCAGTGCTTCGGCCAAGGCCAACGCGGCCACCCGAATCACGCTGCCGGTGGGAATGCGCAACCGGTGATCGGCGTTTGTACCGGTCAGCGTCAGCAAACCCTCCACCGAGTAGAGACGGTTCATCGACTCCGCAGGGTTCTCCTTGTGATCGTCCTTCACGCGGCGACCATCGGCAAAATCGCGGATATGTTGGAACGCCGATTCCTCCGTGCCGAGGAAATCGCAGTCGAGCGACAGGATCGCCTTGGCCTCGTCGAGTTTGTAGTACGGCTTGACCCCTGGACCAAAAGCAATGTCAGCCGCCTCTGCGTGGACAGAGAAGTCGATCGGCTCGTACTCGTAGAAATTGACGCCCTTGGCCTTCAAGCCGGCGACAAGGCGCGCACGGGACGGCGAGCTGCTCTGCTCCATCAGCACATGCGTCGTGCCGTTGGCCAAGCCGTCGAGTTGCTCGAGCACCTTGGCCTTGGCGATGACTTTCAGGCTCTTCTTCTTTTTATCGCCCTTGCCCTCCGTCTCGGCCAACTTGAAATTCAGTCCGCGATCCGGGTCGTACAGGCTCAGGATCGACGCCTGCGCGTACTGGTCGGTTCCCCCGTTGCTGCCGGGAAACTCGGCGTTGCCCTCCACCTTGACCGGCCGGCCGTCGTACGACTTGGCTACCAGCGGAATCGCGCTCCCGCGGCTCGGCATCGCCGTGGCAAAGAATTGCGGCGAGCCGTGCACGTAGTTCTCCGGCATCTTGGAGAACGGCAGAATCCTGTGCTCCGGCCTACGGCAACCGCTCACTCCAAGGCCCGCCAACGCAAACGAGGCGGACATGATTTTCATGAAGTTCCGGCGCGAAACCGGGTCGTCGATCAAATCCACCCCGGACGGGAACTCCTTCTCGACGAACGCGCGGAGTTCAGGTGAATCGGCCTTATGCTCAAGGCTGCGCCAGTAGCGCGGGCCGCTATTTTGCTCGTTTGCGGGAGTCAAGTTATCGTTCATCGATGGCAGGCGGAGCAGTTTTCCGAGGTTTTAACGTGCCACTCCTTTACAAAATCCCTGTCTTTGTTCGCCGGGTCACTCGATCGGTCGTAAGCCAAGTCGGTGATTTTGTCCAACGGCCGCAGACGCGGCCCAGGGTTGCGATGGCAGTCCAGACAAAACGTCATGCTGAAATTCTTCTCGTGCCGAACCTCGTCCATCTCGTCGATCCGGCCGTGGCACTCCACACAGCTCACGCCCCGGTTCACATGCACTGAGTGGTTGAAATAGACGTAATCCGGCAGCTTGTGAATCTGCACCCACTCGACCGGCTTGTTCGCGTCCTTGTAGCTGGCACGCACCGGTTCCAGTTTGGGATCATCGGCCCTCACCGCGCTGTGGCAATTCATGCAGGTGTCGGCCGCCGGCACGTTCGAGTACCACGACTTCTCCACCCCGTCATGGCAGTACCGGCAGTCGAGACCCAACTGCTTCACGTGAATGGAATGCGAAAACGGCACCGGCTGGGTGGGTTGAAACCCGACCCGGGTGTACTTGGGCGTGAAATAATAGTTCAGACCAGCCGTTACCACTCCTCCAATGAGTAAAAGGCCAAATATTATTTGGCCCGGTAACCTGTTGGTCCATCTCGGAAAAACGTCAGACATCCAACAAAGCGCGGTAGTTTATTGATGACACAAAGCTCGGGCAAGCGAATTAGTGAATTATTTCACAAGCGGTCGCTTCTCCGCATTTCTCCGTGGCTTTTTCCACATCGAATCCTGATCCAAACTGGCCGGGCTCAAGCGTGGAGGCGAGGGCCGGAATCGAACCGGCGATAGAGCTTTTGCAGAGCCCTGCCTTACCACTTGGCTACCCCGCCAGCCAGCGGACGCGGCATCTTAGGGCTCAATCGCCGCCATTCAAGTTTTTAGTGAAACAGGAATCACTTTTGGCATGCAAAACGCCAAAAAGATCAGACAAGAAGATCGGAGATGACATCCGGTTCGTTAACACCCACGAGCCGTTCATCCAACCCGTTCTGCCTGACAGACAGGCGAGAACAGTCTAGACCAAGTAAATGTAGCAACGTTGCATGCCATTCCGGCACACTCACGGTTTTCTCCACCGCTTTTAGGCCAATTTCATCCGTGGACCCGTGGGTGTAGCCGCGCTTGAGCCCGGCGCCAGCCATCCAGGTAACCATGGCGTTTTTGTTGTGATCCCGGCCTGAGTTTGCCTCGTTTTTTTTGCCATCCAACTGTGCAATCGGCAGGCGACCCATCTCCCCGCCCCACACAACGAGCACCTCATCAAGCAAGCCGCGTTGCCGAAGATCAGTCAGCAACGCCGCCGTTGGCTTGTCGGTGCGCTCGCACGCGCTGTGCAGGCCTGACTTCAGGCCGGTGTGGTTATCCCAAATCTGCCCGTCAATGAACAATTGCACGAATCTCACATCTCTCTCAACCAATCGTCGCGCGATGAGGCAGCGACGACCGTACGAGTCGGTTTTGTCCTCGCCGATGCCGTACATGGCCTTGGTGGCAGAGCTTTCCTTGGACAGATCGAGCGCCTCGGGGGCCTCAAGTTGCATGCGCGCGGCCAGTTCGTAGTTGGCGATCCGCGCACCCAGACGGGGCTGGTGAGGCCGACGCCCCTGGTGAATCCGATCCAGTGCGCCAATCAAGTCGCGTTCGATCTCCATCATCTGATCCGGAACATCCTTGCCGGGATGAAGGTCCAGCACCGGCGCACCGGTCGATCTAAAACGGGTGCCCTGACAAACGGGCGGCAGATAACCAGACTGCCAGTTTTGAGTGCGGTTGATGGGCGGCCCCTTGGGATCTTCAAGGACCACGTAGGCCGGCAGGCTTTGGTTCTCGCTGCCAAGCCCGTAGCTCACCCATGCGCCCAACGTCGGGTGTCCGGGGAACAACCGGCCGCTGTGGATTTTGAACAACGCCGGCTCATGTGTGATGCTCGTGGTGTACATTGAGCGAATCATCACCACTTCGTCCACGCATTGCGCAAAGTACGGCATCACCTCTGCCACCCACATACCGCTTTGACCATGCTGTGCAAATTCAAACGGGCTCCGCAGCAACGCGCCGGCAGACTGCGGGTTCTCCACTTCACCGGCGATTTTGCTGAAGTAGGATTTGCCGTGGTTGCGGGTCAACTCCGGCTTAGGGTCAAACAGATCCATCTGGCTCGGTCCGCCGTTCATGAACAGGTGAATCACCGCCCTGGCCTTGGGCACAAAGTCGGGCCGACGCGGTTTAAGATCGAACACCTGTCCAGGCGCAGTTCCATGCGCCACCCCAGACTTGGCCCCGTACAGGTCCCCGCCCAGCAGCGACAACAACGCCGCCTGGCCAAGCCCGCCGCCCATGTGCTCAAAAAAACGTCGGCGTGACGTCGTGCCTGTCCTCGGTGCGTTCACAACTCAAAAAAAACTAGTCCACATAAACAAACTCTGCAGCATTAAACAGCGCATGACAAAACGCCCGCAGCGCCTGTGTTTCGTCGCGGTTGGCTAGGGGGTCAAGTTTGCGCTTGGCCAAGTCGATCTCCTCCGCGCTTGCGTCGCGGCCAAGCGCCAGTCGAAATGCATGTCTCATTTTCTCATCGATGCCGCCTGGCTTTTCATGGCTCACCCGCTGCGCAAACGCATTGGCCAAGCGGCGCAGCAACTCATTGTTCATCAGGTGCAGCGCCTGGGTGACCACGTTTGATTCCGGCCGTTCGACACAGTTCGGACTCATCACCGGCAGATCAAAACTGGCCAGCAGCGTCGGCACCTCGGTTCGTCGCTGGCGCAAGTATACACTGCGCCGCCAAGTTCCGTCTTTGGGCTTTGCCATCACAAGCCCCTGCCCGGAAACATCGACCGGGTCAGCCGGACCGAACTGCTCCCAACGCATTCGCCCCGCCAACGCCAGCATCGAGTCGCGCAAGACCTCGCCCTGCAAACGGAGAAGCGACATGCGCGACCATAGTTTGTTTTGAGGATCCGACTCCATCCGTTCAGCGGAAACTCGGGACGTTTGCCGATAGGTGCGCGAGGTCATTATCAGTCGCTGCATCCGCTTGATGCTCCATTCGGCCTCGACGAATTCCGTCGCCAGCCAATCGAGCAACTGCGGGTGGCTTGGCCTTTCCCCCGCCTTGCCAAAATCACCCAGCGTCCGTACCAAGCCCCGGCCAAAATGATGTTTCCAGAGCCGGTTCACCATCACCCGGGCCGTTAACGGGTGATCGCCTGTCGTCAGCCACTTGGCAAAAGCCAACCGGCGGCCAGTCTTGCCGCTTCCCGGCCATGGCGGTTTTGCACGAAACGTTTCTCCGTGGGAAACCAGCGCCCTTGGCAAACCCGGCTCGATCAATTCACGCGGCTCCAAATAATCACCGCGGTTGAGCAGATAGGTGGGCGACGGCTGGCCACGATCCCACAGCGCCCGCACCATGGGCTGCTCGATTCGTTTTTTTTCAGCCGCTTCAAGTGCCTTCTTTTTGCCTTCCTCATCCAGTTCCTTATTGGCCTTGATCGCCGCCACTTCGGCATCCACCGCCGCCTTGTTTTCACGCCAACGTTTCAACTCCTCCGGATGACCAAATGGCAGGCGCCGCTTGCTAGGGCTCAGCCAGTCGTGCTCGTCGAAGGCACCCTTGAAAATCGCCCGCAGCCTGAAGT
>ERZ813253.435-NODE-435-length-15008-cov-4.799610_pt1 | contig 15008 bp, 14 predicted proteins | sample MGYA00520893_ERZ813253 | MGnify/ENA primary metagenome ERZ813253 (study PRJEB31669, sample SAMD00080414) | marine metagenome | biome: oceanic hadal pelagic zone biome; feature: marine hadalpelagic zone; material: sea water | place: Pacific Ocean:Izu-Bonin Trench...
GACAAACTCATGGTGTGTGTCGCCCTTATTCTACTGACAGACTATTACGCCACATGGTTTGTCACCATACCCTCTGTTATTATTATTTGCAGAGAGATTTTGGTCTCTGCACTAAGAGAGTGGATGGCTGAAGTCGGCAAAAGAGCACAAATTTCCGTATCATGGATTGGCAAAACAAAAACATTTATGCAAATGCTTGCGATCCTGTTTTTGCTCTACCATCAACCACTGCTCATGTTCTCTCAGGATGATATTCTGAACGCCGGTTTAGGGCTGTTATTTACCGCCACAATTCTGACATTATGGTCCGGCTTTAATTATTTGATTGCAGGCCTAAAAACATTTGACAGCTAGGAAAAACACACTATAATTTCACATCTATGCGGGAATAGCTCAGCTGGTAGAGCATCACGTTGCCAACGTGAATGTCGCGAGTTCGAATCTCGTTTCCCGCTCCAAAATTCTAGCCTGTCTGCACAGGCTTTTTTGTTTTTAGCATCATTGGCTGGGTAGCAAAGCGGTTATGCAGGGGCCTGCAAAGCCTTATAGACCGGTTCGACTCCGGTCCCAGCCTCCATCATTAAAAGCCCGATTTATTTGGGCTGTTTTCTTTTCGATTAAATATAAACATTACCACAAGAAAGCACTTGCTGTTTTTCCCATTACATAGTCATTAAACACAAGTTTAGCTGCGGAACCCGCTATACCATAGCACACGTGTAATGGCAACAAATGCTCTTCTCGAGGATGGCAATAACGAGCAAAAGGAGCCTTACTCCATTCGATCAGTTTTGTTCTTCGTTCATTCTCTATCAGGGTCTTATCCGTACAAGTTTCAATCAGCCATTGTTGAAAAGCCTCATTATTTGCGTCAGCTGCTGCGGAGGTCTCAGACATAAAGGCGACCATATTGTGAAATGATAAGCCAGAGCCAAGAATAAGAACGTTGTCTTTTCTAAGTGTTGATAATGCTTCACCGATTTGGATATGCCACTCTGAATCAAGATTGCTTGATAGGGATAATTGCACACAAGGGATGCTTGCATCAGGAAACATAATCTTGAGTGGCACAAATACGCCATGGTCAAAACCACGCACATTGTTTAATAATGCGTCAATGCCACTTTCTTGCAATAACCGATAAACCTTTTTTGCAAACTGGGGGTCACCCTTTAGCGGATAGTTAACTTGATATGCTGCATCAGGAAATCCGTAATAGTCATAAATTAAGGACGGTGTAGCGCCACTTGTGATGGTTACTTTGTCTTCTTCCCAATGCGCACTAATCACTAATATTGCCGAAGGCTTAGTCAATGTACTCACAACCCCTTCAAGAAAAGAAACTAACTTCTGATGCCCAGCATCACCCAGCAAAGGTAGTGGCCCTCCGCCATGAGGAATGTACAAAACTGGACTAAGTTGATTCATATTTTTAGATAGCCTGATAAAGCTTCAATAATAATGAAAAAAGCGATTATCTTCTTCATTTATTTATTTTGATTATTGAGAAAGAGCTTCACTCAATAATATTGAAAATTTCCGAAATAGACTCAAAAACACCAATGATGAAGGCAAGGCCTTCATTAGAAGGCTTCAAACATGCCATTTTAGGGCGAAAAATGGTATTTTCAAGCCAAAAAACACCGATTTAAGGCTTAAAAGCACTTCAAGTCATTGTCTGTTAAAGGGGTTTTCAGAAATTTCGGATATTATCGAAATGAGGTAATTAAAAGCTAAATATGTCGATAAAAACTTACTGACACTTTTTAACAATAAAAAGCACGACATTATTTTTCACATACAATTGGGATAAGCACATTAAAATCGATGTACATTCACAAAAGATTTTAATATGGACGTCATTAAAGCCCTAGAGCAACGCAAATCAACGCGTGCCTTTCTTGATAAGGCCGTTACTGAAGAACAAATTAACACCATGCTAAATGCTGCAAGGTATGCCCCTTCTGGCGTCAATACCCAGCCATGGAGTGTGGCTGTGGTTACTGGCGAGAGTAAGATAAGTCTGCAAACGAAAATAGAAGCGGCTTTTCGCTCTGGCGATAAAGGGAAACGAGATTACCAGTACTATCCTACGGAGTGGGCAGAGCCCTATAAATCGCGTCGTAAAGAATGCGGTTTATTAATGTACTCAACACTAGGCATTAAGCGCGAGGACAAAGAACGGCAACTGGACCAATGGGCGGCTAACTACCGCGCTTTTGATGCACCCGTTATGCTGCTATTTTTTATGGATTCTGGCATGCAGTCCGGTAGTTATATGGATTGCGGTATGTTTATTCAATCGACAATGCTCAGCGCCATGGATCTAGGTCTTAGAACTTGCCCGCTGGCATCGCTTGCAGACTATCAGCACATTGTAAAGCTGGAGCTGGATTTCGGTCACGATAAAATACTGCTCTGCGGAATGGCAGTGGGTTATGAAGACACTGAGGCTTTAGTCAACAGCTATCGCACATCGAGGGAAGAGGTTGGCTCGTTTACCGGGTACTTTCGTTAAGAGGAAGTCTTTGTATAAACCTCATATGAAGGTTAGTTACACTCTTTAAAGATCAATGCAGGGCACTTTTCACATTTTTTCATGTCAAGTTTTCCGTAAATATTGTGTATGGCTACCCCTTTAGATTCAAAGAAATTATCTTGTCCAATTTCTTCAATAAAGTGCACTTTCCGCAAAAACTCCTCAACGGAGGCCTTGACTGAAACAAAGTACAGGCTACCGCCCAACTCTTTCAAGCGACGATTTTCAGCTAATAGGCCCTCGACGCCAGCAAGGTCGATAAAGTTAACGCCAGTGGCAATAATCAAAATATGATAGATTCTTTGGTTGTCAACGATTTGATTGATTTGATTTTGAATGTGGTTAATCGAGCCAAAATAAATAGACATGTCGATTCGAATTATTTTCAGTTGCGGGCACTGAACCAAAGGCGTGGTACGGATGGTTCTTAACTTTCGATCGCTTTCCTCGGGGCCACTCTCAAAGGCCAAAGTATGTATTTCGGGTGCAGCTGTTTTGGCGATGAACAGCATCAAGGATAACAACACGCCTAAATAAATAGCAAACTCTAAATCTATCAATAAAGTTGAAAGAAAAGTAACTAGAAAAATCGAGCTTTCTGACTTACTAAATTTGAACGTTTTCTTGACGTGCTTAAAGTCAATGAGATTGTAAGCAACCAATAAAATAATCCCTGCCATCGCAGAAATCGGCAAGTAGGTCATTAATGGTCCCACTAAAAGAACAATTAAAACCAATAAAAGTGCTGAAATAATAGCAGAAAGCGGTGTCCGTGCGCCCGTCTCATAGTTAACAGCTGTACGAGTAAACGAACCCGAAGAAGCATAACTTGAAAAAAAACTGCCCACAATATTTGACAAGCCTTGGCCTATAAATTCTTGACTTGGCTTGATTCTTTGGTTTGACTTAATAGCCACTGAGCGACTGATTGATACCGCCTCAATTAAGCCTAATAGGGCAATAGCAAATGCCTCTGGTGCCAAATCTTTTAAGGTGTTTAATGAAAAATCAGGCATCGATAGAGGTGGCAAAAAAACTGAAATCTCGCCCACAGTTTTAATGGCATCTGTCAGCTGACTTAGCGCAGCTGCAACCAGTCCACCAACAAACATTCCTATCAGTAAGTTTGGGTATTTGGGTTTAAAAGACTTAACGACAATAGCACTAAGTAATGTGGCTAGCCCCACAGCAAGAACAAATAAATTTAGCTCTCCGATATTCTCAAACAGTCTTAGCCAAGAATCTGCAAAGTCCAAACCTCTAAAAACCTCAACGCCCAACATCAGTGGTACTTGGCTGCTAGCAATCAATATTGCAGCACCAGCAGTAAAGCCAATCACAACATTGTGTGAAACAAAATTAACCAACATACCAAACTTTGCCAAACCAAACGCAAACTGATACACCCCAGCCAAGAAAGTCATGGTCAACGCCATGGCAACAAATTCTTCACTTTCTATCACTGCATATTTGCTAATAGCTGAAAAAACAACGATTGAAATTGCTGTTGTAGGGCCGGAGACCAGATGAAAAGAAGAGCCAAACAGGGCTGCAACAATGGGCACCACCATGGCAGTGTAGAGGCCATATTCTGGCGGCATTCCAGCAATGGTCGCAAATGCAATACCTTGTGGCAGGACAATAACAGCGCCCGTTAAGCCGGCAATAAAATCAGCTTTAATAGTTTCTAACGTGGTTAGCCTAAACCAAACAAGAAACGGGAATATTTTTACCAACTTTGGCATTGAGTGCTATTTACTTTACGGAATGCTAAAATTATATATTAAGTCAAGGCTTATTTACTATATGAACTCAGTGCCAGCCTAATGAGTCTTATGGTCCAAATATACTTGATTATTCTATGACAGATCTACCATTGAACGGCCATCATATAGAATGAAGTTCCCACGCAAATACTTAATAAAGCGTTTCTTTTCCACAGATGAAAAGCAATGGTAATTGCCAAAGCTGCAAAGGCATACAAACCCTCCATAGCAAGAAAATCAACCCCTTTTAGCATGTAAATAACCAGTATTGTCATCACCATTGGCGGTGTGTATTTTGCAACAAATTGCAATAATGGGTGCTTTTCACGACCGCTAAACAGCACAAAAGGTGGCAATCTTGTTGCAAATGTTGCCAAAGACATGATGACTATCACAATAACCAAATACTCAATATTCATCACGCACCTTTTGATTGGTTGATCGGAGAACCATCATTATGATAAGTGAAAGGGAAATGGCAAATAACAGCATGTGTTGTGCAAACAGCAACAGCGCAATAGCTGACGCTATCAGGGCAATAACAAAGGGCAGTGGTTTTCTTACTTTTATCCATTGCTCAATGAGTAAAACCGTAAACAAAGCGGTAGCTGCAAACTCCATACCCTGTGTATTAAAAGTAAGCTGTGTCGCCGTCCAGGCGCCTATAGTGCAACCCAAAACCCAATAACTTTGGCTAAAAAGTGTCATCAAGAAATAGAACTTCGATTTATCAAATCCTTCTGGCACTTCAATTGTGCTCATCAGAGAGTAAACTTCATCGGTGAGGCCAAAAATTAAATACAATTTTCTAAACCCCCAATTACCAAAACTATTAAGTAGCGCCAAACCGTAAAACAAATGGCGTGAATTGAGAAAAAATGTAGCAATAGCAATTTCAACAAAACCCGCACTCGCAGTCAGTAAACCAATCGCCATAAACTGAGCTGCGCCGGCATAGATACACACACCCATCAAGGTTGCAAAATACCAGGGATAGCCAAGCTCCTGGAACAGCATACCAAAAGCAACGCCCAAGGGCAGATAGCCAAAACATATGGGTAACGTGGTTTTTAGTACAGTTCGTATCATTAACGGCAATTATAAATACAGCTTATCTGGAATGGCTACATTCATCTGCAAATATATACAGTATCAAAACACATACACAAAATAAGAACTATCGTGCATCGTGCCAATGACATTACCTAAATTATTTAATTTATAGAATTTAATTCTATAAATATAGGTTTTACTGAAAACATTAGTATTATTTTTTCTATATATCTTAATTATTTAGAAATATATCCTATAATCATCATACTTTTTAAACCCTTCATTGACAAACAATTAACCAACCAGGACTTTCACAATGATCCCGCTAGCAGAGAATAGGCTCAGCCACTTAAGACAATTAGAAGCACAGAGCATCCATATCTTCAGGGAAGTGGCTGCTGAATTTAACAATCCTGCAATGCTATATTCAATCGGCAAAGATTCGTCAGTGATGTTGCACTTGGCAAAAAAAGCATTTTTTCCTGCCACGCTACCTTTCCCGTTACTTCATGTTGATACTACTTGGAAATTTCGTGAGATGATTGAATTTCGCAACAAAGTAGCAAAAGAATCTGGCATCGAGCTATTGACTCATATTAACCCAGAGGGTCTGGAAATGAATATAAGCCCCTTTGTTCATGGCTCAAACGTGCATACCGATATAATGAAAACACAAGGGCTAAAGCAAGCACTGAATCACTATGGCTTTGATGCAGCCTTTGGTGGCGCGCGCCGTGATGAGGAGGCATCGCGGGCAAAAGAGCGTATTTTTTCATTCCGCTCAAAACAGCACCGCTGGGACCCAAAAAATCAACGACCTGAATTGTGGAACCTCTACAACGCCCGCATCAAGAAAGGTGAAAGCATCCGTGTCTTTCCAATTTCCGACTGGACCGAACTTGATATTTGGCAGTATATCTATCTCGAGAAAATTGAGCTAGTGCCACTCTATTATGCAGCACCAAGGCCTATTGTTGAACGCGACGGCATCAAAATCATGGTGGACGATGACCGTATGGACATCAAGCCGGGTGAAGTATTAAAACAACAGTGGGTTCGTTTCCGCACACTTGGTTGCTATCCACTAACCGGTGCAGTTGCATCAAAAGCCACCACAGTAACAGACATTATTCAGGAAATGCTACTGGCCAAAACCTCTGAACGACAAGGTCGATTGATTGACTCAGATCAGGCCGGATCGATGGAAGCGAAAAAAGCACAGGGGTACTTCTAATGCATCATTCAGCAGACCTTATCGAACAAGATATTCACGCCTACTTAGACCAGCACGAGCACAAAACGCTGTTAAGGCTACTTACTTGTGGTAGTGTCGATGACGGAAAATCCACCCTCATTGGACGCTTACTGCACGATTCAAAACTGGTGTATGAGGACCAGCTGGCAGCTATTAAAAACAACCGTGAAAATACTCAAGACGGTGAAGAGTTTAATTTAGCACTACTGGTTGATGGCCTTCAGGCGGAGCGCGAGCAAGGTATTACCATTGATGTTGCTTACCGTTACTTCTCAACTGCTAAGCGCAAATTTATTATTGCCGATACCCCGGGACATGAGCAGTACACCCGCAACATGGTGACTGGCGCGTCGAATTCGGCTCTCGCCATTATTCTTATTGACGCCAGAAAGGGCCTGACAACACAAACCAAACGTCATTCTTACCTCGTTTCACTACTGGGTCTTGAGCAAGTTGTGGTCGCTGTCAATAAAATGGATTTAGTCGACTACAATAAAGCAACGTACGAGAAAATTAAAAGTGACTATGTGGCCTTTGCTGATCAACTCAATATAAGCAAGATTGACTTTATTCCAATGTCAGCCCTTAAGGGTGACAATGTTGTTAATCGATCTGAAAACATGGCTTGGCACCAAGGCCCCGCGCTATTACCATTCCTTGAGGATGTTGAGCAAACTATTGATCGAGTTGTAGAGGGTTTTCAGTTGCCGGTTCAGTACGTCAATCGTCCTAATGCGGATTTTCGTGGCTACTGCGGCACGCTTAACCGGGGCAGTGTCGCGCCTGGCGACTCGATTACAGTGTTACCGAGCGGACTGACGACCACCGTAGAGCGTGTTATTGGCGCCAATGGTGACGTTGATCGAGCGTACTCAGGTATGGCAATTACATTAACCCTTGCCACCGAGATTGATATTTCAAGAGGTGACGTACTGGTTCATCCGCAGCATAGTTTTGAAATCTCGAATCAGAAAAAATTACGTGCTCATCTTGTATGGATGGACCATAAACCTCTAGCACTTGATAAAGACTACGAACTTAGATTGGGCATGCGTCACGTGAACGCACGCATTGACATCATTCATTATCGTGTGGATGTCAATACGTTAGCACAGGTTGATGCCAATACATTGGCACTGAATGAAATTGGCTTGGTGGACGTGCAGCTGGATGCGCTGATGCCAATTGAGCAATTCTCACGCAATAAGGGCTTGGGTGCCTTTATTCTGATTGATAAAATCACCAACGCAACCGTTGCAGCGGGCATGATTAGTGTACAACAAGCGGATATAGCAAACCATCACAGATCCGCATTTGATATCGCTGATGCCAATAAATCCCTTGAGGATGCAAGCGCCAAAGAGATTGTCAAATGGGCGTTAGCATTTGAAGGTAAAGCCATTGTTACGACAAACTTCGGCCCACAAGAGGCTGTGCTCTTGCACATGGTTAATAAAGTCGCGCCAGACACGGAAGTACTGTGGATTGACTCAGGCTATAACATGCCGCAAACCTATAAATTTGCAGCGGCAGTGACAGAAAAACTAAAGCTGAATTTAACGGTCTACACACCACTGTTCAGCGCTGCAAGACGCGACGCTGTGATGGGCGGTATTCCAATGATTGGTGATCCTGCTCACGCTGAGTTTACAGAACAATTTAAGCTTGAACCGTTCAAACGCGCAATGAAAGAGGTTAACGCCGATATTTGGTTAACGGCTGTTAGACGTGAGCAAACCGCGGTGCGCCAGGAAATGGACACAGTTGCCCTTGGTCCAAACAAAGTCATCAAAGTATCACCACTACTGGATTGGACGCTAGCTGATATGCAGGCTTATCTTGAAAAACACAGCCTACCAGATGAGACACGCTACTTTGATCCGACTAAAGCTGAGGCTGATCGAGAATGTGGTCTGCACACACTAGGTGACTAGGTAAAAGATCTCTCCCATAAAAAGCCCGATTTATTCGGGCTTTTTTTTTTGCCATTTAAAGAACAAAGAACGTTTATTAATTTACAAACCACTACTCTTCCTTATGGTATAGTCATAATTATAGTTTAATTTAATCTATATTTTTCCACTTAAAGGAGCTTGTCATGAAACTCAAAATAGCACTTTTATTGTTCACACTATCATGTATCACCCCCTACGCTGCATTAGCTGATTTCGAATCTGGCATGAAGGCATTATTAGCCGAGGTTCGCTACAGCATTAGATGAATGGCGACCACTAGCCAATGAAGGTAATGCAGATGCCCAATATGAACTAGGTAAGATGAATTTTTATGGACAAGGCACTCCACCCTCACCTATCAGACCAATAGCCATAAATTGTGCAGCTCCAGCATAAACAAAAATGCCCATTAATGTAGAAAAATACCATACATAGCCAAGCTCTTGAAACAACAACCCAAAGGCAATACCCAAAGGCAAGAAACCAAAAAGGATTGGAAGTGTTACGTTAAATGCTGAACGAATCATTTCGTAATTATAATTTCAGCTTTATTTAAATGTTTAATTAGAATTAATATGCTTAAACTCATTAGTTAAAAAATAAAAGATATATATTAATTCATGTATACTTATTTGTTAAAAATTTAAGTGCTTATTTTTCGAGTATTTATTTATTACTTAAAGAATTGGCTCTCTGATATGATTATTCTAACTCATACATATGAGTTAAAAAAAATCTATAACTAAGCCTAATTTATTTATTTCGTTAACTCAATTATGTCTAAACTAGTACCTCCTCACGGCAGCAAAAAACTTAAGATTCTTACATTGAATGGCTCAGAGCGAAAATCAGAACTAAAAAAAGCGGAGTCATTGCCAAAATTAATGTGCTCGTCAAGAGAGTTTGGTGATGTAGTTATGCTTGGAATTGGTGGCTTTACCCCTCTCGATGGCTTTATGAATAGAGAAGATTGGCAAAGCGTTTGTGACAACATGACCATGAAAAATGGTTTATTTTGGCCAATCCCTATTACTCTTTCAACCAATGATAAAACAATTAAGGAAGATCAAGAAGTTGCAATAGTTTATGAAAAAACCAATGAGATTATTGCAACGATGATGATTACTGAAAAATACACGATAGACAGAGAGCATGAATGTAACACAGTTTATAAAACAACCGATATGGAACATCCTGGGGTTGTTTTGGTTATGTCTCAAGGGGAATATAACCTCGCTGGACCAATTAAAGTTCTTTCTGATGGTGGGTTCCCTTCTCAATATGGCAATCTCTACATGACGCCTTCTGAAACTCGCGCTTATTTTGATAATAAAGGCTGGTCTTCTATTGCGGCATTCCAAACACGAAACCCTATGCATCGTTCTCATGAATACTTAGCCAAAATTGCGATTGAAATTTGTGACGGAGTCATGATTCACTCAACCTTGGGTGAGCTAAAACTGGGAGATATTCCAGCTGAAGTTCGCTCAGAAGCAATTTCTACCTTAATAGAAAATTATTTTGTTGATAACACAGTTTTGCAATCTGGATACCCACTGGGTATGCGCTATGCTGGACCTAGAGAAGCCTTACTACACGCACTATTTAGACAGAACTATGGTTGCTCGCATCTAATTGTTGGTCGAGATCATGCTGGTGTGGGAGACTATTATGGACCCTTCGATGCTCACAATATTTTTGATGAAATTGACGATGGATTGGTTACTAAGCCACTTAAGATTGATTGGACATTTTGGTGTAATAAATGTGCAGGAATGTCCAGCATGAAAACCTGTCCTCATAGTCACGAAGATAGATTATTACTATCAGGCTCAAAATTAAGGCACCTCCTTAGTGAAAACTTGGATGTACCTGATAACTTTTCCAGACCTGAAGTCTTAGAAATTCTTCGTAAATATTACTCTGGACTTAAAGATAGTGAGAAAGTAAAAGTTGAACTCAAGGGACACTCGGCTCAGTAAATCGTTATAAATATAAAATTAACTTCAATTTATAATCCACAAATCTGGCCCATTAGTTATAAGTTTTCTGGTTCTATAAATATCAAAACTTCAAGGCACTTATATTCTACAATTCTATGCTCGGAAATATAGTGAATTTAATAATGAAAATACATTACATAATGCAACTAAAACAAAGGAAAAATAAAATATGATTACTATTAATCCATTTTCAGAACTTTCAAGTTTCATTCCGCCAATCGCTATGCAATCTTATGTAATTTTAATGGTCATATTTGTAGCCGGAGGCACAATGCTTGATATGGCTCATAAGAAAAGTGCAAAGTACTTTTTTCAAAACTCACAAAAGGCCAAAAAATTAGCAACTAACGAAGTTAGTAGCGGTGAAAAAGTTTCGATTGCTTTTAAGACAGTAACTAATGAAGTACTAACTTCTTCTGAATTTTGTAGCACAAAACGTAGAGCCTCTCACCTACTTACAATGTATGGCTTTTTATTATTTGTTATCACAACTGTAATTATGATTTTTAACTACCCTACTACTACCTCTATCACTCCTTCTATACTTCCATTGCTTTGGCATATAGGTGCTGCCATGTTGTGTGTGGGTGGGTACTGGTTCTGGTTTTTTATTCGCGTAGATGTTGCAGCAGATGGTAACAAATGGTACAGAGTTATTCGTGCTGATTTATTTGTACTCTCTCTTCTTGCTACATGCTCTTTTGCGCTTATCTGGTCATACTTTCAAGCAAGTGGAATTGTTGGATGGCAAACCCTATTTTTTGGCTTGTTTATTTTTTCTAGTACTATTCTATTTGGAGGCGTATTATGGTCAAAATTTGCCCATATGTTTTTTAAGCCTGCTGCTGCTTTTCAAAAACGAATCACTAAAGCTGATGGCTCTAGAGAAAATTTACCAGAGCCTGCTGACCGACCAGAGCAATTTGGACTTGGTATAAAGCGTGAAGCTCCAAGACACTATTAATAACTTTTATATCTATAACTTAATCGGAGATAAATAATATGCCAACTTTTGTATACATGACGCGATGTGATGGCTGTGGACACTGTGTTGATATCTGCCCATCTGATATTATGCATATTGATAAAACTATTAGGCGTGCGGTAAATATTGAGCCTAATATGTGCTGGGAATGCTATGCATGTGTTAAAGCTTGCCCACAAAATGCAATTGACGTTAGAGGATATGCTGACTTCGCACCCTTGGGGCATAGTGTGCGAGTGCTTCGTGAAGAAGAAAAGGGTACTATTTCTTGGAAAATTAAATTTAGAGATGGTCGAGAGAAAAACTTTCTTTCACCAATTACAACTAAGCCATGGGGAGAAAGTATTCCAAAACTTGGTGACTTAGAGGTACCTGATCAAAACGCACTAGACTCTCAGTTACTCTGCTTTGAGCCTGATGCACTGAACGTTGATACCGGCCTTCCAGTAATAAGTAAAGACAAGTTAAAAGAAGGAGTTTACTATTAATGGGTAAGAGAAAAACTGTTTGGGAAGATTGCGATATTCTTGTTGTTGGTGGAGGTATGGCAGGAACTGGCGCAGCATACGAAGCTAGATATTGGGGCCGCGACATGAAGATTATTTGCGCTGAAAAAGCGAACATTGATCGAAGTGGTGCAGTTGCTCAAGGGCTTTATGCAATAAACTGCTATATGGGAATGCAGTGGGATGAAAATCAACCTGAAGACCATGTACGTTATGCTCGAAATGATTTAATGGGCTTGATTCGTGAAGACCTAGCTTTTGATATGGCGCGACATGTTGACTCGGCTGTTCATAAATTTGAAGAGTGGGGCTTGCCCATAATGCGAAACGAAGAAACTGGTCGTTATCAGCGTGAAGGAAAATGGCAAATAATGATTCATGGCGAGAGCTATAAGCCTATCGTAGCTGAAGCAGCTCGTAAATCTGCTGACAAAATATACAATCGAATTATGATTACCCACCTTCTAATGGATGAAGGAAGAGATAATCGTGTGGGCGGTGCAGTTGGCTTTAACTGTCGTACTGGTGATTATCATGTCTTCCGTGCAAAAGCTGTTATTGTTGGGGCTGGTGGTGCTTCACATATATTCAAACCTCGTTCTGTAGGTGAGGGAATGGGTCGAACTTGGTATGCTCCATGGAGTTGCGGTTCAGCTTATGCATTACCGATTGAAGTAGGTGCAAAAATGACTCAGATGGAAAACCGTATCGTACTTACAAGATTTAAGGATGGATATGGACCGGTAGGAGCATACTTTCTCCACCTTAAAACTTACACTCAAAATACTTACGGTGAAGAATACGAATCAAAATGGTATGAGCATACAAAAGCAATGGTTGGTGAGTACATAGATCACACCCCAACGCCTACATGTTTACGTAACCATGCATTTATTGAAGAAGTTAAGGCTGGTAGAGGGCCAATCCATATGGTTACTATGGAGGCTTTCCAAGACCCTCATCTAGAAGAAGTGGGTTGGGAAAATTTTCTTGGAATGACTGTTGGTCAAGCCGTTGTTTGGGCTTCTCAAAACATAGATCCTAAATATATCAACCCTGAATTAACTACTTCTGAGCCATATGTGATGGGCTCACATGCCACCTGTTCAGGAGCATGGGTAAGCGGCCCTGAAGATATTTCACCCCCTGAATATTTCTGGGGTTACAACCGAATGCTTACAGTTGACGGTCTTTTTGGAGCAGGAGATACAGTTGGCGGAACAGCTCATAAGTTCTCCTCAGGTTCTTTTACAGAAGGACGGATAGCTGCTAAAGCGGCAGTCAAATATATACTCGATATGGGTAATGAAAAAATTCAAGTGAGTAATAAACAGTGTGAAGACTTGAAAGAGATCATTTACAAGCCCCTGGAAAACTACACGGTTGGTCGTAATGAAATTACTGGCGGAACTGTTTCACCTAGCTACCTATTACCTATTCAAGGACTCCAGCGTCTTGAAAAAATTATGGATGAATATTGTGGCGGTATTAGTGTTAACTATATGACAAATGGAAACTTACTTAAACGCTGTATAGAGTTGCTTGGTATATTGCAAGAAGACCTTGAGCATATTGGTGCTGAAGACTTACACCAACTTATGCGCGCATGGGAATTAAAGCACCGCACAATTACTTCAGAATGCGTAGCACAGCATACATTATTTCGTGAAGAAACTCGCTGGCCAGGTTACTATTATAGAGGCGACCATATGAAACTAGATGATGACAATTGGCACTGCTTAACTGTTTCTAGACGGGACCCTAAAACTGGTGAATGGGCTATGGAAAAAGCACCTCTTTATCACATAGTTGATTAACAGTTAGACTAATAAAGCTTCAAATAATGGCCTCTTTTAGAGGCCGAAAAAACCTAATTGGTTTTAACTATTTTGATTATAATTTTTTATTGTTATTCGTTTATTGGATATATTAAATGAATCTTCTTGAAAAAACTGACGATGAAATTCTTGAGATTGCAGAACCTCTTTGGGGTGATCTTGTAGAATCTTCTAATAAAAGAGATTACCTAGGCTTTATTAAACACTTTTCTAAAGAAATGTTGATGGGCGCTAATGAAATAGAAATTGGCAAGCAGTGGTCAAAAAATAAGCTATTATCAAGCCTTTCTGTTGAAAGAGAATTTTTAGGCTGCCTTAGAAGAAATGAATATATATCAGTGCTTTACAAGCAAACTAGCGATGAAGTTCCAGGAGAGTTTTTAGGGCGTTTAGTTCTAGGCATTGAAGATGGCGAAGTAAAAATATTTGGCGCCACAATCTTCTAAGTAGCTAATCTCTTTTAGATAATCCTATGAGCGAAAAAATTACAATAAATAGATTCGTCGAGTTAACTTATAAAATCATCGACCAATCTAATGGCGAAATTATTGAGCAAGTTGAAGACCCATTAGGATATGTCCAAGGTGATAATTCATTATTATTTAATAAAGTAACCAAAGAATTAGAAGGCAAATCCGTAGGAGATGAAGTTGAAATTTTGCTTAAATCTTCAGATGCCTTTGGTCCCAAGCTTTCTGAACTAACTTTTACCGATGACATAGAAAATGTTCCAATGGAATATAGAGCTATTGGAGCAAGTGTTACTATGCAAAATGATAAGGGTGGAACCAAGGATTTTGTGGTTTCAAAGATTGAAAATGGAAAGCTTACAATTGACGGAAACCATCCACTTGCAGGCAAGGATATTATTTTTTTTGTAGCGGTTCTATCAATTCGTGATGCTACAGCAGATGAGATTATTGCTGGAGGAGCTGCAGAATAAAGGCATAGTCTTAATGACTAATAATGCTTAATCATATTCAATTTAAGAAAAAATATCATCATAAATATGAGGCTGTATAGTCCACTCATCCTGATCTTCTATAGTAAGTGTTAGACATCTTGCGGCACCATAATTACGAATTTGACCTGCAGAACCTGGAAAGAT
>ERZ813253.436-NODE-436-length-14970-cov-8.290642_pt1 | contig 14970 bp, 16 predicted proteins | sample MGYA00520893_ERZ813253 | MGnify/ENA primary metagenome ERZ813253 (study PRJEB31669, sample SAMD00080414) | marine metagenome | biome: oceanic hadal pelagic zone biome; feature: marine hadalpelagic zone; material: sea water | place: Pacific Ocean:Izu-Bonin Trench...
GATGAAGAAATAAATGAAAAAGAAAATGAAGAAAAAGAACGGAGTAAATGAGAAGTAAAGGGTAAAAAAAATAAAAAAAAAGAGAAAAAAAAAGGAAAAGAAAAAGAAAAAGGAGAAGAAAAAAAAGAAAAAAAAGAATAGAAAGAAGGAAAAGAAATTGAAGAAAAGGAGAGGGAAAGGGGAAAGAGAACGATAAAAGTCATGGTAAAATAGAATGATGTTGAATTGGGTGGTGAAACGGAGTTCATGCGGCTCAAACAAACGATAAAACCAAAAAAAGGCATGGCGATCATTTGGAACAGTTTGAATGAGGACGGTAGCAACAACCACAATACACTCCATCAAGCTCATCCTATTCGCTCTGGTTTCAAGTCAATTATTACTAAATGGTTCAGAATTAAAGGACAAGGCCCGATGTTTACTAAAGAACCGAATGAATACATTCCAAATTACACCCAAGTGGGTTTTAAAACAACGAAATTAGACGCTCAATTGTTTGAAAAAATCATAGATTTTTATACGTCAAATTTGGAAAAAAATAAGCCGGAGTTTGTTGAGGGAGGGTATGTAGAAATACAAGAAACTGGAGAATTCGGCAGTGATGTTATCGAGTTGCCAGATGAATTGCGAAAAGAAATCCATGACTCTTTAAAACCTCAATTGGAAACATGGAGCAAAACCGAGCTTATACCGACTTTTGTCTATGGGATAAGAGTTTACAAAAAAGGGTCTGTTTTGATTTCTCACAGAGATAAACTCAAGACACACATTATTAGCGCCATCATAAATGTAGACCAAGTGGTTGATGAAGACTGGCCCCTCATCATTGAAGACAATTATTATCGAAAACATCATGTATTTCTAAATCCAGGTGAAGTGATTTTCTATGAAAGTGCCCGACTTGATCATGGTCGTCCACTTCCATTAAAAGGCAACAAGTTTGCCAACATCTTTTGTCACTTTATGCCTGTGAACATGGAAAAAAATTAAATGCTCTCAAATTACAAGACTCTGTATGTGGGTTTACTAATTCTAATTGGCTCGTTTACTTTAAGATTTTTGCATTTAGGTGATATTCCTGGATCTACGTTTGATGAAGTGTTTTACCCCCGTTATGGTTTTAATTACTTAACCGGTGAAAATTTTTACTATGTCCACCCACCACTTGCCAACTACCTGTATGCCGCTGGTATTTGGCTTTATTCGCAACTACCTTGGATTGATCTAGCTTCCATTGATTCTTTGACATTTGAACAATTACCTCCACTAAGCTACCGGTGGCTTAATGCATTATTCGGCTCGTTATTGTGTCTGCTCGCTTATTTTTTTGCATATGCAATATGGAAAAATAAAAATTTTGCCCTAATTGTTTGTTTTTTTGTTGCTATTGATGGGTCTCTGTTGGTTGATTCCCGATTTGCTTTAGCTAATGTTTATATAGTCTTTTTTGGTCTCTCCGCTTTGCTTTGTGCAGCCAAATCACAATCTTCGGATGGTAATGCTCGTTATTGGTTGTTGTCCAGTGGCATTTTTCTGGGTCTTGCCGCCTCTGTGAAATGGAACGGATTGGGTTATTTGTTGGTTATTTTATCCTTCTTTGTGGCTCTTTATAGCATACAAAAAATTGATAGACATGAACTAAGATTCACTCAAACTCAGGCTAATAGATTACGTAACCATAAAACTATCAATAACATACAACAAAAAATTAACGTCATAAATGCAGTCCCTCAATGGGAATATTTAATGTATTTTTTAGCTGTTCCTTTGTTGGTTTATGTAGTCATATATATTCCAGACCTCCAATTTAATACAGAGTATGGTTTTCTTGAAAAACATCAACAACAGGTCGGCTTCCACCAAATTATGGTGGAGGAAAACGAACACCCGTATTGTTCAATATGGTACTCATGGCCCTTCATGATCAGACCAATCGGCTATTTTTTTAGCAGTAGTGATGCAATAGATGCATTCGGCAATAAAATCACGTTGTTTAAAGATGTGCACTTGTTCCCAAACCCTTTTCTCTACTGGTTTTCTGCTATTGCAATTTTAACCATGGGAGTGCAGTGGCTGAAATTATTCTGGCAATGGATCAACCAAGGAACCGTTTCGTACAAGTTTTACTTATTCATGTTCTTACTGCTGGGGTACTTTGCCAATCTTCTGCCTTGGGCATTAGTGTCTCGCTGTGTTTTTCTCTATCAATACCAACCCGCTTCTGTGTTTGCTTTTCTTGCCCTTGCTTGGTATCTCGCACAGCTCTTAAAATCAGAATCCTTAAAATATAAAATGCTTTCCTGGGGAATTCTCACAATTATTGTCATCTCCTTTCTTTATTGGCTTCCGTTCCAACTTGGTATCACCTTGGAAAGTGATGCTTTTTACGCAAGAATGTGGTTTCAATCATGGATATAAATTTAATCTAGCTCTACCTCCGTATGAAGCAACATAGCCTCCAAAAAAATGAATCACTACTAAAAGCATGTGTGGTGTTACCAACATATAACGAAGTAGAAAATATTGAATCAATTATAAAAGCAATTTTTGCTATGCAATCTAATGTCACCACACATCAATTGTATGTGATTGTTGTGGATGATAATTCACCAGATGGCACCCAAGAAATAGTCAAAAAACAAATGAATCAACACCCCTACCTTCGTTTAGTCACTGGCAATAAAGTGGGTCTGGGCGATGCTTACAAAAGAGGGATCTCGTTTGCAATCACGACATTTAACCCCGATCTATTGTTACAAATGGATGCCGACGGCCAGCACGACCCAAAGCTTATTCCTGAATTCATCAATCTTGCTAACGATGGGTTTTCCCTTGTTATTGGATCAAGGCTTGTTCCTGGTGGTAGCACTCCTGGTTTCTCTTATTGGCGAAAATTTTTAAGTATTGTGGGTAATTTTTTGATTCGTCATCTTGGTAAAGCTAGCAATGTACAGGATTGCACCTCCGGTTTTCGATGCATCAAAGCCAATCTTTTTCCTAAGTGTAATTTGGATGGTTTATCCACTAGGGGATATTCTTTTCAATCTTCATTGGTTTGTGAACTTATCAAGAATGGTGCCAAGCCAATTGAGGTTCCAATTATTTTTAGGGATAGGGTAACGGGTCAGTCAAAATTAGCCCTTAAAGACCAAATAGAATTTTTAGTTAATGTTACAAAAATAACATATCGATATTCAGAAGATTTTATAAAATATTGCTTGGTGGGACTTGTTGGAGTGGTGGTTAATTTAGGGGCTTATCTGTTGTTAAATAGATATTTTCAAATCCCTTTACAGGTAGCTTCTTTAATAGCAATTGAAGCTTCCATAGTTTCAAATTTCTTATTCAACAACTATTGGACTTTTAAACAAAGAGCAAAAAAATTATCTATGTTTAGAAGACTGGTAAATTTTCATATTGCTGCTGGTATTTCCGGGATATTGTTTTATTATTTATTTTTCCTGTTTCTAACAAGTGTGCTCGGAATTAACGATGTCTTATCAATTATCTGTGCTACGGCTACTGGAACTATTTCCAACTACACGATAAATTCTTATTGGACCTGGAGAAAATAGTATTGAGATTTAACTGTTTGGCTAAATAACTCTCTTCCCTTAAAATCTGCTAGATAAACATCGTCTTTTCAAGATGTTGTTGCATTAGAATTATTGGAGTAAAGTTGGGTTGTTACTAAAATAAAGAGAGAAAAGCTGAACTGCGGATTAAAGATCAATGAATATAGCTGAGTGTGTGGTAGTAAGTGGTGGATTTGACCCAATTCATGTGGGACATCTAAGAATGTTCACAGAAGCTTCTGAGCTTGCTCCTAGATTGATCGTGATTATAAACAGTGATAATTTTTTAATTGAGAAGAAAGGATATGTGTTTATGCCCATAGCAGAGAGAATGGAGATAATTGAAGGTTTTGCCGTCGTCGATAAAGTCATTGAATCATTTGACGAAGATTTAACCGTTTGCGAAACCTTAAAATGGCTTGCAAGAGAAGAAAATATAAAAATTTTTGCCAACGGTGGTGATAGAAATAGTAAAGATGATATTTCAGAAGCAGAAGTATGCGAACAAAATAATATTAGATTGGAATTTAATATCGGGGGTGGAAAAATTCAGTCAAGTTCGAGCTTGGTTTCAAACGAAGTCATCAAACCTTGGGGGTCTTACAAAACTTTTGAAAAAGACAAGGGTTTTCTCGTAAAGAGAATCACCGTAGCCCCAGGAGAAATACTTTCATTGCAATCTCACAAACATAGAAGTGAACATTGGCTGGTAGCTTCAGGGGTAGCAACGGTTGAATGCGATGGTGAGAAAAGTTACCTCAATCAATTCGAGTCGATTTCAATTCCACAAGGTGCTAAACATAGGTTATCCAACGAGAACAAAGAACTTTTGAAGGTTGTTGAAGTACAGTTTGGCGAGATTCTTAGTGAGGATGATATTACTCGTTATGAAGACAAATATAAGCGAGAATCGGATATTATTGACTGATGAATCAACGAATTGGCTCTATCTAATCTGAGCAAGTGCAAATTGGAGTGCTTCTTCAGCGGATGCAAAATCTTTGTTTAAAAACGCTGACTCAGATGGGGTTTCACACCCCTCCTTTGCAAAACCCTGTAACTTTTCTAAATCAAATTTCTGTCGTCTCCAGACGGATACTGAAAAAGGTGTTTCGTTGATGATTTTGCCATTGAGAGGATTTGTGGCAACAAGCGCTCTGATTGCAATATTAAATGGGCCTGACTGGACAATGGCTCCGTCGTTTTTTTGGCTGATTGAATTGTTTTCAAACTCTATCTTAGGCGGAGTATTGGATTCTGATATTAATAACTCAAGTCTGTCTTGGATGGGAGCAAAAAGCCTTGCTCTTTCCTCACTTACAAGAACAGCCGGATCTTGATCCAAATTCTCCATTTAGCTATTCCTCAGTCGAACTGGTTGATTGAATACTGGGCTCCATAGAGCCTAAGATTTTAGCTTTTTTATTTTGCTCCAAATAGACAGATATCAAAATGAGAGCAACACATGCAATGATAATGATGATGGGTATTTTTTTTGCTGATCGGCTCATAAGAGCATGATCTCAGATGAGTGATTGACAATCTAGTTCTTTGACCATTGTTAAAGGTCAGCAAATATTTTCAATGCATTGGGTACTACCGAAACATTGATCGGAGTGTGGCCGGTGTTTTCACCATCAATATTCAAAAGGTCGCCTTTGGTGTGAATAGAGAAAGTTTTTACTTGTTGATACTCAACTGATGGGTCAAAAATATGATTGCCAGAGAATACCTGGGTAAAAATTTTAGCCGCTCTTAATTTCGAAACATCTCTGACCAAAATTGTATCAATCAGGCCATCATTTAATTTTGCATGCGGAGCCATTTTCATGCCTTTACCAGTATGAATGGTATTCAAAGCGACAAAGAAGAGGTAATTACCATCAATCACATCATCAGCCAACTTCATTTGCAAACGACGTTTTTTAAAAAATGTCATGATATTTATGATCGCAGAGATCGAGTACCGCATTCCTCCGAGCCATCGCAATTGCTCTGCTCGAATATTCACATCAGAAGCCAAACCCCACCCAATGATGTTAAATGCATAAGAAGTTGCTTCATTATGGACTATCTGAAAAATATCAATCGGGCTTACCTTCCCATCGATTATTTGATGGGCTGCTCGGATTGGGTCTCGACATCCTAAATCCTCAATAAAAGCATTGCCAGTTCCACCAGGGATAATCCCTAGAGGAATGCTTTTCGCTTTACCTGATTTCATTAGCCCAAGAACTGCTTCATGGATGGTGCCGTCTCCTCCTACCACACATAAACCATCAAACTCAGACAAATTACTGTTGATGATAAAGTCCGTAATAAACCCGGGACGGTTGCTAAAATACTTGACACTTTGGACTGAAGAAGTATCAAAGAGTGGCTGAATTTTGGTAAAAATTTTTGTAGTTTTTCCATCACCAGCCACTGGATTAACCAAAATACAAAATTTCTTTCTCTTAATTTGTTTCATCCTTACTAAAAAATATATCTTTATCCTCTTTATTACAAAGCCAATACGATTTATACTCCTTGCAAAACATAAGACAGCTTTGTCTTACCCAGTGAATATCGAGTAAAAAAGGAGTTGTTTTGAGTGACTCAGGATTAGGTTTCTCCCCTCTTAGATTTGTTCTTTTAATTGTCGTTATTGCTCTTCTCATATTGTTGTTTGAGGTGGTCAGTGATTTCGGTGGTGGTTTAATCAAAGGCCAAGTCGAAAGAACAACCAGTAAATACAGCCAAGAAAACAATACAACCCCTGTGTTTGTTTTAACCCAAAAAGAAGAACAACCAGCCAACATTGAAATACAAGAATCAGCTCCGCCACCAGTACTGGCTGCATTGAGTGGAGAGGAAGTTTACAATTCTGCTTGCATTGCATGTCATATGACTGGGGCTGGCGGGGCTCCGCTTTTGGGCGATGCTGACGCGTGGGAAGCGCGTGTTGCGCAGGGTACACCGGTACTCATTCAACGTGCTGTGGAAGGATACATGGGTGAGATTGGAATAATGCCTGCCAAAGGCGGGCGTCTTGACCTTTCTGATGAAGAGGTTGAAAACGCAGTCAGCTATATGCTGGACCAGCTTTAATCCCGTATGACAACTTCGGTAGTTTTTTATTCTGGCAACCTAAAAACGGAGAGTCAGCACCTTCAATCTGGGGATACAATTACCACGGATGCCCCGCTCGACAACGAAGGAACGGGAGAAGCATTTTCACCAACCGATCTTGCCGCAACCTCTCTAGCAAACTGTATGATGACCGTCATGGGAATTATTGCCAATCGCCACAACATTGATATAGAGGGAACCCGTGCTGACGTGGATAAGTTTATGGGCGTTGATCCAAGGCGAATTGTTGAAATAAAAATAGACTTTTATTTTCCCTCCGGTTACAACGCAGCAACTAAAAAACTGCTGGAACAAGCAGCGTTGAATTGTCCCGTTGCTAATAGCCTCTCGGAATCAATCTCTCAAAACATTCATTTCAATTACGGCTAATATGCCCATCAAGGCATGTCTTGTTATTTAATTTGTGCCTCTAGTTGATCTATACGTTGCTGAAGTTCGCTTATTTTACTAACCTGCTTTGACTGGAGTTCCTCCAATTCTGATCGCTCGACTAAATCCATTCTTTTAATTGCATCTTTTACAAGAAATTTAATGTTCTTTTCGATGTCTTGTTTGATCTGGGATGCGGATTCAGGAAGCAATGCCGATAATTTCCTACCCCAATCTTCGAAATTATTATTTTCCATAATCGATTCCTTAGTAAAACTTAAGTATTATCACTAATGATAAGGAGGCTGATTAGATTAGCCAATAATTATAAAAAAATATAGGGCATATCAGAGCAACGGAAAAATGAATCGCCTAAAAATTTATCGGCTTGTGAATAGGATTTGGAGGAAATGAGTAAACAAAAATCATTGCAGAAAAACGACTCATCCCTCGGAACTGCTGAGCCTCAAAAGAAAATCACCCCAAAGGCGGCCCTGTGGTTCGTACTAACTGTAATATTAATCTTCGCTTGTGGTGGGTTGGTTTGGTATGGGCAACAGATAGTTGACTCAATAAACGCTTCTTTTGATCAAAGCAATCAAAAAATTGAAGCCGTTTCCCAAACCCTCAATGCCAATGGAGAGGAACTAGCATCTGTTGCTGCTAGCCAAGAAAACATGAAAGAAATTTTTAAAACCCAAAATTTCAACTTGGAGCAATTAAGAAACAGAGACACGGAACAACGACAAAGCTTGATCAGGCTGCAAAACCAAATCAACGCAGTCTCGACTATATCCTCTGAAGGTGGTGACTATTGGCTGACACACCAAGCCGGATACTTCCTGAATATAGCAAAAACGGAGCTCTCATTATTTGGCAATCAAGCATCTGCAAAGTCAGCCCTTCTCTCTGCACAACAATCCATTCAACAGTTGCCTGACAAATATCAAATCGTTGATCAATCAGTGCAATCGGCTTTATCAAAACTGGATCCGGAGGGCTACAACACCAAAAAAAACCAGATCCTCATTAGTGTGCAAAACATTAAACATTCAGTTGACTCACTTGTTGTCAACAAAATTGAGATGCAGCAGCTGGCAGAAGAAGAAAATGAACAGCAGGGCGCCCGGTCGGTAGTGGAGAATACCTGGCAACAAATAGTCGCTGCATTCAAGAACCTTGTTGTTGTAAGAAGTAACAACGATGCACAAAGCTTAAGACTTAACGCAACCCAGAAACAAATCACCAAAACACTTATAAGTCTCCAACTTGAGATGATAAGATTCGCAGTTTTGCAGAGTGATGATGACAAATATCAAGCTTCTCTGAACAGCTGTATTGAGCTTATGGAAAGCAGTTTCAGCATTCATACGCCCAGTGTAAGAGAGTTGTTAAACCAACTCGTTGTTTTAAAAAATTTCGAACTGAAACAATCGGTTCCAGAAATTGATGCTGCATTGACCTTGCTTCAGGAGACAAGCGCATCATGAAACCCGTTCTTTGGACCCTGTTTTTACTGTTGTTAATTGGGCTGGGAGTCAATTTTCTGTTAGAGGACAACGGCTACGTCCTGGTTCAATTTCTCGAGTACTCTCTAGAAACATCTTTGCCAATCTTTGGCTTAATATTGGTAGCTGTTTATCTTCTGATCCGGCTGATTGCTTTGGTTTGGAACTCACCCAGCATCCTAAAACAAAGGCTGGCAGCAAAAAAGATAGAAAAATCCAATCAACGCATCCTTGATGGACTGAAATTAATTGGCACAGGGGAATTTGCCAAAGCTGAGAAGAAAATCAAATCCGCTGTGAATGACGTTGATAGTTCGGTGTTGAGTTATCTGATGGCCGCCGAAGCGTCCCACAAAGATGGAAACCCTGAGGGTAGTAAAGATTGGTTTGAAAGAGCCAAGCGACAATTTCCAGAAATAGAAACATACATCAGCCTGCATGCTGCAAAACTCATGATTGAATCAAAAAATTACGATGCTGCCCTGCAATCCATTAATACAACTTTAAATGAAGCACCCAATAACACGGTAGCACTCAAGTTGTTGTCGCAAGTTTACTACGAGATCTCTGACTGGAAATCATTGACACAAAAAGCCAAAACAATCCTTGGTCATACAGGCAGCAATCCAAGATTAGAGCGGTGTTTTTCAGAGGCTTTTAACCACCAAGCCAGAGCGCTTGCAGGAGAGGAACAAGAACTCAAGAATTTATGGAACAAATTGCCCGCTGCAATAGAAAACATGCCCTCTATTTTAGCTGCAAGACTCGAATCGATCATGGCACATGGGCAACACGACAGTGCAGAAAAAGAATTTAGAAAAGTTATCCCTAAGACATGGGACCATCGACTCATTAAACTCTATGCAACACTTGACACTCCCGATCTTGCAATACTCAGAAAACGAATTGAACGCTGGCTTGTAGATCGACCCCGAGATGCCAATTTATGGCTTGCTGCCAGTCAATTGGCAAAACGTGATGAGCTGTGGACGCAAGCAAAGCAGTTTCTGGAAAGATCCATTGAAAACAAAGAAACCTCCTTAGCGTATAATGAGCTGGGGCTGATTTTGCTTGAATTAGGGCAAGAGGATGAAGCAATTAAAGCTTTCAATAAGGCTCTGAATCTGAACAACAATCAATAAGTATTAATTCAATGAAATATACGTTTGACTCCAAATGGTCAATGGAAAAGATATCAGACGGTTCGGCTGATGAATAAGAATGCAGAGCAAATGAGAGAAAATTTTCTCCATCATTTAGAGACTGAAAAAAGATTCTCTGCGAATACTGTTTCAAGTTACCGGCAAGACCTTGAAAGCCTGGAAAAATATTGCCTAGATCAGAAAATTACAGCTTGGCGAAAATTAAAAACACATCACCTCAGAACCTACGCTGCCAAAATTTTCAGCCGTGGTCTCGGTCCGCGAAGTATCCAAAGAAGACTCTCTGGCATTCGTAGCTTTATGAACTATCTCCTCAGAGAGGGTTTGATCAAATCAAATCCTGCAAGCGGCATCAAAACCCCCAAGGCGCCTAAACGATTGCCGAATGTGCTAGATGTTGACCAAATTAACCAATTATTGAACATCCAAGCAACCAACCCGATCAGTCTTCGCGACAAAGCCATTTTGGAACTACTCTATTCCTCGGGTCTAAGGTTGACAGAGCTGGTAAATCTGAACCCGATAGATTTGAATCTAAAGGACAAAAGCTTGATGGTAATGGGCAAAGGGGGGAAAACAAGAATGGTCCCCATAGGCCAAAAAGCAATAGAAGCCGTCAACCAATGGCTTGATGTCAGGAGCCAACTTGCAAAAATAGATGAAGAAGCATTGTTTGTAGGATCAACAGGAGCGCGTTTAGGTCAGCGGGCAATACAAGCCCGCATTACACACTGGGGCAAGAAAAATGGAATTCAGCAAAGTGTCTACCCACATTTACTAAGACACAGTTTTGCAACCCATCTTTTAGAAGCCAGTGGTGACTTACGAGCCGTGCAAGAATTATTAGGCCATAAAGATATCAGTACCACACAGATTTATACCCATCTTGATTTTCAACACCTTGCTGAAACGTACAACAAGGCCCATCCACGCTCTGGAAAAAAATGACAACGGAAAATAAAAAAGCGTTTGACTTTGGTTACCAGGAAGTTACTGAAAAAGAAAAAACAGAAAAAGTTGGCACTGTTTTTGATTCCGTTGCCAACAAATACGATTTGATGAATGACCTGATGTCTTTTGGGCTGCATCGATTTTGGAAAAAATTCACCATGCTGCACACTGGGTTGAATGAGGGTATGTCCGCTTTGGATGTGGCTGGTGGGACCGGTGATTTGGCGTCAAAGCTATGCCGACAAGTGGGGAACAAAGGGTTGGTGGTGTTATCAGACATCAATTTTAATATGCTCCAAAAGGGCCGATCCAAACTCATGGACCGGGGCAAACTGAACAACATTCAGCTGGTTCAAGCCAACGCAGAATTACTGCCTTTTCCAGATAACATGTTTGATTGCGTGACGATCGGTTTTGGGTTGAGAAACGTAACCCACAAAAGCAAGGCACTGGCATCAATCTTGAAGAGTATCAAACCTGGAGGACGCTTACTGATCTTGGAATTTTCAAAGCCGAACGAGTTGATCAGCCCTTTGTATGATTTTTATTCTTTTAATGTGCTGCCAAAACTTGGTGAATGGGTTGTCAATGATTCTGGCAGTTATCAATACTTGGCAGAATCAATTCGCATGCACCCAGACCAAGAGAGCCTCAAAGATATGATGGAGACAGCGGGTTATTCAAATTGTGAATATTTTAATTTAAGCGGTGGTATTGTTGCGTTGCACATAGGCCATAAAATTTGATGTTTGTTTGGGCACAAGAATGAACCAATTTAAAATAGTAGCTCGGGTACTGAAGATCCAGAAAATATTGATTTACTATCATTTAGATGACTTGATTGAAGACATACCGATCTTGAAACCGCTGCAATGGTTTTTTTATCTGTCACCAAAGAGATGGTTGAGAAACAAGAGCAAGGGATCGCAGGCAGAACGGATCAGGCAGGCACTGGAAACATTGGGCCCCCTGTACGTTAAATTTGGTCAATCGCTCTCGACCCGACCCGATCTTCTTCCCGCTGATATTGCAAAAGAATTGGCTAAGCTGCAAGACAATGTCCCTGCTTTTCCTGCAGAACAGGCAAAACAGGCAATTGAAATGGCATTTGATCAGCCCGCAGAGCAGGTTTTCAAGTCGTTCGAAGCCGATGCATTTGCCTCAGCATCCGTTGCCCAGGCACATCTTGCCCAACTGCATACAGGGGAAGAAGTGGTGGTCAAGATATTAAGGCCTGGAATCATGGCTGCCATTGAGCAAGATATGCAGATATTATTTGTCCTGGCTCGGCTGGTAGAGAAGTATTCACAAGAAGGTAGAAGATTGAAGCCCCTTGAGGTGGTTGGTGATTATCAAAAGGTAGTTCACAATGAGCTTGATTTAATGAGAGAAGCGGCTAATTGTGCACAAATAGGAAGGAATTGGGAGGGATCTGACATCATTCGTGTTCCTGCAATCCACTGGGATTACTGTCGTCATAATATTCTGGTTCAAGAGCGAATTCATGGCATACCCATCAACGATATAGATGGATTATTAGCAGCAGGAGTTGACATTCACCAACTTGCGAAAAATGGGGTAAAGATATTTTTTACCCAAGTATTTCACCACAACTTGTTTCATGCAGACATGCATCCGGGCAATGTATTTGTAGATATTACAGATCCAGAACAGCCTAAATACGCTGCAGTTGATTTTGGAATTGTTGGCAGTCTTGAAGACAGAGACTTGCGTTATCTTGCTAGAAGTTTCGCTGCTTTTTTTGACCAAGATTACAACAAAATTGCCCACTGTTTTCTCGATGCAGGGTGGGTACCACGAGAAACAAGAGTGGATGAATTTGAGGCCTCTATCAGAACGGTTTGTGACCCGATATTTGACAAACCTCTTAAAGATATCTCGTTTGGCCAACTTTTGTTTCAACTGTTTCAAACCGCCAGGCAATTTAAAATGGAAAACCAACCGCAATTGGTTCAACTTGAAAAAACATTGCTTAATGTAGAAGGTTTGGGACGGCAGCTATACCCTGATTTGGATTTAGTAGCGGCTGCCAAGCCCGTTCTAGATGACTGGCGGGACAAACAAACGGATCTGAAAGCTTTGGTTAAAAAAATACGGCATGACGCTCCCGAGTTACGAGAAACACTGGAGCATTTGCCGAGATTGGCACGAAAACTGCTTGAAGACAGCAGGCAAGCAAGACGAGCTCAGCCGCAAACTGTGGATGTGGGAATTATTTTTAAAAGCCTGTACCTCAGTATTATTGGGATGGCTCTTTTTATATCCGGGATTACTTTGCTGGCAATTAAATCAATCACTTATTGGTTTGCATGGATCATGATAACCTTGGGGGTGATGTTAACAATTAGAGCAAAACCAAAATAATTTTAAAAAGGAATCGTAACAAGCTTTGAATTCATGGCTGTCAATTGAATCTGTATTGAAACCAATTAAAAAATCGTTGGGAGAAGAAGACTATCGTGAACCCCTGGAGATTCTTTTAAGGGATCTATCTGAAGAATCCAATTTACTACCCCATGGATATCTTGGCATGCGAACGAATATCATCAATAGACTTAAGGTAAGAGCAGACCTCAATGAGATTATAAAAAATCAAGAATTACCGCCTCCCGCAACTCCGGTAATTGTTGCAGGGCTTCCCCGCTCGGGTACAACGTTTCTTTTTGATTTATTACACGCTGATAGCAATTACAGAAGCCCATTAACCTGGGAAATTTTTTACCCGCTGCCATTGGCACAAAACGAAAAAACAAAAAAAGAAAGAAAACGAAAAACCAACACTCAATTGAGCATCATTAAATTCTTGGTCCCTGACCTGAATAATATTCATCCTCTCGATGCCAGCCTTCCAGAGGAATGCCAACAAATCACTACAATCTGCTTGAGAAGCATTGCTTATGCTCTTATGGCGAGGGCACCAAACTATATAAAGTATCTGAAAACATGTGATTTTGCTCCAGCCATGGTCTGGCATTCAAGATTTTTACAGGTTTTGGAACAGACAAATAAACCGATCAGGTGGCTGCTGAAAGACCCGACTCATGTGCATCACATTCCTGAATTATTGTCTGCCTATCCCGGAGCTTATTTTGTTTTTATCCATAGGAACCCGACAGCAACGATTCCCTCCTTATGCAGTCTCAGCTCAAAAATTACTTCTGCTTTATCGACGCACGCAGATAAAGAGGAAATTGGAGAAAGCCTTTTGGATTATTGGGGTTATGCTATAGAAAAAAACCTCATGGACAGAGCTCAAATACCGGACAACCGGATATTTGATGTACATTTTACTGATTTTATTTCAGATCCGATGGAGCAAATTAAACGGATGTATGCTCATTTTGGCTTTGAACTGAACCGAGAAAATGAAGAAAATATGCACAACTTCTTGGCCCAAGAGGCAGCGAATAAAACACCTTCCCACACCTACGCTTTGGAAGAATTTGGACTCAAAGAAAAACAAGTCAGAGAAAGATTTAAAGAATACACAACTCAATTTGATCTTTGAAAAACAAGGATTGAAAAAAGTCCAATAAGGAGAGAATCATGTTTCCAAAAATGCGTCGGATCGTTACCGGTCACAATGAAAGGGGCCAGTCGGTTATTATGATTGATGGTCCGCCGCCTCATTCAGTCGGACGTGAAGAAGGCGGTTTGTTTGAAATCTGGAATACAGACGGGGGTCCCGTTGATTCCACAGATCCCACAGACCGGGTAGAGCCCAAGGTGAAACTGTCACCACCAGCAGGCGGCACCAAATTCAGGTACTTCGCAATGGCACCGACGCCTGCAGGGGCAACACGTGAACAACTGGAAGCCGGAATGGCAGCGGCTTTCGAACAAATCGATGCAGCCCACGAACGGCCTGACACAACACGCCACCCCGGCATGCACAAAACCAAAACCATTGACTATATTATTCTCTTATCTGGCAATGTCACACTACTTCTCGATGACGATGAAGTACAACTACAACCGTTTGATGTGGTGGTTCAACGTGGCACCAATCATGCCTGGGTGGTGGACGGCACAGAGTCGGCTCTGTTTATTGCTGTACTTATTGATTCGGACATTATGGAGAAGTAACTGAAAGCAACTGAATAATGCGTTGATTACGGAATTCTGTGAGTTAGGTTATATTACTTCCATTTCCTGAAGGAGAATAGAATTAGCCTTATGAACGTTATATTTTTGTTCACAGTAAATTCTAGATCCTTTCCCCATCTCAGATCTCTGGAGCGTATGCAGCCT
>ERZ813253.437-NODE-437-length-14919-cov-4.459167_pt1 | contig 14919 bp, 10 predicted proteins | sample MGYA00520893_ERZ813253 | MGnify/ENA primary metagenome ERZ813253 (study PRJEB31669, sample SAMD00080414) | marine metagenome | biome: oceanic hadal pelagic zone biome; feature: marine hadalpelagic zone; material: sea water | place: Pacific Ocean:Izu-Bonin Trench...
GTTGCGTTTACTCTTTGTTCCATCAAGATTGCAGCCTCTTCTGAAATGACGGTGCCCATATCATTATTAGGATTGTAAGGATCACCATAATTAAGCTTTGATGCTTTTTCAGTGAGCTTAGCTGCATATTCATCAGCAATGCTTTCATGTACTACAAGACGTCTAATTGCAGTGCAACGTTGTGCTGAATTCTTAAAAAGACCGCCCATGGTTATTTCGACCGCCTCATCAATGTCAGCATCGGGGCATATAATGAGTGCAGATGAGCCTCCTAACTCAATAACAATTTTCTTATAACCGCAATTATTTGCAATATCTTTACCTATTTCGGTAGAACCTGTAAAAGATATCATAGAGACCATTTCACTTCTTACAAGAATGTCGCACGTTTCTTTTGTAGGACCATTAATCACATTAAGCATATGTGGGGGAAGACCACAATCCAGCGCTAATTTTGCTAAATAGTAAGAAGATAAAGGGGTTCTTTGCGCGGGCTTTAAAATAACAGTGTTATTAGTAGCAATAGCAGGCGCAATTTTGTGGACAACCTGATTCATTGGGTGATTAAATGGTGTAATGCAGGCAATTAACTTCAAGGGAATTCGAGTAGTATAAATTCTCCGTTTACGGCCATTTTTACTAATGTCGCAAGGGAAAACTTGTGAGTCATCATCATAGGTGCGAATGGCAGAGAAACGTAGTACGTCAGCCACTCGACTTGCTTCATACATTGTGTCGGAAAGGCAAAGGCCTGACTCGTCAGTAATCATTAGACTAATCTCTTCAACGCGCTCATCAACTGCATCCGCCATTTTATTTAAAATTTGGTGGCGTTCATAGCGACTAAGTGTCATGGTTGCATCGTGTGTTGTTTGTATGACTTTTTCGAGATCAGCAGGGGGTAATGAGTTGACTCTACCCACCACTTTTCCAGTATAGGGGTTTTTAACGTCAATCCACTTTTCAGTAAATATTTCTTCCCCACCTATAATGCTTCCATATTCTCTCATCATTAATCCTCTGTTCCGTTAATGGCGAAATCAAAAACTTCTCTGCTTTTGGCCTGTCCTGATTCCAGTCTTTGTTTGTATTTTTCTTTGAGTTGGCGGTTGATAATAATAGGGACTCTAGATTCGTGAACACCCCCATGGGAGCGCAAGCCTACCTGCACTTTCTCGAGATCATGTCTGTCCGCAGCATGGCCAAGGACGGTATGTTTGTCCGCCGTAATTACCAAGTCACCAATACGATCTTTAGGAAGTTCAAAGCGTTCCGCTGCTTCGACTCTAGTCAGTACATCTTCAACACCATCCAGTTGTTTTAAGATGTTAGTTGCTGATTCAATTTCAGATTCATCAATATAGATTGTTGCATAAGAGCCTAATGCACCGTGGTGGACAACATATGGGTCAGTAATTGGTAAAATAACTCTAGCTGAACGAATGCCTTTTCCAATTAATATGTCCTCTAAAAAACGAACGTTTGGACGGCCTTCAGAATTGGTTTTGTCCTGCATGCCATGATCAGCAGTGACCACAACCACCGCACCTAACTTATCCAGTTCACCAATCCAATGGTCAATGCCAGCAAGGAATGAATTCGCACCTTCGCTTCCTGGAGCATTTTTATGCTGAACAAAGTCCGTTGAAGTAAGGTACATTAGATCAAAGTGTTCTCTCTCTAATAATCGGACACCCACCTCAATGAGGTAAACTGAGTTATCCGGATCGTAAATATCTGGATTTCTTTTATGCATTAGTTCATCTACGACATTCGAGATGCCATTATTCTCCTGTGATACTTGGTCTGCAAATTCTATGGAAAAGCAAATACCCTTGAGGTTGTGACTTAGCATTTTTCTAAGTTTGTCCTTAGAAGTCACAACAGCCACTTTTTTCCCCTGTTGGCTAAAGCTCGCAAGAATAGAATCTGCACAAAGATATCGAGGTTCGTTCATCATCACTTCTTCATCCAAATCTGGATCAAAGTAGAAATTACCACAAATTCCATTCTCAGCAGGGGAGACACCGGTAACCATTGCCATGTTGTTCGGATTGGTAAAAGAGGGGATTACCGAATCGACAATACCCATGGTACCGGTTTCGATTATTCGCCATAAATTTGGCATGACTTCTTTAGCACCTTCATAATAATCGAAAGAGGTGCCATCCATACAGATAATAACCACGGGGTTAGATTTGTTGCTATTATATTTTTTATTGTTAACATTTATCATAATTCTTGCCTTTGAGATTGTTGTGTTATTGCCAAGTGATTGCATTTTTTATAACTTCGAGTAAGCGCTCAATATCTAGAGGGTGAACATCACCGATATTACCGATACGAAAAGACTCAAGGTTGGTAACTTTGCCCGGGTAAATAACAAAACCCTCTTTTTTAATCGTTTGGTAAAAACCATTAAAGCTATAGGACTCATCCGTAGGAGAGACAAAGCCGGTAATGATGGGAGAATGACAATCATCGGGCAGAACGGTTTCGAAGCCTAAATCACGCATCCCTTTGACCAGTATTTTTTGATTGGTGCGATAGCGTTTTTCTCGTGCAACAGGCCCACCTTCTTCTTCCAATTCCAGTAGTGCTTGATAAAAAGCACGCACAACATGAGTAGGTGAAGTATAGCGCCATTTTCCATTCGATTTTTCCATCACCTGCCATTGATCATAGAGATCGAGTGACAATGATCTGGCGTTGCCCTTGCATTTTTTCAGTTCTTCAGTTTTCGCAATAACAAAGCCAAAACCTGGAACGCCCTGAATACACTTATTAGCAGAAGAAACAAGATAGTCAATCTGTAGAGTATCAATGTCCATCGCAATACCACCAAAGCTGCTCATGGCATCAACCATAAACACTTTTTGATAACTTTTCACAATTTTGCTAATTTCGTCAATGGGGTTAAGCATACCTGTTGTGGTTTCGCAATGAACAACAATGACATGAGTGATGTCGGGATTCTCACTAAGATTTTTTTCTACTAATTGTAAATTTATTTGTCCGAGTTCCGTGCTATCTTGGACAATGTTATCAATACCAAGAATGTTGGCAATCTGTACAATTCGATTTCCATAAGCGCCATTGGCAATGCAAAGAAGCTTACCCGTGCGCGGAACGGCACTGCCAATCATGGCTTCGACCGCAAAAGTGCCACTTCCTTGCATTAAAACAGATGTGTATTGTGTATTACTGTTTGTGGCGTAATTTACAAGTTTATGACGAATCTCTTGAACGACCATGTTGTAGTCATTATCCCAGGTACACCAATCTTTCAGCATCGCTGCTTTCACGGTTTTTGTTGTTGAAAGGGGTCCAGGTGTTAAAAGTAAATAAGGATTGTCAGGAAGCTGGTCGATATTTATTTCAGCTGATTTCTCTGTTAGAGTAATTGTAGTATCAAGCATATCAATCTCCTATGATATTAATTGTCCTTGGTCACTAAGCGTCAAAATTGTAAAATATAAACAATGCCATGTATTTACTATTTATAGACCCAGTAACTAACAAATAATAGACCAGTTTTTCAAGGTCATTCGATGTTTATTACTTCACCCTTAATACAGTTTCATAATGGGTGGGCTGGAGGTCTCGATACCACTACACCAGACGAGCAGCTTCACACAGGTTGTTTAATTTTTCCTTTGCAAGCGTCCAGCCCAATAAGCCAAGACCACAATCAGGGGCAGCGATTAAACGATTTGCATCGATATGATCTAAAGCTGCCAGTAAGCGAGCCCGTATTTCCTCGACCGATTCCACTTTTGATTTTGCGATTGCCACAGAACCAAAAATAACCGTAGTGGTAACAAAGAGCTCCAATAAAGATAAATCGTTATAGCGGTGGGCATCTTCCAGTGATATTGCATCGATACTGGATTGTTCAATTGCATCAGTCATATCAAAATAGGCTTCATGATTTGCTTTCGGATAGTTCTCATCATCCAGTGATCTCGGGTAGCCACAACACATATGGACTGTTCGGGTTACCGATGAAGGGCAGCCGTGAAAAGCACGTTCAAGATTTTCAAATCCAAAAGCCAGTGCATCAGCGGGATAACGTGCAAAAACAGGCTCATCAATCTGAATATGCTGACAACCCGCTTTGGCTAAAGACAACACTTCAGAGTTAATTGCAACGGCAAGCGCTGCACCACGTTTTGCGGGATTTTCATAGTAATCATCAGCCGTTGTGTCACCAATAGTCATGGGTCCAGGCAGAGTGATTTTGACCGATTTAGAACCTAATTTTTCAGCGCAATTCTGAGCTCGTTGCCAATCCTTGTAAAGAAAGGGGGCACGTGCTTTTACTGGCATCACAATCGTTGGCAAGTTAGCTTCATAGGCACCATCTCTCAGTACTTTATTGGTAAGCTTCGAGAAGTCAATACCTTCAATATGGCGACATTGATAATGGATATAATTTTCACGAGGAATTTCGCCATCGGTTGGTATATCAATGCCTGCAGCAATCTGTTGGCCCACAACATCTTGAACTGCTTGCTGAAGGATTTTCTCTGCGTTATCACCAAGGGCGTCAAAGGCTTTTTGCCACAATTCTGTTGGATTTTCAGTGTCAACGCCTTCTGGGCTGTTGAACCAGTCAGGCAGTGCTAGGTAATCTGGCTTGGGGTAAGCGCCGATGCATGTTGTTAAAATTGGCATAATCGTTTCACTTTTTGTAGTTATTTACTAATGTTTTCTATAGTTTTTCTCTCCATTAGAGTATTTCAGAGAATTTTATATTGCTAGGTTTGTTCTTAGTATTTTACCTATGATTTCTTGGTGTGTTTTACACCCTTAAATTTTAGATTAAAGGGTAGCAAAGTACACTATTAAAATATAAATTGTTATTGGTTGGTAGAATACTGGGCGGTTGTAAGGGTTGCTTTAGCTTTCAATGAGTCTTTGCTTGCGAAGTAGGCATCGTGATATGTTTGGATATTTTGAGCGGATTTCGATCTTTTTTTGACCTTGTGTAGCGAGAGAGTCGTGACTCGTTCAAAATTAGGAAACTGTTCGTCTTGATGGGGTGTTGCAATTGCTCTAATAAAATGGTCTTGAAGCAATGGCCCAACTACCGTTTCAATTTTTTCAATTGTTTTTACTGGGGGTTCAATTTCAACTCGCGCTGTCTTATTTAACAGAGCAATTCTAGCGCCTGTTCCAGCGGCATTGCCAGTAGAGGTTACTTTGTCAAGAGGGCAGTCTGGAATCATGCCAAGTAGCATAGCATATTTTGTATCAATATGATTAGCGAAGGCGTCAGCCAATGAAATTTGGTCAATTTTTTTAACACCCATTCGATCCATAACAGCTCCTACATAATTAACTCACTAACTCAAGCAGTATTTAGAGACTTCAATCCCGTATTATTGCTTTGCTTTATCTAATTGCAAGTTAATTATACTTCCACATTTGGAGTATAGTTTTTGAACTGTTGGTCTAAACTACTGAATTAACTGAACCAGTTTTGTTTTCTTACTTTCTACGTGAGTATCATTAATTAATTCAGACAAAGTGGGCAGGCTTGTTAGTTTGTCTTGTTTAAAAGTGGACTGAAGAATAGATTAATCAAACTATCATTAATGCCACGATTTGCTCCCAAAACAGTTAGATATCAAGTTATCTTCTTGGTGGTGTTTCTTCAACTAAGCCATCAGTCGTTAACTTTAAATTTGCCAATACGCGATCTGCATGATTCAGGCGCCAACTCAACATTTTTTGGGTATAGTCTAGTATTAAATACTGATATTTTGGGTGATCTATTAAGTTATGGAGTTCATTTGGATCTTTTTCAAGGTCAAAGAACAGTGGTGGCAATGCTGTAAAGTGAATGTACTTGTAGCGATTGCTACGGATAACTGTATAGGTGCATTCGTCTGGTTTTAGGTCAAGAATCGCATCACCATTGTCATCCCTAAAATTACGAAAATCCATCTCCCAATGTGCTTCCTTGCGCCAATTTTCTGGAATGTTACCGCGACAAAATGGCATTAATGATTCTCCATCACATTGATTGGGCGTTTCAATACCAATGTATTCTAAAATAGTGGGCATAATATCTATACTCTCGGTAAAGTCATTTACTTGATGGTCACGGGCACAGCTCATCTTGGATTTTGGCTGGCGGACAATAAGTGGAATATGAAAACTTTGATCAAAGTAACTGTATTTAGCAAACTGCCAGTGGTCACCCAATTGTTCGCCGTGGTCAGAAGTAAACACGATAAGAGTGTTGTCGTAGACGCCAATCTCTTTAAGATACTCGAACAAGTGCCCGATTTGAGCATCCACTTCACTCATCATTCCATAGTAGGTGGCTCGGGCTTGTAGAATGTCTAGATCATCGAGTTCGAGGTTTTTTTTCGAGTCATGACCATAGCTAATACCATCACCGAGTTGATTGTGTAAATAGTAATCTAGGTAGGGGTGCTGGTTGGCCTCATCCTCTATTGTCTTTGCTCGTATTGGTTTGGGGACATTGGCAGGGTCGTACATGGCATGATAAGGCTCTGGCGCAACAAAGGGCGGGTGGGGTGATAAGTAGGATAAATGAACAAACCAAGGTTGGCCTTGTTGCACAGAGAGATACTTCATCAGTTCATTAGTAAGAAAGGCCGTGTAACTGTCCTCTTTTTTATACTCTGCGGGGGCAAATGTCATGCCGCGACGCTCAGGTGTTGGGTCAATGTCTTTCGGTTTGAAAACCCTATTTAAACCCTCAGATATCAAATAACCTTTGATCTTTAAATCCGCCAACCACTGCAAAGCCCGATCATTAGTATGCATGACTGGTGTCATACCCGGTAGCACCCCTTCATAGCTACGTAGTCGAGGATCACCAGGCGCATAGGCACGGGGATCGGCGCTGACATCCGTGTAACCAAATAATACGGGATCATACCCAGCCTTTCTCGCTTCTAATGCAACATTTGTGTGTCGCTTATCCAATGGTGTACCATTATTAACCGAACGGTGATTCTGTAAATACATTCCTGTATAAAGACTTGCTCGACTTGGGCCACAAGGGCTTGCTTGGGCATAATTCTGTTTAAACAATACGCCATCAGCTGCGAGGCGATCAAGATTGGGTGTCTTCAAGCAAGGGTGGCCAACTGCAGAAAGGCAGTCGCCTCGCCATTGATCTACAGTAATAAATAAGATGTTAATTGGGATATTCATCGTTGGGCCTCATAAAATAAGAAATGTATGAATCAATTTTTAATAGTCAACTTTGGGTACCTAAATATTTTCTAAAGCCTTATGTAGTACTGGCAACCGATATTGTATCAACATTGATGAGCTCCTGCCAGCGATGACAGGCAACATCATGTTCTAATTCGGGGTGTTCTAAAATGGGTTCTACCGCTCGACAATGCTCAACAACGTGAGGACAGCGAGTATGAAATTTACACCCGGACGGTGGATTTGTTGGTGAAGGGATTTCTCCTTCAAGTTTTTTCGCATTGTTTTGGTAGTCAGGGTCTAGATTTGGAATCGATAAAAGTAAGGCTTTGGTATACGGGTGTCTGGGTGCGGCAAAAAGTTGACGGGTTGGTGCAACCTCTATCAGTTGTCCTAAGTACATAACGGCAACCATATCACAAATATGAGCAACCACAGAAAGATCATGGCTAATGAATAAATAGGTTGAGCCTAATTCGTTTTGCAAAGATTTAAGCAAGTTAAGTACGTCCGCTTGAATAGAAACATCAAGGGCCGCAACACTTTCATCGGCAACCACAAATCTAGGGCTGGAAACTAGGGATCTGGCAATTGAGATTCGTTGGCGTTGACCACCTGAAAATGCATGAGGAAAGCGACGTAAATGCTCCAAATTAAGGCGGCACTTATGGGCAATTTCACGTACTTTTTCATCCGTTTCTTCCCGGCTTGAGGTAAGATTCATCACTTCAAGGGGCTCGGCGATAATATCTCGAACCGTCATTCTAGGACTGAGAGCGGCATAGGGGTCCTGGAAGATCAATTGAGCACGCTTTCGATACTCCTTGAGTTCTTTTTTTGGTAAGTCGACTAAGTCATAGTTTTTCTCACCATCTGAATAATGGATCTCGCCTTGGGTAATAGGTACAGCACGAAGAAAGGCTCGTCCCAGAGTGGTTTTTCCGGAGCCACTTTCACCAACTAGGCCAAAAAACGAACCTTTCGGTATACTGAGATTGACATTATTGACAGCACGAACAAATTGTTTTCGCTCAAACAGCCCCCCGCCAATGGGGAAATGCACGGATAAATTTCGGCAGCTGATGATTGGCTTGTTATTCATAATACTCCCACTTTCTCAGCAGTTACAAAGCAAGCCGCAGTGTGTCCCTCGCCGTGCGGAGCCATTTTTGGTATGGATTCAGAGCAGCGAGGCTCTACTAGGGTGCAACGGGTGTGAAAAACGCAACCGCGAGGTCGCTCTAAGGGGCTTGGTATATCACCTGGAATGGGTGTTAACGGCGCGTCAAGGTCGTCCAATTTTGGCAATGCATTTATCAATCCTCGGGTGTAGGGATGCGAGGGGTTTTTCAGTACTTGTCGCACAGTCCCTTGTTCTACCAGTTCACCAAGGTACATGACGGCTACTCGATCAGCAGTTTGAGCAATCACGCCAAGGTCATGAGTGATAAAAATAATACCCATGTTGTACTCAGCCACTAGGTCTTTCATCAAATCGAGCACTTGTGCCTGAATGGTGACATCCAATGCTGTGGTGGGTTCATCAGCAATTAATAATTTTGGGTTAGTGGAAAGTGCCATGGCAATCATTGCGCGTTGACGCATACCCCCTGAAAGCTCAAAGGCGTATTGTTTAAAGCGTTTTTCTGCGTCGGATATTCCCACTTTATCAAGCATTTCAATTGAAATTTTAATGGCATCAGCTTTGGAAATATTTTTATGTACTAGCAATTGCTCAACCATTTGATGACCAATGGTAATGGCTGGGGCAAAGCTTGCCATGGGTTCCTGGAAAATCATCGACACTGAGCCACCCCGAACCGTTTGTAACTCTTTACCACCTTTTAAAGCAAGGACATCGATTGACTTGCCTTCTACTTCCAGAAGAATTTTTGTATTCTCGCTATAGATGCAATTCGATGGATTGAGTTGCATCACCGATTTAGCGGTTACCGATTTCCCTGAGCCAGATTCACCAACAATTCCCAAAACTTCGCCAGAATTGACTTCAAACGAGATGTTGTTGACTGCGGTAATTCGACCTTCATCGGTGTCAAATTCCAGGGTTAAATTTTCTACGGTTAATAAGGTCATTTTTTAGTTTGAGAATAGGGATCTGCTGCATCACGTAGCCCGTCACCTACAAATACAAATGCCAATACAAAGGCGATAAAGAAGATGACAGGGATGAAATACCATTGATAGTTCAACAGCACATCAGCTTTGGAGACATTTCGCATTAATGCGCCAAGCGAGTTAACAGGATCGGTTAAACCGAGTCCAATAAAGCTTAACGCGGTTTCTGAACGCACGACATAGGGAAAGGTGATCATTAAATCAACAATGATATAACTGGTAAAACTGGGCAATAAATGTCTGCGAATGACATGACTGGGTTTAGCACCACATAATTCAGCAGCCAGAACGTATTCTTGACTTCGCTCGGTGAGTAGATGAGTGCGAATTCGTCGTGCTAGAGTCGGCCAGCCAACCAGTCCGAGAATGCTGGCAATAAAAAAGAATCGCGTTTCCGAACTCCAAGTGTCGGGCATAAAAGCAGCGAACGCCATAAATAGAGGAATGGGCGGTACCGTTCGAATAGCATCGGTAAACATTTGCAGGACGGAATCAATCCAGCCACCAAAATAGCCGGAAATTCCGCCAATAACCAAAGCCAAAACAAAAGCAATAAGCACACCGAGAGTGCCAACTGCGAGAGAGGTATAAATAGCGTGCAATGTTCGTGAATAGATGTCTTTTCCTGTTTTGTCTGTACCAAATAGATGAATACCTCCTTCGTTCATCCCAAACAGGTGCTTGGTAGAAGTAAGCATCTTGATATCCACATCAAACCACTTACCGGGAAGATCCCAGCTGACGTCAATATAGCTGTATTCCCAGTCATCGACCCAAAGTTCTAAATAGCGCCGCTTGTCTCGATTATCGGTTAACACCCAGCGGAAGTTGGTCTCGATTGAACGATAGCGTTCCGTGGTGTAGAGAAAGGGTCGGGCAGAAAAGCCATTTTCATCCCAAAATATGGGAAATTGGGGTGGACCATTTTCGTATTGCTTGTCACGTCCCGCAATATTTGGGCTATAAGGAGAGAGAAAATCAGCAAAAAAACCGGATAAAATCATTAATGTCAGTACCCACGCGGCAATCTTTGCTGTGCGATTTTTCTTGAAACGTGAACGAATTAATTGACCCTGAGAGGCAGTGAAATACGCCTCTTTTAATTGTTGCTGGTTTTTTGAAGGCGTTTTTTTCCAAAATAATATTTTCATAGTTGTTAGCCCATTAGACCTTTACGCATTCGAGGATCCATCAATGCAAGCAATACATCAGTGATGAAATTTACAAAAACGATACTTGCGGTGAGTAAAAATATAATTGCACCAGCAAGCTGTTGGTCATTTGATCTTGCCAGTGCATCAATCAATAAGGCGCCAGCCTCTGTTAGGGTCAGTATTAACGCCACTACCGGCAACTCATTAAATATTCGGTTTAAATCAAAGCCGAGTGAATTAATCACCGGTGCCATGGAATGGCGTGCTGGATAGCGCCATAATAATTTGCGTCCATAGATACCTCGAGCAGATGCCGCGGTGACATAGAGCTTGCTGGCCTCATCGAGCATCAGTGCGCGGACTGTCTGCATGGCAAAGGCGGTTGCAGACCAGCCAAGTACAAAAATAGGCAACCAGGCACGCGAGAGAAAATCCTGAAATTTAGCTATATCCCAAGCAGCATCACGAAATTCTTTGGAGAAAAGCCCTGTTAGGGATTCACCAAAGTAAATAGTAGAAAACAGCATAATGATGAGTGCCAATAAAAAATTTGGTAGAGCTAAACCTAAGTAACTAAGAAATCGAATTATGTTGTTACTTGTCGCATTGGTGGTGGTGGCCGAGTATATCCCCACGGGGATGGCAATCAGATAGGAAAAAATCAAAGCGGCGAGACATAGTCCGAGGCTAATCCAAAATTTATCGCTGAGTAATTGGTTAATGCTTAATCGTAGAATGCAACTCTCCCCAAAGTCGCCCTTAAAAAAAACATTACCCACCCAAGTCCCCCAACGGACTGGAAAAGGTTTGTCAAGACCAAGTCGTCTTTCTTCTGCTGCGATGTCGGCAAAACTAATGTTCTGACCCGCTGTGTTTTTAAATGCTAGGTAGCGCTCTGCGCAGTTTCCAGGAACCATCTCCATTAATGAGAACACAATAATAGAGACTGTCAGCAGAGTGACTAGGGACAATATTGCTCGAGTGAGAGTGAATTTAAGAAACTTTAGCATATCGGCAAAGAGTTATTAAGTCAATATTGTACAAGTAAAAAAAAGCGATATTATTTAAATGGTTTCAAAAAAAGGGTTGGGTGTATAACCACCCAACCCTTTTATTGCACAAAAGTGCGGTTCAAACAATATTACTCGTCAAGATACCATTGAGTACCCCGATACGGGTAGGTTCTGTAGTACTCGTAAGACTGTGTTAAAAAAGTTGTAAAGTTCTTCAACGCATTACGATGGTAAATTGGCGCAGGCGCTTGTACTAGGCCGATGAAAAGTAGGTTGCCAACCATGTTTTCAACCATTCTAGCACCTAGGGCATCGGACTCTGTCGTTCCAGCCATGGCGGACTGGAATGCATTAACATCGTCAATCAACTGCAAAGCATAAGCGGGCGGTTTCACGCCAGAATCGCCATTAGAATCAACGTACTCAGCCCACAGCATAGCTGTGCGATGGCCAAAGTAGCCCTCATACGGAGGCACCCAAAGCTCATTGTTACCTAAAACAATTGCCATTGGTTGACTCTTACGCCAAGCACCTACGTCGAGGTTATTTGACGATTGAGTACTCCGATATTCGTCAGGAGTAACTTCTTTAACGGTTGATTGAATGCCGACTTCAGCCCAGTGTTGGCCAACAAGTTCCATTACCTCTCCGGCAACGCCCTGGGTAGAAAACTGAAGATTCAGTATCAGTTTTTCACCATTAGGTAGCTCACGCATACCGTCGCCATCGATATCTTTCAAACCAACTTCATCAAGTAAGGCTTTTGCTGCAGCAGGATCATACTGGATCATATAGCTTTCCCACTTTGAATCAACAAAAGATGGTGTAGGTGAAAATCCTATGTATTGCTTTGCTACACCCAGTCCTAGGAATGCCACTTCGTTGATTTCATCACGATTCAATGCAATGGACATTGCTTGGCGGAAACGTAAATCACCAAAAACTTTACGTTTTTCCAAGTTAGGGTGCGTCACGTTAAATGAAACGTTTGCCAGAGTAATTTCAGGTCGCAACTCAATCGTATAGTCACCGCTCTCTTGATGCTCAAGAAGAATTGGTGCAGCAGGCAATTGCACGGACTGAGCCTTGTAGTCTACCTCGCCGTTTATAAGTTTCAAGATACGAATCTCATTATCATTGGCGTAAATCTCATCCTGTTCGCTGATATAGGGTAATTGATTACCTTGAGTATCAACAATGTGGAAATATGGATTTGCAACAAAATGGCGACCTTCCGTGGTGTCACTCACAGTGATATGACTTTCCAATGTTGGAATAACATCAGCAGGAAGTTTTGCAACTCTGTCTGGGCTATTTAACAGTGGTGAAGGTGTATCCGTCCAATCCGAATTACCAAAATAAGCTTTGATCACGGCCAAGCCATTTTCATATCCTAAAGTTTGTGCTAAAGCATCGGCATCAGGATTGACGTCTGGGTGGAATTGACCTAGAAAGTGCTTGGGCTGAAAACCTTGTGCAAACGATGTTGCAAAGTGAGACAGCAGTCCAGGCTTTGGTGCTGGAAGGTTGAAACGAACCGTTTGAGGGTCAATCACATCAACCGTCATAGGTTTACCACCAACTAACACATAGTCTTTTGGTTTCTGCATTATCTTCGGATCAAGTGCCAGTTCGTCGTACCAGAACTTAACATCCTCTGCAGTGAACGGTGCACCATCCGACCATCTATGGCCTTTGCGGAGGAAAAATGTTAACTGGGTAAAGTCATCATTCCATTCCCATCCCTTGGCAATGTTTGGCACAATGGTTTGCAGGTCATCAGAATAACGAACCAAGTTAACATGGCGTACTGATAGGAAGTCCGATGTGCCAGCTTCGGTAGCGTTTGAAAGTACATCCAGTGTACCACCGTACTTACCAATCGAGTCGTAAGGTGCGTAAACCAGGGGTTCAGCAGGGATACGATCAGATAGATTAGAAGGTAATGCCGGGTTACCGCGAATTTTGCTATTCAATGCAGCGCTATCTGGGTTTGCACTGAATGACAAAGTACAATTGGCTAGTGACTGAAATTCCGACAGTTCATATTGCTGTGGAAAGTCACCGGAAGGCACTCCCTTATTGTCAGCAACGGTAACTGCTGGACAACTTGCCGCTTGTACCACACCTGTAACCAGGATCAAGGGTATCAAGCAGAGTAGTTTTTGTTTCATGTTATGCTCCTTTAGTTTTAGAAAATGTTAACCGCCTCTATTTTGGCAGAGGCTTACAAAGCAACTTAGTAGTTGCTTTGTAAAATGATATCACAATACAAAATCGAAAAACACTACGTATTGTAATCGTCATGGGTTACCCACTATAGTACTCTACTTGTAGTTTTATTACAAATAATTTGTATAGAGCCACAACTTCAAACCAACTAGACCAGATGAATCGCACATTCCAACCAAATAAGATGCTAGTTCTAGTAAATATAAATTTGGATTTTTAAAGAATCTCACAATTAAAAAGTAAACAGTTTTATAATCCTCGCCTAGTTACGATTAAAAAGATATAAATATGTCTAACTCATTACCTTCTGAAGCTCAAGTCATTATTATCGGCGGCGGTGTGCTCGGTTGCTCGGTTGCCTACCATTTGGCTAAGCTGGGTTATACTGATGTAGTCCTTTTTGAGAGGAAAAAGCTCACATCAGGAACAACATGGCATGCAGCAGGCCTCATTGGTCAGATGCGTGCCAGTATTAACCTTACCCAAATGGTCAAGTATTCAGGTAATTTGTATGAAAGGCTAGAAAGCGAAACAGGTCTCGCAACTGGCTTTAGGCGTACTGGCGCAGTCGGTATTGCACTTAATAATGAAAGAATGAGTGAGTTTAAACGTAACGTATCACTCTCAAAAGTGCATGGGGTTGAAATTCATTCACTCTCTCCTTCAGAAGTAAAAGAAAAAGCAGGACATTTCAATGTTCAAGATGCTGTAGGTGGTGTTTGGATTCCTTATGACGGTCAAGCTGATCCTGCCAATATTGCAATGTCACTCGCAAAAGGCGCTAAAAATAATGGGGTAAAAATTTTCGAGAATGTTAAAGTAACTGCTATACAAAAGGAAAATGGCATTGTAAAAGGTGTTGAAACTGATCAAGGAAAAATCAAATCAGTTGTTGTTGTTAACTGTGGTGGTATGTGGGCAAGAGATATTGGCATGATGGCTGGTGTTAATATTCCTCTACACGCATGTGAACACTACTATGCGCTGACTTCCCCGGTGGAAAACCTTGGCGATATGCCCACAGTGCGCGTACCAGATGAGTGCGCATATTACAAGGAAGATGCTGGTAAGATATTGATTGGCTTGTTCGAGCCTGATGCCAAGCCGTGGGCTCAAAAAGGCATACCTGAAGATTTTTGTTTCGATCAAATACCCGATGACCTAGAGCACATGATGCCCTACCT
>ERZ813253.438-NODE-438-length-14915-cov-5.507506_pt1 | contig 14915 bp, 13 predicted proteins | sample MGYA00520893_ERZ813253 | MGnify/ENA primary metagenome ERZ813253 (study PRJEB31669, sample SAMD00080414) | marine metagenome | biome: oceanic hadal pelagic zone biome; feature: marine hadalpelagic zone; material: sea water | place: Pacific Ocean:Izu-Bonin Trench...
CCTTCGGTCGCCTCAAAGACTACCGCCGAATTGCGACACGCTTCGACAAGGATGTCCGCAACTTCCTCGCGGCACTCTGCATTGCGGTTACAGTCATATGGTGGATCTAATGAGTCTGGACCCTAGTTTTTAATGCTTATTCTATATTGTGTGGTGTCTGGAAAGGAGAATTCAATGTTACGTTATGTTTCTGTCCTTCTCGGCGCTCTGTTCGTTCTCTCTCCGCTCAGCCCGGCGAATGCCCAGCAAGCGTGCGGCGAACGGACTAAATTCACACTCAAACTCGAAGAAACCTTTTCCGAGCGTCCCGTTGCCATGGGACTCACGGACAAAGGCGCCGTGCTTGAGGTCTTCGCCTCGAAACACGGCAGTTGGACGTTTCTCATCACCATGCCCAGCGGCCTGACCTGCGTCGTGGCTTCGGGGCAAAGTTGGGAATCCATCTCGGCGACCCAGGCGGATCAGTCCAGCTAAACCGCATGTGACGCTTCGGTTCCGTCTTGGAACCTGAGGGTCGGTTGTCTACACTCCGCCCACCGATTAAGGGGATGCGGAGTGATGAGCAAAACCACACGAATAAAAAGGGCCGACTGGGTCATCGCCTGGGACGCCCAGGCGGAGCGCCAGATATACCTGCGCCATGCCGATGTGGTGTTTGCCGAAAATTCCATCGTCTTTGTCGGGGCGGGCTACGACGGCGCCGCCGATGTGGAGATCGACGGCGGCGGGCTGATGGTGATGCCCGGCCTGGTCAATATCCATTCCCACCCCGGCGACGAACCCAAGAGCAAGGGCCTGTTCGAGGAAACCGGCAGCCCGCTGTTCCACAACACCGGCCTTATCGAATATATGCCCCTGGTGCGCGGCGATGTGGAGACCTGCAACGCAGGCCTGGAATTCGCCCTCTGTGAGTTGCTGAAAAGCGGCTGTACAACGCTTTGTGACCTGTCCGGCAGCCGCGATGGTTGGCTCGACATTCTCAGCGTCAGCGGCATCCGCGCCTATGTGGCGCCCATGTTCCGCTCCGCCCGCTGGTACACCCCCAACGGCCATGAGCTTTGTTACGAATGGAGCGAGGACGGCGGCAGACAAGCCTTCGCCGAGGCCCTCGCCGTGGTCGACGCCGCCGAGGCGCACCCCTGCGGGCGTCTCAAGGGCATGGTTTCGCCGTCGCAGATCGACACCTGCACGCCCGAGCTGTTGCAGAGCAGCGCCGCCGCCGCCCGCGAACGCGGCCTGCCCTGGACCCTGCATGCCTCGCAAAGCGTCGTCGAATTCCGCGAGATGGTACGTCGCCACGGCAAGACGCCGATCGAATGGCTCGACGATCTCGGCCTGTTGGGGCCGGGCAAGATCATCGCCCATGCCATCTTCCTCGATCATCACCCCTGGCTTAATTGGCCGCGCTGGAGCGATCTCGAGCGGCTCGGCGATTCCGCCACCGCGATCGCCCATTGCCCCAACAATTTCGTTCGCCGGGGCATTCTGCTCCAGGATTTTGCGTCCTATCGCGATGCCGGGGTGACCATCGGCATCGGCACGGACAGCTTTCCCCACAACATGATCGACGAGATGCGCTGGGCCGTGACCATGGCCAAGGTGGCGACCGGCGATGTCCACTCCATCGGCGTCGGCGATGTGCTCGAGGCGGCGACCGTGGGCGGTGCCCGTGCCTTGGGCCGCGACGATCTCGGCCGCCTGGCGCCCGGCGCCAAGGCTGATCTGGTCCTGGTCGACCTTGACCATCCCGCCATGCAGCCGCGGCGCGATCCGTTGCGCGGCCTGGTCTTTTCGGCGCTTGAGCGGCCGGTTCGCGACGTCTATGTAGACGGCACGCTGGTGGTTGAGAACGGCGAGGTCTTGACCCTCGATCACCACGATGCCGGGCGGCGCCTGAATGCCGGCCAGGAAAAAGCGCTCGAAGGCGTCGCGGCGCGCGATTGGGCCGGCCGGAGTGCCGACGAGGCCTTCCCTTTATCTCTTGAAATCGGTGAGATTGGATCATGAACGAAAAACCCACCATTCTGGTCACCCGCAAGCTGCCCGACGCGGTCGAGGCGCGCCTCACGCGAGACTATGACCCCCGCTTCAATCCGGGCGACCAAACCTATACCAGCGATGAGCTGATCGAGCGCGCCGAGGGCTGCGTCGCCATCATCCCCTGTCATATGGACGCCCTGACCGCCGATGTCATCGCCCGTTTGCCCGATGGCGTGAAGGCGGTCTGTAATTTCTCGGTGGGCTACAACCATGTCGATGTGGATGCCGCCCGCGCGCGCGGGCTGATCGTCACCAACACCCCCGATGTGTTGAGCGACGCGACCGCCGAAATCGCCATGCTTTGTATGTTGGGCGCGGCGCGGCGCGTGACGGAGAACATTCGTCTGGTGCGCAAGAGCGAATGGCGGGACTGGAGCCCGACCTTCATGCTCGGCGCCCAGATAAGCGGCAAACGCCTCGGCATCATCGGCATGGGCCGAGTCGGCCAGGTCACGGCGCGGCGCGCCCGGGGATTCGATATGACCATCCATTATCACAACCGTCGCCCCCTGGCCGCCGATCTCGAGGAGGGCGCGATCTATCATGAAACCCTAGAGTCCTTGTTACCCCATTGCGATTATCTGTCGATCCACTGCCCGGCGACGGCTGAGTCCGAGGGTCTTTTGAACGCCGAGCGCATCGCCCTGCTGCCCGACGGCGCGGTGGTGGTGAATACGGCGCGCGGGCCGATCATCGACGATGAAGCGCTGATTGACGCCTTGCGCTCGGGCAAGCTGTTCGCCGCCGGCCTCGATGTTTTCAACAACGAGCCCGACATTCATCCCGCCTACCGCGAGCTGGAGAATGTCTTCACGCTTCCCCATATCGGCAGCGCCACGCGGGAAACACGCGACGCCATGGGCTTTCGCGCTCTCGACAATCTCGACGCTATCGTCGCGGGGCGGGAACCGGGGGATCGGGTCGCATGATACCAAGCTCGATCACAAGCAGTTTAGAATCAGGCGAAACTAGTTGCGGGTTGAGGAAAAATGATTAACTCTGACGGCCTTCAGGGTTATAATGAAGCTTGCGTAAATCAACAGGGAGGATGACTCGATGAGTAAGGACAAGCTAGACACCAAAAAAACCAAAAGCCGTCGCCGGTTCTTAAAGGGCGCGGGTGTTGCGACCGCCGGCGCCGCTGCCGCTATCGCGTTTCCCAACGTCGCCACCGCGGCGCCGACGGTGCTCAAGGTTCAGGCAGCCTGGGGCGGCGGCATCTTCCTTGAAGATGCCAATCACTATGTTCAGCGTGTGAACGAGATGGCCGGCAAGGGCATGAAGATCGAACTGCTGTCGGTTAACTCGGTGGTCAAGACCAGCCAGATGCAGGATGCGGTACACCGCGGCGTTCTTGACGGCGCGCATTACGTGCCCGCCTATTGGTATTCCAAGTCTCCGGCGGCGTCCCTGTTCGGCACCGGCCCCTGTTTCGGCTGGTCGGCGATGGAAATGCTCGGCTGGATCCACTACGGCGGCGGCAAGGACCTGTTCAATGAGTTGATGGGGACCCTTGGCCTTAACCTGGTGAGCTTCTTCAACAGCGCCATGCCGGCACAGCCGCTTGGCTGGTTCAAGGAGGAGATCAAGTCCTCGGCCCAGATGCAGGGCCTCAAGTACCGCACCGTCGGCCTGGCGGCTGACGTTATGAACGAGATGGGCATGTCGGTCGTGCAGTTGCCGGGTGGTGAAATTCAGCCGGCCATGAAGAGCGGCCTGATCGACGCCGCCGAGTTCAACAACCCGACTTCCGACAGTGACTTCGGCATGCAGGACGTTTCCAAGTTCTATCACCTGGCCAGTTTCCACCAATCCCAGGAATGCTTCGAGGTTACCTTCAACAAGAAGAAGTTCGATTCCCTATCGACCGAACAGCAGAAGATTCTCGAATACGCTTCCGAAGCTGAAAACTCGAACTTCTACTGGTACAGCACCCTTCGTTATGCCGATGACCTGATCAAGCTCAGGGATCAGCATGGCGTCAAAATAATCCGTACGCCCGATTCCATCATGACGGAACAGTTAAAGGCGTGGGATGTGGTTGTCGACCGCATTTCGGCCGAGGATCCGTTCTTCGCCAAGGTGGTGAAATCGCAGAAGGCCTATGCCAAGAAAGTGATGAACTACCTGCTTCTGAACGCGCCGGATTACGGCTTGGCTTACAAGCACTACTTCGGTTAGACCGATCTGTTGTTTCCGCGAAAGCGATTCGCATAAATGACTGGTTCTGAGGGGCAGCCGCAAGGCTGTCCCTCTAACATCCGGCCCTCTAACAACTCACTCGGGCCCTCAAGGCGGGAGACCTGACCGTGGTACCCTTAATTCACGCTATAGAACAGCTCAGCATCTGGGTCGGGCGTGCCTTCGGTTGGTGTATTCTGATTTTAACCCTTTCCGTCGCCTATGAAGTGTTCGTGCGATACGTCCTCAACGCGCCCACCTTATGGGCTTTCGACATGATGGTGCAGATGTACGGGGCGCTGTTTCTCATGGCCGGGCCTTATGCCCTCGCCCAGGACACCCACGTCCGCGCGGACGTGATTTACCGCTTCATGCCGCCCCGCTGGCAGGCCCGGTTGGATTTCCTTCTATACATCGTTTTCTTTTTCCCGGCCATGGCCGCCCTGGTCTGGTACGGCTGGGAAATCGCCATGGACTCTTGGGGCTATAAGGAAGTCAGCTGGAACAGTCCGGCCCGCATTCAGATTTATTTCTTCAAGACCCTGATCCCGCTGGCCGGGGGGTTGTTCATCATTCAGGGCTTTGCGGAATGCATGCGGTGCTACCTGGCGATCAAGACCAATAAATGGCTGCCGCGCCTGGAGGATGCCCGGGAAACGGAAGATCTTTTGAAGGGCCAGGCGACTGGGCTTGAAACCTAATAACCCTCTTTTCCTAACTTTATCTGGATTGACGGAGCACGCTTAAGGATGACGGACCCCGAAGTAGCGATTCTCATGTTGTCGCTTTTTATCCTGGTGATATTGCTAGGGTTCCCGGTTGCCTTCACGCTGCTCGCCATGGGCATTGGCTTTGGCTACTACGCCTATTACACGCCCGGCAGCATCGAGACGTTTACCGATATTTTCGACAACACGATCTTCTATCTGCTGAACCAGAATACCTATTCGGTGATGGAGAACGACACCCTGGTCGCCATCCCGCTGTTCCTGTTCATGGGCTATGTGGTCGAGCGCGCCAACATCGTCAACAAGCTGTTCTACTCGCTGCAAATGGCGGCCCGCAAATTGCCGGGATCCATGGCGGTCGCGTCTTTGATCACCTGCGCCGTGTTTTCCACCGCCAGCGGCATCGTCGGCGCGGTGGTGACCCTGATGGGACTCCTGGCGTATCCGGCGATGGCCAAGGCCAATTATAACAAGAGCTACGCCTCCGGCGTGATCTGCGCCGGCGGCACGCTCGGCATTTTGATACCGCCCTCGATCATGCTGATCGTCTATGCGGCGATTGCCGAGTTATCGCCCCTGCGCCTATACGCCGCCGCGATTATCCCAGGCTTCCTCCTGGCCGGGTGTTACATTATCTACGTCATCGTCCGCGCCATGATTACGCCATCGCTTGCGCCGAAGCCGCGCGCCGAAGATATTCCGCCCCGCAGCGTTGTCTACTGGCAGCTTCTGACCTCCTTCGTTCCCTTGACCGTGCTTATCATGCTGGTGCTCGGATCGATTCTGGGCGGCCTCGCAACACCGGCGGAAGCCGCCGCCATGGGCGCCTTCGGCGGGCTCGTGCTGGCGGCGCTGTATGGCTCTTTCAATTGGGTGATGCTTAAAGAATCGGTCTATCTGACGGCGAAAGCAACGGCGATGGTGTGCTGGCTGTTCGTCGGGTCCTGGACCTTCGCCTCCGTATTCTCTTACCTCGGCGGCCATCAAATCATCGAGCAATTCGTTCTCGGATACGATCTTCAACCCTGGCAGTTCCTGGTCATGGTGCAGATCATCATCTTCCTTCTGGGCTGGCCCCTGGAATGGTCGGAAATCCTGATCATCTTCGTGCCGATCTTCCTGCCCATGCTCGATACCTTCGGCGTTAACCCCTATTTCTTCGCCATGCTGGTGGCGCTCAACCTGCAAACCTCTTTCCTGACGCCGCCCATGGCGATGTCCGCCTACTATCTAAAAGGGGTGTTGGGAAAAGCCATCGAACTCACGGACATTTTCAAGGGCATCATGCCCTATCTCGCCATCGTCATTTTCATTATGTTCATGATGTACCAGTACCCTGCGATCGCTCTGTGGTTGCCGGATTACTTCTTTGGCGAGTACATCCCTTAACTGTTTGGATGAGTTGGTCTGTCGAGTGTAGAGAAATGCAAATCGAGTCAAAAGGAGTGAAATTATAATGTCTGCCGCCAACCGTGAAAAAATATTCGGATTGATCGGCGTTACGGTGGTCACTGCTTTTGTTCTCGGATTGGCGGAAAGCATTTCTTCCGGCGCCGCCGGCTTTTGGGGCGGTCTTCCGTTTTGGGTGATCTGCATTTCTGTGCTGATGCTGGTCTTCTACGACTACTGGGATACGTGCCTGCGTAAGAAGTAAGGGTTTGTCCCGCGCTAAGCGCTAAAGATTTTACACAGATGACATTGATCGAACTTTCCGCCACCGAGGCTGCCGCCAAGATACGCAGCGGTGAGACCACGTCCGAGGAATTGGTCCAGGCCTGTCTTGATCGCATCGCGGAAGTCGAACCAACCGTCGGTGCCTGGGCGCATCTCAATGCGGACCACGCCCTCGATCAGGCGCGCCGCGCCGATGCCGCTCGCGCTCGGGATCTCGCCGTCGGACCGCTCCACGGGGTGCCGGTCGGGATCAAGGACACCATCGACACCGCCGATTTTCCGACCGAGAACGGCACGGTTTTGCAGAGCGGAAGGGCGCCCGACGCGGACGCCACTCTGGTGTCTCTCCTGCGCGAGGCCGGTGCCGTCATCCTGGGCAAGACGGTGACCACGGAGCTTGCCGTCTACGCCCCCGGCAAGACCGTCAACCCGCACGACGCCGAGCGCACCCCGGGCGGTTCGTCGAGCGGCTCGGCGGCGGCGGTGGCGGCCTTCATGACCCCTCTGGCGGTCGGCAGCCAGACCCATGGCTCGGTGATCCGCCCGGCGTCGTTCTGCGGCGTCTACGGCTATAAGCCGTCCCACGGCAGGATTTCACGCCATCGGGTGCTCGGCCAATCCCATCGCCTCGACACCATGGGCGTTTTCGCCCGCACCCTTGAGGATTTGGCGCTGCTTGCCGAGTCGTTGATGGCATACGATGACCGCGATCCGGATATGCGTACCGTCGCTCGGCCAAAACTTTCCGCCACCCTGGCCGAAGCGCCGCCGGTAATGCCGAAAATAGCCTTCGTCCGGACCCCGGTGTGGGACCGCTGCGAGGAGACCACCAAGGATGCCTTTCGCGAACTGATCGAGCATCTCGGCGAGCAGACTTATATCGTCGATCTGTCATCCGACTTTGACGACGCCCATGACACCCACCGAACGATTGTTTGCGCCGATATCGCCGACAGCTTTGCCGCGTTCTATAGGGATGGCAGGGACAAGCTGAGTGCGAACCTTGTTGAGATCATCGAGGAAGGCCAAAAAACCGAAGCGGCGGATTACACCGCCGCCGTCGAGCGCATCGCTGTGTATAACGGTGAACTCGAGGCCGTGTTCGGCGATTATGACGCTATTCTGACCCCCTCGGCTCCTGGTGAAGCGCCCATCGGGCTCGAGGCGACCGGCGATCCGGCGTTTTGCACCATCTGGACTCTGTGCGGCACGCCGGCGATCAATTTACCGCTCATGGAGGGGCCCGACGGCATGCCGCTGGGCGCCCAGTTGGTTTCTCACAAGGGCGGCGATGCGAGATTATTCAGAACCGCGCGCTGGCTGCGGGAAACCCTCGAGGAATAATACCAAGGAGCGATCAGGCCGCGTAGCCGATCCCCTTCAGGCTTTCCTTGATCTCGTCGAGAATGGCGGGATCGTCGATGGTCGCCGGCATGCGGTAGTCTTCGCTGTCAGCGATCTTGGCCATGGTGCCGCGCAGGATTTTGCCCGACCGCGTCTTGGGCAGGCGGGCGACCACCACGGCCATCTTGAAGGCGGCGACCGGGCCGATGCGCTCGCGCACCATCGCCACCACCTCGGCGACAATCTCGCCATGATCGCGGTCCACGCCCGCGTTGAGCACCAGGAAGCCGAGTGGCAACTGGCCCTTGAGCTGATCGGCAACGCCGATCACCGCGCATTCGGCGACATCGCCGTGATCCGCCAATATTTCCTCCATGGCGCCGGTCGACAGGCGGTGGCCGGCGACATTGATGATGTCGTCGGTACGGCTCATGATCCAGAGATAATCCTCGTCGTCGATGTAGCCGGCGTCGGAGGTCTTGTAGTAGCCCGGGTAGTCGGCAAGATAGGCGGCGACGAAACCGGCGTCGTTGTTCCACAGGGTAGGCAGGCAGCCCGGCGGCAGGGGCAGCTTGAGGGAAATGGCGCCGATGTCGCCGCGCGGTACTTCCCGGTTGTCACTGTCGAGGATTTGCACCCGATAGCCCGGCACCGCCTTGGTCGGCGAACCATGCTTGATGGGCAGGGCGCCGAGGCCGACGCAATTGGCGCCGATCGCCCAGCCGGTCTCGGTTTGCCACCAGTGATCAATCACCGGCACGCCGAGGTGCTTCTCGGCCCAGCTCAGGGTGTCCGGGTCCGAACGCTCGCCGGCGAGGAACAGGGTGCGCAACGAGGACAGATCGTAATTCGCCATCAGTTTCGCGTCCGGGTCGTCGCGTTTGATGGCGCGGAAGGCAGTCGGCGCGGTGAACAGGGCGGCCACTTTATGCTGGGAAATGACCCGCCAGAAGGCGCCCGGATCGGGGGTGCCGACCGGCTTGCCCTCGTAGAGTATGGTGGTGCAGCCGTGAAACAGCGGGCCATAAACGATGTAGGAGTGGCCGACCACCCAGCCGACGTCCGAGGCCGCCCAATAGACCTCGCCCGGATCGATACCATAGACGTTTTTCATGCTCCATTCGAGGGCCACAAGATGGCCGCCCGTATCGCGCACGACGCCCTTGGGAACCCCCGTTGTGCCTGAGGTGTAGAGAATATAGCTCGGGTCGGTGGCAGCCACGGCCACGCAGTCGGCGGGGCTCGCCGCCGCCATCGCCTCATGCCAGTCGATGTCACGGCCGACCACCAGGTCCGCGCGGTGCTGCTCGCGCTGGACGACGATGCAATGGTCGGGCTTGTGGGTCGCCTGATCAATGGCGCCTTCGAGCAGGGGCATATATTCGATCACCCGGTCGATCTCGATGCCGCAGGATGCGGTGACGATGATCTTGGGCTTGGCGTCGTCGATGCGGATCGCCAGCTCGCCCGAGGCGAAGCCGCCGAACACCACGGAATGGATCGCCCCGATGCGTGCGCAGGCCAGCATGGCGATGGCGGTTTCCGGGATCATCGGCATATAGATCAGCACCCGGTCGCCCTTGGTCACGCCGTTGGCGGCGAGCACCCCGGCGAAACGCGCGGTGGCGTCTCGCAGCTCGCGATAGGTGAAGCTTTTGACCGTGTCGGTGACCGGGCTGTCGTAGATCAACGCCGCCTGATCGGCGCGGCCGCCCTCCACATGACGGTCGAGCGCGTTGTAGCAGGCGTTGGTCTCGGCGCCGACGAACCAGCGATAGAAGGGCGGGTTGCTGTCATCGAGCACCCGGTCCCAACGCTTGGTCCAATGGATTGCCTCGGCGGCCTCGCCCCAGAAACCCTCCGGGTCGTTGATCGATCTCGCGTATGTCTCGTCGTAGACGCTTGCCATGTCTGTTTCCCTGTCCCCTGGCCGCCCGTGACTCTGCGTTAATTTAACTAGTTTGCAAAGGGCGCAAAAGGGTATGCTTCGCCAACGCTTCCTATTCGTTTTCAGGGAACGATCGATCCATGCCGGTGATGACCGGGGCTCAGGCCCTCATCGAGCAACTCCTCGCCGAGCAGGTAGACACCATGTTTGCCTTGCCGGGTGTGCAGATTATGAATGCTCTGGACGCCGTCTATGAGCACCGCAACGCCATCAATCTGATCCACACCCGTCACGAACAGGCGACCACCTATATGGCCGACGGCTATGCCAAGGCCACCGGCAAGGTCGGGGTGGCCATGGTGGTGCCCGGCCCCGGTGCGCTCAACGCGGCATCCGGCCTCGGCACCGCCTATGCGTCGTCGTCGCCGGTGCTGATGATCTCGGGGCAGATAGACTCGAACTCGCTAGGCAAGCGCCTCGGCGATCTCCACGAGATCGACGAACAGCTCGACGTGTTCGCGCCGATCACCAAATGGAACCACCGGGTGGCCAGCGTCGCGGAAATTCCCGAGGCCGTCCATGAAGCTTTTCGGCAGCTCACGACCGGCCGTCCGAGGCCGGTGGAACTCGAGCTGCCGCCGGACATCCTGGCGGCAAGCGCCGAGGTCACGCTGCTCGACGCCGAGACCTATGCGGCGCCCGCCGGAGACGCCGGCGCCATCGGCCGCGCCGCCGCGTTCCTGCTCAAGGCCGAGCGCCCGGTGATCGTCGCCGGCGGCGGCACTCTCGACGCCTCCGCCGAACTCATCGCCCTCGCCGAATGGCTCCAGGCGCCGGTCATCATGACCCAGCAGGGCAAGGGCGTGATCCCCGACGACCACCCGCTCAGCCTCGGGGTCGATTATGTGGTGGGGCCGCTCAAGGAAAGCCTGGCATCAAGCGATGCGATCCTCGCCGTGGGTACCCGGCTGCATATTCGCGAGTACGAGCCCGGCGCCCTGCCGCCACTGGTTCATATCGACATCGATGCCAGCGAGATCGGCAAGACCTTTACGACCGAGGTCGGCATCGTGGCGGACGCCCGGGCGGCCCTGATTCAACTGCTCGAGCGCTTGCGCGACAGCGGCCCCGCGCGCCCCTCGCGCGGCGACGCGGTGACCGCTCAGAGGCAGGCGTTCAGAGACCGCATGCGCGCCATGACGCCTGATCAGTCGGCGATAATCGATACCTTGCGGGCAGAACTAGACGACGACGCCATCCTGATCAGCGGCGTCACCAACATCGGCTATTGGAGCAATGTGCTTTACCCGGCCATGCAGCCCCGGGGCACCATCACCTCGGGCTATTTCGGAACCCTGGGCTTTGCCTTTCCCACCGCCCTGGGCGCCAAGGTTGCCTGTCCCGGCCGGCAGGTCGTGGCCCTGTGCGGCGATGGCGGTTTCATGTTCAGCCCCCAGGAATTTTCCACGGCCATGCGCTACGGCATCAACCTGGTCGCCATCGTCTTCAACAACAACGCTTACGGTGCCTCGCGCTGGGATCAGATCCATCGCTTTAACGAACGATTCATCGCTACTGATCTATACAACCCTGATTTCGTCAAGCTAGCGGAAGCCTTCGGTGCTATCGGCATGCGCTGCGATCCAGCCGGATTGGGCGCCGCGCTTAAGCAGGCGCTCGTGGCCAATGCGCCGGTGCTTCTCGAAGTCGAGGTTCCGATCATGATGCCGCCCTTCCAGATAATTTCTTAATGGTGCTGTGACCATGACAAAACACTGGAACGTCCTTTTTATCACCGCGGATCAATGGCGGGGCGAGTGCCTGTCGGCCCTCGGCCACCCCTGCCTCAAGACGCCCAACCTGGACCGCCTGGCCGAAGACGGCATGCTGTTTTCCAAGCATTACTCCCAGACGACGCCCTGTGGGCCGGGCCGGGCCAGCCTCTATACCGGGCTGTATCTCCATAACCACCGCTGCGTGGTCAACGGCGCGCCGCTCGATGCGCGCCATACAAACGTCGCCTTGGAGGCGCGTAAGCTGGGCTACGATCCGGTGTTGTTCGGCTATACGGACGTCGCCGCCGATCCCCGCACCCTGCCGGCGGGCGATCCCGCGCTGACGAGTTATGAAGGGATATTGCCCGGCATGACGCCGGAGGGCTATTTGGGCGGCAATCGGCTGCCCTGGATCGCCGATCTCAAGGCCAAGGGCTATGACGTGTCGATCGGCAGCAAGGACGCTATCACCGGTGACCGTAACGAGGTCTTCCGGCCGGTTGAGGGTTATCCCGGCGCCGAGGGGCGCGGGCCGACCTATCCGCCGGCGCGCTTCAAAGCCGAGGACAGCAACGCCGCCTTCCTCACCGATCTGGCGATCCGCTATATGTCGGTGCGCGAGGATCAACCCTGGTTCGTGCATATTTCCTATTTGTCGCCCCATCCCCCCTTCGTGGTGGCCGCGCCTTATCACGACATGTACGACCCGGCGGACACACCGCCGGTGATTCGCGCGGCCAGTCCCGAGAAAGAGGCCGAGCAGCACCCCTGGCTTGCCTATTTCCTGCAAAATCAGCAAGGTACCGGCTTTACGGTGGGCTATACAGCGGCCGACAATCTTGCCCTGTCGGACAGCGATACCCGTCAGCTTCGGGCGACCTATTACGCCATGATGAGCGAGGTCGACGCCAACATCGGACGGCTTATCGATCATCTCAAGGAGACAGGTCAGTACGACAACACATTGATCGTATTTTGCTCCGATCACGGCGAGCAACTAGGCGATCATTGGCTCTACGCAAAATACGGCTATTTCGATAAGTCCTTTCATATCCCCCTGATCCTGCGCGATCCCCGGCCCGAAGCCGATGGCGGGCGCGGCAAGGTGATCCCGGCCTTCACTGAGAATGTCGACGTCATGCCGACCATCATCGAGTGGCTGGGTGGGCAGATTCCACCGGCCTGCGACGGCGAATCCCTGCTGCATTTCGGGGCCGGCGAAACCCCCGCAACCTGGCGGCACGAGGTCCATTGGGCCTATGATTTTCGCGATCATGAGGACCAGATACCCCAAAAGACTCTGGGCCTGACCGCGGACCAATGCACCATGACGGTGATCCGCGACGATCATTACAAATACGTCCATTTCACCGCGCTTCCGGCGGTGCTGTTTGATTTGCAGGCAGACCCGGAGGAATTTAACAATCTCGCCGACGATCCGGCCTATCAGGGGCTGGTGCTTGACTATGCCCAGAAAATGCTTAGCTGGCGCATGATCCACGACGACCGAACCCTGAGCAACAGCCTGCTGACCCCCGACGGCGTCATCGAGCACCACGAGGCCCGCATTAACGGCGAGCAAGCACGAATGACGAGTTGAAGATGCCTATCTGTCGAAGATGATGGGCGGCTGCCTGTGCGGCGCGGTGCGTTTTGAGACCACGGGCGAAAGCTTCGGCGTTATCCACTGCCATTGCCGCAGTTGCCGCAAGCACAACGGCGGGCCGGTTGTCACCCTGGCCGGGTTTATGGCCGATCAGGTCGAGTTCAGCGGCGATGCGCGCAAGATTTATCAGTCCTCGCCCGGGGTCGGCCGTGCCTTTTGCGGCAATTGCGGCACGCCGTTAACTTGGGAGGGCGTCAGCAGCACGCAGGGCGGGCCGATTTTCGAGTTCCATATCAGCACCTTCGACAACCCAGATGTTCTGGTGCCGAGCGCCCATTCCTTCGATCCCGAGCGCATCGCCTGGTTCGACATCGCCGACAACCTGCCGCGCTACGAGGGTTTCTCCGGCAACGGCCCGATCTTGCGCCACGGCCCGGTCAGCGACGGTCTGCCGTCGGAGCAATGAATCTCTGCGTCAAGTAAAATCGAAAGCCTTAAACTTTTCATCAGCAAGTAATAGGATGGTAACATGCTTGTATGGTGGTTCCGTTTTTCGGTGATCTTGACCCATGACACTAGAGCCAACCACTGTTGCTCGACTGGTCTTTATTCGTCAACTATCTCTCAAGGGCAAGGATGAGTCGCGTCAAGCGTCTCCAATGAGTGCTGCGGCAATTCTCACTCTACACGACGCAGTTGAACTCTTCTTCGTTCTCGCTGCTGATGAGAAGGGTGTTCAAGTCAAAACGAATACGCCGTTCATGGCAAATTTTATCCCAATCAACCAGAAGATTGCGCCCGCGCAATTAGAACACAAGTCATCCATTGCACGGCTCAATAAGATTAGAACCGCTCTAAAACACAGTGGTATTTTACCGGCGCAAGAGGAAATTGAACGGGCATGCAGCGGCGTAGTAGATTTCTTTGAAGACAATACGCCACTAATATTCAATGTCGATTTTTCATACATATCACTGGTCGATCTTGTGATGAATGATCGGGCAAAACAGTTCCTCCAAAAAGCGAAGATCTATATTGCGGACGTAGATTCAGAGAAAGCGATCATTGCGATAACCCGCGCTGAGAAAATCTTATGGCGTGGATTGGAAGATCAAAATATGGACTATCTTCCTGGAAGACTAAGTTTTTCCGTCGATAGAGACTTGGAGGAAATTCTAGAATTAGCATTTAAATCAATACGGCAATTAGATTTTGTAGTCTTGAGATTGGCATATGGTATTGATCCCTTTAGATCGAAAAGGTTCAATTTATTGGTGCCGCATGTCTTTGCTCTGCTTGATAGCGACGAAACATGCCATGTGCAGTGGTATGGCGGAAAAAAACCGCCCTCACTGGATGACTGCCGTTGGTGCTTAGATTTCGTTGTGGATGTTGCGATTCGGATGCAGAGGGCGATGGCTATAGATAGTTAGGTGAACGCATCGCCTAGTTTGACATCGCCTACAACCTGCCGCGCTACGAGGGTTTCTCCGGCGACGGCCCGGTCCTATGCCACGGCCCGGTCAGCGACGGTCTGCCGTCGAATTGAATTAGGGGCTGACCCAGATAACACACTGAGGTGTTATCATGGTCGTTATGAGAAGGAGCCGCCTGAGCAAAGCGAAACAGGATCGCTTGATCGAGTATTTTGTTGCTTGTACGACGGCCCGATGTGCTGC
>ERZ813253.439-NODE-439-length-14906-cov-19.486366_pt1 | contig 14906 bp, 18 predicted proteins | sample MGYA00520893_ERZ813253 | MGnify/ENA primary metagenome ERZ813253 (study PRJEB31669, sample SAMD00080414) | marine metagenome | biome: oceanic hadal pelagic zone biome; feature: marine hadalpelagic zone; material: sea water | place: Pacific Ocean:Izu-Bonin Trench...
CAGGGATCAATCATGTTCATATCGGAGTCTAATAATTCGTAGTGGAGGTGTGGCCAAGTGGAAAATCCGGAACTGCCCACATATCCAAGTGTGTCGCCCATCAAAACAAATTGCCCTTCTTCAACCCTGATACTGTTTTTCTTCAAATGGCCATAGAGACCATAAATCCCAGCGTTGTATTCCACCGCTACCAGGTTCGCCACTGCTGTGGAGTCCAAATCCAGTTGCCTGTCAAATTCCCCGTCGTGGGTATAAACCACATTTCCATTCGCTGCCGCAAGAACCGGGGTGGTCATCTCGTCCATGTGCCAGAAGGTAGGAATAATAATATCCGTCCCCTTGTGACCGTCGTAAGTGGCAAAAGAACAGTAATAATCAAGGACGGAATTGAAAGCGCTGTCTTCATCTACATAGTTAAGAATCAGGTTTTGCGGACCGAACATCCCGCCATTCCCCATGGGATCTTCCAAAAAAACCGATTCTGCCATCGTTCGACTATTTTTGTAACTCCGGATTTGTTCAAATAGGATTTCCCGCTGCTCGAGGGATATGCAGCTATTCCGCATTTCAAGCTGTCCTGCAAACTTCATTCCATCTGGGATTATACCACCGTTTGCCATATTAACCAGCAAACACAACACGATAAATAATAAGTACTTTTTCATATCTATGTTCTCATCCAAATCTACCCATCATCCCACAAACAAAAAACCCCATCGGAAAAGCGAAATACTGAAAATGTCTTAATTATCACTATACTTTTCGGCACCTTTTTTTACCCACTTGGTTGCATTTTCAATCCCTTTATTGGTCAGGATCGTTTCTATGAAATCAGGGATCAAGGGCCCTATGCGCAGGGCAATTGAATATTCTACCCTTGTTTTTCCAGTATCTGCAGGAGATGTGTAGACCAGCCAGTATCCTGCAGAATCATCAAGATCGCTTTTTCGGCTATAGTCCAGCGTCCAGGTCAAACAGCCTTTCTCCGGCTGGTAATCATGCTTGATATAATATTGAACATTCATCATAAAAACGGAAATAGTAAAATCAACATAAATGTTCCTGCCTGCCGACATGTAGACTTCAGTACCGCTGATCTCCTGGATCCACTTTGGATACTGTTGGAAGTTGGTAATCACCTGCCATACGGTCTCCTGGCTGGCGGTCACATCAAAGATAGCCGTTCCACGATCGACATTATCGTGCCTGGTCTGTTTATAGACTGCCTGGCCTGATAAAAGCGCTGCTTGTTCTGCCGGGGTAAGCTCAGCTCTGCCGGGATCGATAAATTTGGTTATGATCCCCTGATGCGGGTGGGGAGTATTGGGGTCTGCAGCTGCTGCCATTTCCAGCAGTGTAGAAAAGATGATTGCATACATAAATTTCACTGGTAACCTGAATTTATAAAACCTATACCACAATAACTGCGCTTTTTATATCCTGACCTTTCCTGAACAAAAACCCGCTGGACGGGGTTCTTGATTAAAACCTATCCCTTGGGGTGGGGGTTATTTCAAAGGCGTTTCATTATTTTTTGATGGCATGTTGCTCTATAATATTAACTATCGAAGTCGAGACATTAGAATAATCATCTTGGATTAACCAGTGACCTGCATCTAATTCAATAAATTGATATTTACCTTTCATATATTTTCCTGTCATTTCAGCACCTCGTCTTCCAAGTGCCATATCTTTATTACCCCAAATTAATTGACTTGGAGTATATATATTACCCAATTCATTGATTTTTTTGTTATTCGATTTCGAGCCAATATTCGCCCGATACCAATTCAATGATGCTTTCAATGCACCCTCTCCTTTAAAAACGTGTAGATAGGCATCTATTTGTTCATCTGAACTTTTATTCCATATATTTTTTAGATTTTTATAATCACTAATTGAAAAATATAACTCTGGTATAAATGGCAATTTAAAGAAGCTTATGTAACGACTTTTCTTCTTTTGGTCTTTATCTGACTGCAGTGCTTGACCAAATGCACTTAAATGAGGCACAGACATTGCTGTCCAAGTTATTATCCTCTCAGGCTTAGTATATGTACTTGCCCAACCAATAGAAGCACCCCAATCATGACCTATTAAATGGAATTGTTTGAAATCAAATGAATCAGCAATAGAGAAAACATCTTGCACTATTTTTTCAATTTTATATTCATTTATATTATTAGGTCTTGCTTGTGGACTATAACCTCTTTGGTCTGGTGCTACCACTCTAAAACCTTTATCAGATAATAATTCCATTAAATCAACCCACATGTGAGAAGTCTCAGGCCATCCATGCAGCAGTATTATGCCATCTCCATTATTGGACAATCCTGATGTTCGACAGTTAAATATTAACTTACCAACATTGACTTCCACTATAGATACTTCTTTTCCCAAAATTAACCCAATAGATAATAAAAGTGTTATAATACGCTTAATCATTTCCAAATCTACCCATCATCATCTATACAAACAAAAACCCCCGCTACTGCAGGGCACTTGCTTGAACGAAGCGGTTTCCTGAAATCTCACACGGATGTGAGTTTCAGGATGAGAACCAGCTAACCAGTGATGATTTGATCCGCGCTGAAAATGGCGTCAAAAAAGCGGGTTGTCGAGATTTCGGTGACCTCCTTGGCAATCTGCACCATTTGCCAATGATGACCTGCCCTGTCTTCGCTGGGTTCTTTTATATTGTATTTGTTGAAACGCCAATAGGACGTCGCCACTGCCGCATATCGCACAAACAACTGCAAGCTTTCTTTTTCTATCTGTGCTAACGGCCTGACTTGCTGGTAACCATCGACCAAGGCGCGTGCCTTATCCAGATCGACCGTAATATCGTTTACGCAGGCACCCAATATGCCCATGCCCAATTCAAAGATCAGATGATAATGACAGGCTTCTTCAAAATCGATAATGGCTTTGAATCCTCCCGGCATACCCGACAATGGGTCAAACAACAGATTATCATAAAACAAATCACCATGAATCAAACCGCGGGGTAAATTGGCCGAGATATGCTGCTCCAGGTAGTCGATTTCTTCGGCCAGCCAGGATTCATATTTGGCGTCAATGTTCAGACCCACAACCCTTGGGAAAAGTTGGCGTCCGTAAGGATGATTGGTCGGCAAATAATCCGGTGAGGGTATCTGATTCAATCGAGCCGCTTGTCTGCCGACTTGAGATAACATGGTTTCATCCAGTTGCTCAACAACCTGACCTTCAATGTAGTCTTTGAGCATCACTGGTTTGACCCCATCGGCGGTAGCGAAGGTGGTCAGGATATCGCTGTTCACCGGCGATATCAGACGATTACAAGGCACGTTGTGCGCTTCAAGCAACAACAGCAACTGGCCCATTTTAAACACTTCGTCGAATTCTTTGTCATCACAAACCGTTAACACATAACTGGCTTGTTGAGTCTTCAGTATGTAGCTGGAGTTACCGCTGCCACCATCAAGCGGTGAAAATTCGACGATTTTCAGATCATAATTGTCAGCCAATGACTGGATGTCTTGTTGATTGAGTTGTGTATATATTGCCATTGGCGGGTTCTCGCATTTGTTGGAATATTTACAGCTGACAGTGTCCTAAATCAGTTCATTGCAATATATTTTTTCATAATTAAATCTACCCAACATCCCACAAACAAAAAACCCCGCAGTAGTGGGGCTTTGTATTCAGTTACAATACTACTTCAAATCCTTCAAATTCAGGATGTCCTAAATATATACCTTGGTGCTGCCCTCCACTATTGTGTACGGCTCTGAATGCTTCTGATTTTTTCCAGTTTTCAAAATCATTTTTTGATTCCCATACACTATGTGACGCATATAGAGTATACCCATCATTTGAAGAGCCTTTAATAAGGTTGAATTGCCGAAAACCCTTCACACCCTCAAGATGCGTTTCCCTAGTTCTCCAAATTTCTTCAAAATCATCTTCTCTCCCTAAAGAGATTTTAAATCTGTTCATTGCAATATACTTTTTCATAATTAAATCTACCCATCATCCCACAAACAAAAAAGCCCCGTGAGGAGGCTATTTGAGCCAGAGGCGTTTCATTTAGTTGCGTTTACCATCTTTATCCAATTTCTTGACAAGTTTCTTTTGTTCTTCTTCTCGTTTTCTTTCTATGAAAGGTTTCTTATCTTTGGTTTTCTTATGTGGTTTGTGTTGATACTTCAATGGATAGGTTCTTTAATTTTATTAATAGAAATTGGTTGAAAACCAAATGCACCTTCAGGTTTAAATAATACATTCTTTCCATCTATAGTTGAAAATTCACCAAGATATTTTGTTCCATCTTTCAAAACTAATTTATCCTGTTCAACCTGCCCCCAAGCCAACCCAATAAATAGTAGTAATGTGATGCGGTTAATCATATCCAAATCTACCCATAATCCCACAAACAAAAAACCCGCTACTTGGCGGGGATTGATGTTTATTGATTTTATTTAATCCTTATCTGACCGATTTATATGTGTGCGGTCTGCATAACCTGTAGGATTTACCATACGGACAACCCGTTTAAACACCACATTTGCCCTAAGTATTAGATCTCTAACAGGTTGTCCTGGCCGACCACGAAAGTAAGTTCCATGATAATAAGTTTTTGAATCGATTGAATTAGTCGAAAAATAATAATTGGATATGCAGCACCGTCTAACATCCTTAACAATCGGGCTTACCGAGTGAAGAGAATGGCGTGATGTTGCCATTACTATCATTCGATTAAATCGGCTCTCTATTGTTCTAGGTGGATGAGAAAGACCTTCATCCCATAACTCGAAATTACCTCCGTTATCCAGTTTCCATTTCGGACTCACATAATACAGTAAATTCAATCTACGATAGCGTGTAAAAGATTCATTATGGGAGTTATCTATGTGTGGATTTAGAAATTGTCCCTTAAGCATCACACTCACCCCTCCCAGATATAAACTATCATCTGCGAGTAAATTTTCAATTTCTGTAATTTTGGAGACTAAATCAACAACCTTCTTTTCCTGAAATGCGTAAACAGCTTCTCCAAGTAAAGGGTCGTATTTGTCCATTTGATAGGCGGTGAACTTGTCTTCTTTAAGACTCTTCTGCAAACGCATAGAGTTTATATCTGGAAACGCTGCGTATAAGCGATTAGCAAGATCTTCAGGAAAAAGATTGTCTATTACAAAACTCCCTATTCTAGATGGATCCGTGAACTCATCGTTAATTTTAATTCGATTTTTTTCCAAAGAATCACAAAGTAAATCAGCGATTTCAGCACGATTCATAATGACTTACCCAGGGCTTGTTGCAGATCAGCGATAAGATCATCTGCGGATTCAATGCCTACTGAATAACGAATCAACGTATCGGATATACCCGCAATTTTTCGTTCAGCTTTATCCATCAGCGGAATTATAATTAATTTCATTAATCTCTACTCCGGAATCAATACTATTAGAACTGTCTATAACGTAAACACTGTTTATCGCACCAGGTGTACCATAGCCATCAGAAGCAACCCAATTTAATCCCAAATTATTATCTAGAGATGGATGAATGAGTTCAAGAGTTGGTCCATTGCCATCGGGCTCTGTTGGCCATGGGTAAGAATTATTATATCTTACTTCATCAACCAATAATCCGTTAGAATCAATCAACCTAATCAGTTCCCCCCAATCTTCCGGATCAAAACCATCGGATATTTTATTGTTGACTGTTGAAGTATCTTCGCAACTACAAAATAATAGCCCCATTATCAAGATCGCATTGGTAGTTAGCCAGCCTTTTGCAAATAAAAGTGACAATAGCAGTGGTACAAAACGCTTAATCATATCCAAATCTACCCATCATCCCACAAACAAAAAAGCCCGTGTGGAGGCTATTTGAGCCAGAGGCGTTTCATTTAATATGTCTTTGTATCACTTCTTTTTGTGAAGAATCAACTCATTAATCGAACCGCCATTACCGTTTCCTTGTGCATAATTATCGATTAGCTTTTTTAAGCTTCTTTTCTGCTTTTTTAAGTCTCTTTTCTGCTTTTTTTTCTTTTGCAGTTTTAGCAGGTGCTTTTTTAATTGCTTTTTTAGAATCTTGACCTTTTCCCATTTTTCATTCCTTGTTGTTTTCTTGAATTTATAAAAAATAACCCAGCAATGTGGGTGGATCTTTTATTTTAAGGGTACTACCCCCCATTTGGTTTTTACAGGTTGAGATTTTGAGAGTAAGTTAGCATCTGATAGTGTTGATCATCATTCTGCAGAAATCTTTTTAATTGAAGTAATTGTGAACTTCGTCTCTTTACCCCGGATTTCAAGCGTAAAATCTTCATCAATCTTTTTCCCAACTATGGCTTGGCCAAAAGGTGAATGGATGGTTACAACCAAGGGATAAAGATCCAACTCAAATTCGATGGGACCTAATAGGTAATAGTCTTCGGCCTCATCTTTGCCCTCTTCACGGATTGTAACCTTATTGCCAAATCCTACCTTGTCGGTTTCAATTTCGATATACTCGATGATCTGGAATGGCGAATGGGTCTGCAGCAATTGTATCTTACGTACTATTAAACTCTGCGCCTCCCTGGCAGCGTGGTATTCCGCATTTTCCTTAAGATCTCCATGACTAGCTGCATCTCTAATCTTTAATGAAGTCTCTCTCTTTAATTTATCAAGAGATTTCATTTTCTTTTCCAATCCGCGGTGTGTATCCCGCAAAATCAAAGTCGCCATATTGACATTCCTATTATTGATCGGATTAAATAAATTGTTATGTATTCTCTATTATCTTGACAAAACAATCGGACTGACGTCCTGAATTGAGATAAATATTAATACTGAATTGAATAATTACAAAATGATTTGTGAAAATTTTAAGAGGCGGTTACCATAACAGAGACGTTACGTACTTGGTGTATGGGAAACAAAAAACCCCACTAATGTGGGGCTTGATGTATCAAAAAATATATTAATTAGTCAGGAATTCCGCTACCACTATGTAATGGTGTAAAATCACCAGACTTCACTTTCCAATCTCCTTTTTCCTTAACTAAAACCTGACATACTCTTGTCCTATAATTACTTTTAGTAACTCCCCGGATTGTATAGGAGCCCACCAAATAATAATATGCAACAGCATATTTATCTTTTTCTAAAACATCAACTTCTATATATCTAGGATTAAAATCAAATTTATTACTTGCAACTTGATCTTTTGTTACCGCCTCAACAGTTGCATCTTGATGATACCAGAAGGAACCATTTGAATCACCATTCATCGTACCGTCTGAATGAAGTGTAGATACAAATTCACTCCAATTTTTATCATTTTGCAATTGCCAATGTCTTTCAATAAAATTATTTATATCAGTGATATCATCTGCGAAAGTGAATGAAGCCATTGTAATAATAGTTATTAATAGATATTTCATTTATCATCTCCTCTTTTATTTTTTATGAAATTAGTAATTATTAAAATAATATTTTTCATATTTAACTCCTTACCTAAATCTACACATTATCATCTATACAAACAAAAAAACCGTTCCATTTTCACTTCTTTACATTGGATGAGCGGGGAGATTATTATAATTTAATTCACATTCCCCAGTGAGTCTGTTTTTACTAGCCAAGTCACACGGTCACTTCCAAATGAATAAGATCTCCCAACTATGGCAAAACCATTGTCATATGATTCAGCCACTCCGTATGCCTCATCTTCTTGGCTACCACCATGTATCCTATTCCATAGAACTTGACCTGTAGCTACATCAACACCCCATATCCTATATTTGAATGGACTGGATGAACTGCTTCTTGTATAGCCTACTACAGTAACAATATCCTCGTTCTCAGATAGGGTCAATGATGTAGCGGTCTCATAATTATTATTACCATGATTGTTCTGCCACAAAATATCTCCAGAGGAAGATACTCGCATGACCCTCATATTTAGATTAGTTGAGGATAGGGATATTTTCCCTGCTACGATATAGCTATCATCTGACAGTTTTACAATATCCTTGGCTTCATCCCATAAATTTCCACCTGACTCAATAGACCATTGCTCATTACCATTTCCATCTGTCTTCATGATCCAAAAATGATCATAGAACGCAAAATTCCTATCTTGCAGTTTTTCACCAGCCAATACAAAACCACCATCATCAGCCTGAACGACTCCCCAAAAACTGTTCATAGGCGTATCTGATATCCCGTAACGTTTCACCCATTGTACTCCACCTCCTTCGGACATGCGCAGTATAAAGGCCTTCCCTTTTTGGGAATGTCCACCAATCGGATCACCTCCTACACCTCCCACCACTATATAGTCACCTGCAAACGTTTGTATGACGTCCTCAACATAGTGATGATAACAATATGAAAGTTTTTTATGCCACTGTAATGATCCAGTTGAATCAGTCTTGATCACATTTTGTTTACCACCAATTATGTAGCCTCCGTCAGTGGTATTATTGACGGCATTCCCCCAGTGATTGCCACTTATCTCACTGTAAGTTCTGCTCCATACCTCATTCCCTAGTTCATCGATTTTAAGGAGCATGGTCTTACCATCGGTACCGCATACTACATAGCTGCAATTGGATGATCGAACAATATCATATCCACCCGTCCCCTGTATAACGCGTGAAAAGCTGGTATCCACCCCACAATAAGAACAGCTGCCGTCATCAAACGTAGCATCCTGGTTATAGTTGGTAGCTGAACTATCCGTACAGCCGCAGATGGCGTCCCCGCCTTCAACTTCGGCACAATCGAGGCAGCTGCCGTCATCGTGGGTTGCCGTGCTGTCATAGTTTGATGCGGTACTGTCCGTACACCCACAGATCGAAGACCCATTGACGATGCCGGCACAGTCTTCCGGTTCCGGTTCACTGCAGCTGAAATAAAAAACAATTAAGATAAAAACGAAAAAATAATGTGCTCTGTAGATCATCCAGGTTTATTCAATGATAACACCCCTTGCAGCACTCCACTCCCAGCCTTCTGTTCCTTCAGGGACATCGTACTGATTTACAAGGTAATGGAGCTCACCATTAAGCCAGTAGCAGGCACTTTCTTGACTGTCGAAGTAGCTCGTATCCCTGGTTGCAACCCCCACGACAACAACATTCCCGTCCGCCACACCAATATCATAAGCCAAACCTGTTCCAAAATTAGTCATGGGACCCCCTTCCAGGTCATAGATTGTGCTGTTTTTCCAATATTGAGGAAAAGATCCCCCGGTAGTGTAGGGATTATTAGTGTCTTCAAACCAATCCGTGTAACCGGCGACATAAACATCATCACCATCTATAGTAATACCATATGCTCCCGCTCCATAGATGTCAAAGGTTGAACCACCCAGGGGCAAATCAGTCCTGGTAGTATGGCGCCAATAAACAGCCGTTGGCGTATACCCTGCAAAGCTAGATGTTTTAAGTACATAGCCTGCATAATACCTCATATTGCCATCCATAAAAGCAATATCATAGACTTCCCCATCTCCACCGCTGGGGATAGGAAGGACGTGTCTGTTGTTTCCATTTTTCCAAAAGCAGGGAATATAATAATGGTTATTGTTCATGTAATAACCGCCAACATAGATAGCTCCATTGTTACGAATTCCAAGTGCAAATGCTTGTGATTCCGCATTGGTGGTCAGGTTGATCCGTTCGCCGTTTTTCCAGTAGCAGGATCCATTATTATACCAACCTGCAACATAAACATCATTACCATCCACAGCGATGGCTTCGCCTTCTCCCCCATTTCCTGGAAGGTCATACCTGGTTTGATTAATCCAGTAGCAGGCATCATCAGCACTTCCAGATGTATAAACATTTCCATTACTGACTACAATATCGGTCGCTATATAACCGCCGGGAAGTTCTACTCTCACACCATCGACCCAGTAACAGGCTCCCCACTCACCATCGGAATTATAGGATTCTCCTACGATATATACAGTTTGACCCATTATAATAAATGGAATAAATAATAGAACAATGAGGATTTTTCTTACGTTCATTCTATTATTATCAATCCATTTACAGTTTCATTAATGAGTATATCATTATTCTCTGGATCTCTAAACACTTCTAACTCATCAAATTCCAGGTAGGTGGTTCCTGAATTAAGAATCTTCATTTTAACCTCCATAGTTAAACAAATTCCATACTAACAGGTTGAATTTCTGGTTTGAGGTGTTTTTCTAATGCCCAGCTCATAAAGTTGGTTATAATTAATGTCAAAATATTATGTATATATAAAAATTTCATAAAGGAATATAAGGACTATTACATCAAGATATGAGATTTGGAGAAAAATTTTAAGAGGCGGTTACCATAACAGAGACGTTACGTGCTTGGTGTTTGATTACGTACCCATTTTTACGTACCCATTTTGACATTAACAGATACTAAATGAGGCAGTATGAACCAGTAGTTCCTCGATGATAAAGCAAGTTTCAGAGGAGCTGGGATTTATATTGGGAAGCTCGGGTAATATCCATTATACGACGCCCGCAATGCAGTAAAAATTTAGTGGTTTATCATCAATGGGGAAACAAAAAAAACCCATGGCTGCGGGGCTTGATGTCTACTTCAACAGCACCATCTTCTTGATCTGTATGAAACCAGCTGTTCTTACCTTGGAAATTCTACCTTCCAGAATTGGACAGAACGATTGCTGAAGCTAAAATCAGACCAAGGGCATTTGCAGCTAAATCCTTTTTACAAAAATGTCCTCCAGACCTTTTCCGGTCAAAAAGTTCTTTTAGCAGCCCTAAGGAAGCAGAGGTTGTGAATGATATTTGAAGAGCATCTTTCTCAGCCATGTCACATTTATTCACAGCAATATATTGGACACCCAACACCCACAAAAAACTGAATGTAGCATGCTGAACTTTATCAAAACCACGCCAGGAATCTTGACATGTTAAACTGTCTGAAGGAAAATCCTTGGCACCAACCGACGCTATGAGGATACAAATGGCAATGAATATCCCCTTAATACCACAGGTTTTGTTGAGGGTCATTTCAACAACACCATCTTCTTTGTCTGTACATAATCACTGGCACGAATCTGGCAGAGGTATACTCCTGCACTTACAGGCTTACCGTAATCATTGGTGGCGTCCCATATCACCAACTTAAAGCCAGCGTCTTGGGTTGTATTAACCAGTGTCTTCACTTCCCTACCCAGCATATCGTAGATGATTATTTTCACAGTAGCTTGCTCCGGCAAATCATAACGCAGGGTTGTGATTGGGTTGAAAGGGTTGGGATATGCATTGTAAAGGTTATATGTGATTGGGAGAGTCTCATCATATATCGATACTTGCTCACAGTTGGTCGTGTCTTGGTAACCTATATCTTCTTCACTTAAACAATCTGGATAAGGTGGACAGAGATTGTTAGAACCTAAATTAATTTCTGTAAGATTTGGATAAATATCACAGAAACTTTCAGGAATCTCACCTGTGAGTTGGTTAACATCTACCCATATACCCCATAAACTCGTCAAATTCCCTATCTCAGATGGAATCTCACCTGAAAGTTGATTCCAACTTAAACCTAACTCTTGTAAATTCATCAGATTCCCTATTTCTGGAGGAATCTCACCTGTGAGTTGGTTACCATCTAAACCTAACGCTTGTAAATTCATCAGATTCCCTATCTCTAATGGTATCTCTCCTGTGAGTTGGTTTTCATTTAAATACAAATAAGTCAAATTGGTCAGATTACTTATCTCTGGTGGGATGGAACCTGTGAGTTGATTATCATATAAAATCAAATAAGTCAAATTGGTCAGATTACCTATCTCTGGTGGGATGGAACCAGTGAGTCCACTATTTGATAATTCTAAATAAGTGGTATTCTCAATTGAATAACACTCCCCCCATAATTCAACACCTTCTGTGCCATCATCTGCGTAACAATCAATATTATTTACCTCCAATGCACCCTCATCAATCCACTGGGCAATCAAGTCAACCTCATCACTGTTTAAATCTGGATTATTTCCGGGTGGCATTGTACCACTATTTACTTTTTGCCATAATAAACTATTAGCATGGTCTCCGGGTACGATTACAGCACCATTATTGCTACCAGCCATTAAACTATCATATGATGATAAATCTAATCCTTGTTGGTATGCCCCTCCATTTATGTGACAACTGGTACAGTTGGCATTGAATATTGTTTGTATCTGGGTTTGATAATCGACCTGCCCCCAAGCCAACCCAATCAACAATAGTTGCGGTACGATTAATAATAGTTTTCTCATATCTAACTCCTTATCCAAATCTACACATCATCCCACAAACAAAAAAAACCACTAATGCGGGGCTCTTGCTTGAATCCTTTGGGTGGGGTTACTGCTTTACAGAACCATCTTCGTTCCACTCCTTAACAGAAATTTTTCTCCCATTCTTGTAAGTTCCTTCATACTCTTTCTTTCCATTTACATACCACCAAGTAAAGAGTCCATCTTTTTTCCCATCTATGTAGGTTCCCTTAAAAGACGTCTGTCCACTTTCATACCAATTTGTGAATAATCCATCCGCTTTCCCATCCTTGAAAGTTCCTTCTTTTTTCTTCTTTCCATTAGGATAATGTTCTATATGTTTTTCTTTTTCACCCATTATTAGAGCCAGAGGAATCAATTTATTTCAACAGCACCATCTTCTTGGTCTGGACAAACCCTTCTGCCTGTATCTGATAGAGGTACACCCCAGCACTCACTGGATTACCTTGATTATTGGTAGCATCCCAGATAACTGATTTAAAACCAGCATCTTGGGTTGTATTAACCAGTGTCTTCACTTCCCTACCCAGCATATCATAGATGATTAAATTTACAGTTGCCTGTTCTGGCAAATCATAACGTAAGGTTGTCACTGGGTTGAATGGGTTGGGGTAAGCAGGAAACAAAGTAAATGATGCAGGTACTGCTTCTTCGTCAATCCCTGCAGTACCTATCAATCCATTAATGTCATATTTAGAAAAGAACTTCCAAATTTCAACTGAAGCATTAATATCATAATTTGTACCTGGACTTCCAAATGCAGTTCCAGGCCATGTATGTCCACCACCGATTACCTTAAAATGTTCAACTGTGACACCATTGTCACCTTCGTCATAAATAATAAGTTCAACAGTACTTCCATCGTATGGGTTTATATTAGGTAGATTAGTTATTGTAGCACTTGTATCACAGTTGTTGTAGTTAACCCAAGACTGGAGCACATCCTCAATAGATAATGTCCACGTAATAGCTCCATTGTAAGGGACAACATTATCTGCAGTACCATGTATTTGTAGAATCGGAGCAGGATGTTGTGAATTACAGTTATTGAACGTAAATGGTGTCATGGAACCTGTAACAGAGGCAACAGCTGCAATTTTTTCGCTTAATTGACATGCTAAGTGAAAGCTCATAAAGCCTCCATTAGACATACCGGTAGCGTAAACTCTCTCTAAATCAATATTGTATTCCATTCCGATTGAATCAATCATTGCTTCGGTAAAGCCTACATCATCCACGACTTCCGTTCCCCAGCCAACATTCCAAAACGTAATTCCTTGATTATCGAGCGTTCCTTGAGGATGGATGATAATAAAGCCGGCAGTATCCGCAATTGAACGAAAAGAACCATAATTCATTTGAACATTGGCATTGCTTGTATACCCATGAAAATTGAATAACAACGGTACGGATTGATTCACTGTGTATGATGACGGTACATAAAGTATGTACTCCCGTTGCAGGCCATCATGCTCAATAGTTCCATAGATGGTTTCTTGTGAAAACAGCGCAGAAATGAGAATCAGAAATGTTATAAGAAAGTTTCTCATATAATTAAACCAAATTCCATACTAACAGGTTGAATTTTCGAGCGTTCGTCTAATGCCCAACTCATAAAGTTGGTTATAATTAATGTCAAAATATTATGTATATATAAAAATTTCATAAAGGAATATAAGGACTATTACATCAAGATATGAGATTAGAAGAAAAATTTTAAGAGGCGGTTACCATAACAGAGACGTTACGTGCTTGGTGTTTGATTACGTACCCATTTTTACGTACCCATTTTGACATTAATAGATACTAAATGAGGCAGTGTGAACCAGTAGTTCCTCGATGAAAAAGCAAGTTTTAGAGGAGCTGGGATTTATATTGGGAAGCTCGGGTAATATCCATTATACGACGCCCGCAATGAAGTAAATATTGAGTGGTTTATCATTAATAGGTAAAAAAATACCCCCGCTAATGCGGGGCTTAATTGAATCAGAATCGTTTCATGCAGGTAATTACACAACCTTCCTTAAAAAAAACGATTTTATTTTTTCGTTGCCAGGCTCACACCCACTAAAGCGAGGACTGAACAGCAAATGGCCGGCAACACCTCATCCACAGAGCCATAAATGCCCGCTGGCAGCCACGTCCACAAAGCAGGGACTTCTTTCCATAGTAACGTCATAACCGTTCCAGAAATGATAGATGCAACGGCGCCTTCTTTAGTGGCATCTTTCCAAAATAACGCCGCGACTAAAACAGGCGTAATGGCCGCGCCGTAAATTGTGTAGGCATAAAGCGCCCGCTCAAAAAATCCCTCCGATTCCGCAAAGCCCTTGGACACGATGAAGGCCACAATCCCCAGAGCCAAAACCAAAAGCCGGCTCAAGAGGACTATCTTTTTTTCTGATGCCTTGGGATTAATATAATTCAAATACACATCCCGCATGAGTGTTGTGGCCGGCACCAGCAAAAATGAGTCAGCTGTGGAAATAATGATCCCTATAATAGTGGTCATCATGATGGCACCTAAAAACGTTGGTAATAATTGGTGGGCCGCGTAGATCAACACATGCTTGCCCACTTCTGCATCGGGGATCATAGAGGCGC
>ERZ813253.440-NODE-440-length-14855-cov-3.957564_pt1 | contig 14855 bp, 7 predicted proteins | sample MGYA00520893_ERZ813253 | MGnify/ENA primary metagenome ERZ813253 (study PRJEB31669, sample SAMD00080414) | marine metagenome | biome: oceanic hadal pelagic zone biome; feature: marine hadalpelagic zone; material: sea water | place: Pacific Ocean:Izu-Bonin Trench...
AGCGCCGCATCAATCCACACCTGAAGTTGTTCGGCATCGCGCTGACGATGTACTCGGACACCAAACTGTGCAACTTCGTTGTAGAAGAGGTGCGCAAGTACTTCGACGAACAGGTGTTCCAGACCATTGTACCGCGTAACACCAAAGTTGCCGATGCCCCTCGCAATGGCGCACCGATCACCCTGCTGGAAAGCCCGACACGGCGCAACAAGGGAAGCCAGGCCTACTGGTCCCTGGGACGCGAGGTCCATCGCCGCGTGCAGAAGTTGCGGAAGAAATATGGCATCACTGATGATAATTTACTGAAGAAGAGCAAGATAAGCGCGGGTGACTGAAATCTCGGCTCGATGAGCGACATCTATAGCCCGGAAAGCGCAGATATCGCTCGGAAGCGAGCGGTTGAGGTCAGATTAGACCGTCACGCTTCTATAACCCGGGGTGACAACGCCCCTCTGGTGAACAGATGGGATCCCCGGACATGACTTCGGTGAGCGTGAGTTTCGAGGTGCGCAGGCAGTTGAATTCGATGCGCGCGCTGGGCAGTTACAGCAGCGTCGACGAACTGCTGCTGCACATGCTCAAGGCGCACCGGCTGATCCATATCCAAACGGACGGAGATCGGTTGCGCTCACGTATAACCGAGTTGGACGACATCGATGTCGCCGGCCTGATCGCCCGGCTCGACCTCTCTCCGTACGAGGAGTGACGCGCATGAAGGGTCAGGCTCCTGCATACTGGGTCGATGCGAGGACGCTGGTGACCGGACTGTTCGATGAGGACAGTGATGAGAGCACCCTGCTCCAACTGGCTGCATGCAACCATATCGAGCTGCACGCGACCAGCGGGACGTGGAACACACTGCTCTGGATGCTGACCACCGGCCTGTCGGGAGATGGAGGCGGTGGCATCAGCGGCACGGAACTCGGCGAGTTCCGCGCCCGGCTCCCAGTGGTGTTCCACTGAGGTTGCGACACGACGCCGCGAGATGATCGGCATCAGGCGTCTGTTCGGCTGACCTGCTACTGCTCGTCCTGGGACGACAGCCACTGGTGGCCATAGTACGCCCACTGCTCCATCGTCCATCCTGATGGCAGTCCCCCCTCGGGAAGTTCCGGCGCGCCGGCTGGGAGTTCGGTCATCGCTTCCCCAAGCTCCTGTTCTGGCGCGGAGGACGGCTCGGGAGTCGGCTCGGGGTCCCAATCTAACTCAGGCTCAGGCTCCGATTCCTCTGCGACGGACTCACTCGGTGGGGAGGTGTCCGGCTCGTCCTCATCATCCTCGTCCTTGAATGCGCCCGCGGTGGGCGCGGCAGATGGTACATCCTGTGAGATTCCGCTGCCGAGCGGTTCGTCATCCCACGCCTTGTCCTCTATGATGCCCCCACGCGTCTCGAACCCGCTTCCCTCCTCTGAAGCCTCGAGTTCCTGGGTGGCGTCCTGATGGTCGTACTGTGCGTCCGGGCGCCGCTTGGCGGCAGCGGTGCGCACCACTGAGACGAGACCCCAGACGATCAGGATGATGGCGATGGCCACGGCACCGATCGAACCCCCGACTTTCGCGAACTCCTTGGCCAACTGCTCCCACGATGCACCGGTCTCCGCCTCAGGTTGTGATTCATTGCCCGAGTTATTGTCCGGCAAGTCGAGTCCGTCGCAGGCGAAGTACGCCGTCGGGTGCTTCAGACAGTACTCCATCTGTGTGCGCACGGTCGGGTCGAGGTCGTCCCAGTCAGCATTGTCCCCCCAACCATCCCTGTCGCTGTCGACCCACTCGGTCTCGTTGGTGGTCAAGTCGGTAGGTTCACGACTCTCGCTGCTGTCCTCGTATCCATCGCCGTCGTTATCGGGACAGCCGTAGCGCTGCATCGTGCCATACCTCTGCAACACTGAATCGTAGACCACCGCTCGAGTGCTGTTGCCCCATTCGCTGGGACAGAAGTCCGGTTTGTCGCCGGTGGCGTTGTCCCCATAGCCGTCCTCATCGTTGTCGCACCACTGGGTGGGTTCCAGTTTGAACGCATCAGCTCCATCCGGATTGGCCGCGGAGCAGGTCGGGTCGCCCTCGAGAGGATTGCTGAAGCCGTCACCGTCGGAATCCGGGCATCCGACCCGGTCGGCGTATGAATTACCTGCCAGGTCGGGACAACCGTCGGGGGAATTGCCTCCCTGCTCGTCACCGTAGCCATCGCCATCGCTGTCCCTCCACTGTGTCGAATCGTTGGGATACCTGTCTCCATTCTGGGCGGGGGGGGGGTTGTCCCCGTAGCCATCCCCGTCCGTGTCCACGTGCTGATCAGGGTTGTCTGGGAACTCGTCACCGTTGGTACCATCCACGTTGTCACCGTAGCCATCACCATCACGGTCGGACCACTGTGTGGCGTCGAAGGGATATGCGTCCGAGTTGTTTCCCTGCGGGTCGTCACCATAGCCATCACCGTCAGAATCGGAGTACTGAGTTGCATCGTTAGGGAAGTCATCAACCGTGTCGACATGGCCGTCACCGTCGCTGTCGAGATCGAACAGCACCACGTCAGACATGCTGATGCCCGCCGTCAGCACGCGGAAGGATGACCCCTCACCCTTCTGTACCCCGACCACGCTTCCGAGATTGGAGAAGTGCGCGAGTTCGCTGGCGCGGTCGGTGGAGTTGAGCAGATACAGGTGTCCGTTGTGGGTTCCCATGGCCAGTCGTCCATCACCCATGTCGACCACCGTACGGATGATTCCCCCGGGGCTCAGGGTGACGTCATCCTCTAACTCCCAGAGTGTGCCGTTGAGGGTGTAGGTGACGAACTGACCTCCCTCGCAGGCGACCAGCATCGTGCTCCCGTTGTCGAGCAGGTACAGTCCAGAGGCCGCCGAGCCGATGTCCATCAACGTCTGGTTCGGGTATGGCTGGCCCCACTCGTCATGCACGCGGACCACCTGGTCGCGTCCGGCGGTCACCACAGAGCCGTCTGGCATCCCGAGCACTGCGGTGAGGCCGACGGTGTGCGGGACAGTCTCGGATCCAGTGGGCATGGTGTTGGTGTATTCCATCGCCATGCGAGAGGTACGTAGTCCCACCCATAGATCACCATCGCCATCCCAGGAGACAGCGTCCACCGATTCCGTGGTCGTGATCGTGTAGAGGTGTGTCTGGAGGTCAGAGGAGAAGACCTGGACTCCGGTGTCGGTACACAAGGCCAGCCGATTCTGGGCTGCGTCGTAGGCGCCGCAGTTCACCATCGTGTTGATGTCGTCGCTCCAGGTGTTGGTGACCTGGTTGCCTGACCAGTAGAAGGCGCTGATTCCCCCCGAATCATTGACGACTATCGTCTCGCCGTCGTTGGTATGCCACCATCCGACGACGTTTCCTTCGAAGTTGGCGATGTATCCAGCGTTGGCCAAGGTGGTGGCAGAGGCTGTCGGGGAGTACGCGGCGGGCAAGGCGAGCGCCAGCAGCAGGAAAGTGGTCAGCACCACGGCTCTGCGCATGGGGATGCTGACATCTGCAGCCGGTATGAATGCCCCGCTCGCTCGTTCCGGACTTCCACAGGCGAGAATCCTGTTGAGCCGTCAGTCGGAGTCCTCATCGGTTCCCTCTTCTTCGACCGGTTCGAGCACTCGCTTGGGTGTCAGCGTGGCCCTCTCGGAGGTCGGTTGGAGTACCCGACGAGTCGTCGGGCGCAGCACTGCCTCCCCTGACTCGTCATCCTCATCGTCATCCACTCGAGGCTTGAGGATCGGGCGGCGAACAGGCTGGATGATGGTAGTCGGCTTGAGCTCCGGTTCCGGCTCATCCACGGGCGGGCCAGCCACCGGCGGTCCGCCCACGGCAGGGCGAGGTCCGTCACGTACCAGTCGGCCGCCTCCCGGTGGACCGCGGGTTGGGAGTTCGACATCTGATCGGGGTTCGATATCCCGCTCTATGCTGAAACCAGTCTGCTCGGGCTTCGGTGCGACCTGCTGCGATTCCTCGAAGTCTCCGGCGAGCTCCCTCAGGGTGGTCGTCGTCGATTCTGCTGACTCGGCGGCAGGCTCTGGTGTTGGCTCAATCTCGACATCCGGTTCTGCAACCACATCTGGTGGCTCGGCAGCTGGTGCCGATTCTGCTGGAAGCGCGGTCTTCAGCGGCTGGGCTGCTGGAGTCTGTGGTTCAATTGGGGCGCGCACCGGGGCTAGCGGACCCATTCGGGCCGGGCCATCGGCTGCTGTCGGTGCCGGCCTCTGTCCGATTGGCGGGCGCACCGGAGCGAGCGAGCCGCCTGGAAGGGCAGGAGTTGTCGGAGCGCCCGGCTCAGGTGTCTGGCCGAGTCTGGCAACCGCAGGCTGGCCGAGTCTGGGGGGGCTCTCGGCCCCGGCAGCTGTCCTTGGCATCTGGGCGCGGGCACCTCCGAGGGCACCCATCCAACGTTCTCTCCTGGAAAGCACTGAGTCGCCCTTTTCGAGATCATCGACTTCCTCCTCGACCTGCTTGAGGCGCTCCTGTTCCTCGATGTCCTCGTCGGACACGAGGCCGACCTCGAGTTGAGTGCGTATCTTGGCCTCGGCGGTCTGGCGGAATTCCTCGGCGCGGACCTCGAGGGTCGCCAGTCGTTCGCGGATCTCCGCCCGCTTGACCGCCAACTGCGCCTCGATCTCTGCTCGAATCTCGGACTCCCGGCGGCGGACCTCGATCAGCGCCTTGTTGCGCATGATCTCCTCGCGCTTGGCGAGCTGTCGGTCCAGTTGATCGGTGACCTCACCCTCCTTGCGGTCGCGGAACTCCTTCAGCCGGGCCTCCATCTCGACCTCCAATTCCATCGAGGTCTCTTCCTTGAGCAGGTCGAGCGAGGTCTCCTGGGATATCTTCTCGTTACGCACGCGGGCGTCTATCTCAGCCATCACCTGCCGCTGGACGGCGGACTCGCGGGTACGGAACTCGTGTTCCAGTTGGTCGATCCACTCCTGCTTGCGCGCTTCGAACGTCGCCTCCAACTGCGTGCGCAGTTCGAGTTCACGGTCGTGGCGGAACAGAGACAGCCGGCTGCTGATCTCTGCCTCGCGGGCGCGCTTGTAGGCTTCGAACTCGTCTTCTGTCCGCCGCTGGAGTTCCTCATCGATATCAATCGACAGATCGTGTTCGATCTCGTCGACCGAATGTGTGAATGTCAGGTCATAGCGCTGGCGCAGCCGCTGCTTGCGCTCGGCGAGTCGGTCGGCGTAGTCCTTCTCCAACGCGCGCATGATCGCGCCGCGCACCTCGTCCCGCTTACGAGCGATGGCGAGTTCCAGATCCTGCTGCATCCTCGCCTCGAGTCGTTCTGTCTCTGCGGTGAGGCGTGATTCGAGCTCATCCTGGAGATCCTTGGCGATCTCCTCCTCCATGCGCTGGGCGCGATGCTCGTACTCGCTGCGCAGGTGAGTCTCGCGTGAGCGCAGGCGGCTGCGCAACTGCTGTTCCAGCCGTCGACGGATGCCATCCCTGAGTTGTGTCTCCCGCTCAGCCAGACGAGACGTCTGCTCAGACTCGATTCTCTGCGTCTGCAAGTTCTCCTCGGAGGAGAGTTGCTCCTCCATCTCCTGCTTGAGGGACTCTTCCAGCTCCGTGATCTGTCTCTGAATCTGCTGGTTGGCCTCGATCTCCATCCGCTCAGAGAGGAACGCTCGGCGGCGTTGGAACTCGTCATCCATCTCTGCGGAAAGCTGCTCGACCAACTGCTGGCGTCGAGTCTGCAGTCGGCGTTCGCGCTCGACGGTGAGTTGCTCCCGAAGACTCGATTCCTCCCGCTCGAGCCGCATATCCAGTTCATCGCGCAGGATCTCCTCCTCGCGTGCGAGGGCGGTCGCCTCCAACTCGGACAGTTCCGACTCCATCTCGCTGCGCATCTCAGATTCAAGTTGGCTGAGCGTCTCGTCATGCTCCATCTGCAGAGCCCGGGTCAGCGCCCCCTTGGCGCCGGAGAGCCGCTCTGCCTGGTCCTTCAGCCGCAGACGACGCTCCCTGCTCACGCGCGAGCGCACGCTCTCCTCACCGCGCAGATTGGATTGGATGCGCACTGATTCGGATGATGAAGGAGCACCTGGACGGGTGAGCCGAGCGCGGATATCTGCGAGTGAATCTGTTTCTGTCAGGGTCCCATCCCCTGAGAGGCTTCAACCTCTCTAGTTGAGCAGTGGTCGAATCTTCTGATATAACATAAGCAGGTGCTGACCTCGCTGATTATGCGACTATGCGACCATCTGCCATACGCCCGCGTGAGATGAGTCCGCCATCTCGTCTCAGAAGGTGACACGAAACTCCTCCTCACACGCTGGGCAGGTCAACTCCCTGCTTCCGGGCCGAGGTCGGATGCGCAGCCTGCGCTCACATGCCGGGCAAGCCAGTTCGACCTTGACGGCCTTCGCGGTGATGTTGATCTCGTTGTCACACGAGCTGCAGCGGATGCGCACCGGGCGCTCCTCGACGCCGACGATGAGCACCTTCGAACAAGAGGGGCAAGCGAGTTTCTCCTCGCGCCACTGGCGACGGGTGGCTGGGTGATCGACGCGGACCTTCGAGCCGCACAGAACGCAGTCGATCTCTCCGAGGCCGAGGGGTAGCATTCCGTCACAATGAGGACAATTGAGCACAGGAGGTGCAACGTTCGACTCCACCTGAAGCGGGCCTTCATCGTTGCCCATCGACACACTTCCGACCTGCTCATGACCTCTTGCGTGGCTGCCCGATCAACAGCAAACCCGACGGGGTGAACGTGAACGGCAGGTCGAGGTCCACTCCCCGTTCAGCGGCGGCGGCCTCGACCAGTTTCTTGGCTGCGATGGCATCTCTTGCCGAGCTGGGGACGGCGACCCAATGCGTGTCTGCACCTGCGCGGATGAGTTCGGCGATCTCATCGGGCAGGACAGAGAGGTCGGCGGTGGGGGCGGCAGAGGTATCATCGCCTGGCATCTCGACCGGTCCGGTCAATCTCCACCAGCGAGCGCGGCCTTGGTCGCGGTGGTTCTCGACGACGCCGGCCTTCTCGAGTTGCTGCAGGTGGTGATACAGATGATAGCGCGTCACGCCTGTGGATTCCTGCAACTGCACTGTCGACATCTCCGCGACGCCGTTCAGTGACGATACCAACGCTGCTCGGGTGGGGTGAGCGAGCGCCACACGGAGCGGGTCGCCGCGGACCTTGCTCATCCGTTCTTGCCTCCGGGTAGCAATCACTCGCTCTCCGCTATAATACGAGCGCACCGCACCATCGGTCAACGTATCGAGGCGAGCCTCTGGTGCCAGAGTTTCCCGAATGCCTCGCGCACGTCGCTCCAGAGGCTGACGAACAATCCACCAAGCATCCCCAGTCGACTCATGCCGGCGTCGGCCAGCCAGATGCCGTTGAGCAGCACCAGCAGGGCGCTCGCCTCGTGGACGAACACCCCCAGCGCGAGGCTCGTGTGCCATCCGTCGAGCACCGATACGACCAACGTGACTGTGACGAGGAAGGAGAGCAGGATGTTCGCCAGCACGATCATGCGTGTGCGTCGAGAGAGACGAATGAGACTGGACAACTGCCTCGGGTCTTCGCTGGGAATGAGCACATCAGCCGCATCCAGGTTGACCTGTTCACCGCTGCCCACGGCCACACCGACATCCGCTGCTGCCAGCGCGGCGGCGTCGTTGAATCCGTCCCCAGCCATCAGCGTGCGACGGGCACGGCTGCGCCGCTGCACCCAGATCGCCTTGCCTTCAGGGGAAATCTCGCCGCGGCAGGAATCCGCCGCGATCCCGAGCCGCTCTCCCAGAGCCTCGACGGCTGACTGTGAATCTCCGGACAGCAGTTCGACGGCGATGCCCTGCCGCCTGAGTTCATCGACCATCTCACCAGCGCCCTCGCGCAGGTCGTCATGCTCGAAGACGAACAGCGCGATCGCAGCGTCATCTTCGGTGAGCAGGGACATGCCGCGCCCGGCGACGTGCGCCTCCCGCACGGCCGCCTCCAGGAGTTCTGGAACCTCGATGCCCAGCGAGACGATCCAGTCTTCGCGGCCGAAGCGGACCTGCTTCGCTTTCAGCCGTCCGCTGACACCCGCCTCCTCGTCAGATATCCCTGTAACCTTCATCGGCTTCAGCGACTGCTCGGCCGCCCGTTGGCGCACGGTGGAGGCGTAGGCGTGGTTGCTGCGCTCCTCGATGCCCGCGGCGAGCCGCAGGATGCGCTCACGCCGCTGGCCTGGAGCGGAAACGACCTCGACCAGTCTAGGCTCGCCGCGGGTCAGCGTGCCGGTCTTGTCGAGCAATGCCAGGTCGATGCGAGCGACCCGCTCGAGCACGTCTCCTCCACGCGCCACCATCCCGTTGTGGGCGGCATTGGTGAGCGCCATCGCGTGCGGAACCGGGGCGGCGAGCAGCAGCGCGCATGGACAGGCAACAACCCAGAGCAGCAGCATCACCATCACGTTGCCCATGAGAAGAGCGGCGAGTACTCCACCGACGAGCACGATTGGAACCCACACGAGCGTGAACAGTTCGACTGCTCCCTGCATCCGCGGAGCGGTGTCACGGAAGGTGTGCACCTTGTCGATCAACCCAGACAAGCGAGTCTGGTCACCGACGGCGCTGGTGCGCAGCACGATCGGACCCCGACGAAGCACCAGGCCCGCCTCGATCTCGTCACCCAAGGTCACTCGCACCGGGACGCTCTCGCCCGTGAGCGGGGCGCGGTCGAGGCTGCCGACACCCTCTACGATCTCGCCATCGACGGGTACCAGTTCACCGCTGCGCACCTCCACCAGGTCACCCACCTGCACCAGTTCGATGGGAACCTCGTCCGACCCGTGTGCCGTCGCAGCGGGAGCAGCCATGGACAGGGATGTCCCGGGTGGGGGAGAAGAGATGGATGTGATCGACGATTTCCTGCCTTTGGGTGAAGGCAGCACTCGAGCGAGTCGGGGAAGACGGTCGAGTCCACCCTGCATCGCTTTGCGCGCCTGCACGAGCGCGGAGGACTCCAAGTGACCGCTGAGCGCTTCGAGCAGCACGACGGTCAGCGCCTCCGGCCAGTGTCCCAGCACCGCCGCACCGATCACCGCTAGGCTCGTCAGCACCTGGAATCCAAGTACCATGTTGCGTAGGCTGGCGACCGCCTCGAGGAACATCCTCCAGCCACCGAGCACCACTCCGAGAATCCCCACCGTGGTCACCAGCAGGGCAGGCGCGCCGCTGAACTGCAGGAACAGCACGAGCAGCAACAGGGGAACCGTGATCGCAGCTCCCAGAAGCCGCAGTTGGTCGCTCTCCAGCCGGTCGGGTTGGATCTCGACAAGGATGGGCGATCTGCCTGTCATCCGTTCCAGCGCCTGCTCCATCTCAGCGTGCATCTCTGTTGACAACTCAGCATGCTGGAGCAGCAGACGCTCGCCCTCGAAGCGCATGTGCAGCACTCCCGGGGCTGTCAGCAGAAGGCGTTTCAGCGCCCCCCGCTCGACACCATGTCTATCCTGCAGACCGATCTGCGACACGCCCTTCAACTGGTACCAGGGAACGTCCGGGTTGTGACCGAGACTCGAGAGGATGCCCGAAGTCCGTGAGAGATTGGCAGCGCCAAGGTCGAGTTCGACCTTCACCCAGCCGTCCGACGGGCTGATCTGGCACTGGACGACGCCTGCCTGCCGGTTGACCGCACGCGCCGCCTTCATCGCGCAGTCGGGGCAGTCCATCCCCTTCAGAGGCCATCCGAATGAGTGGACGCCATCGACCACGAGCTCCGCGGCCGCATCTGCCTTCTTCTCCGGAGGTTCCGCCACATCCGGTGCTTCGGTGGTAACGTCCGCACCCTCCTCCTCGTCGGGCGGATCATCAGCGACCGTGTCTTCCTCGACCGCAGGCTCGGGCACCGGGTCCGGTTCGGGGTCGTCGAGGTAGAGCCATGACTCTGAATCGTCACCAGCGACGCTCATCGCGCGCGTCTCGGTTGCTGATTGGTTTGAACATGACTATTGCACATGCCATGAGCGCCGATAGCGGTGTGGCACAGCGGAACGATCGACAGCCTGGAGTGATGCAGGGAACAGGATTCGAACCTGTGAAGCACTGAGCAGCGGATCTTGAGCCCGCCCCCTTTGACCGCTCGGGAATCCCTGCGACGGCGCTCGCACCGCGGTCGCGGTTGTCATTCTTCCTCATGGCGAGGGGATTCTCCTCGCGAGGATTCGGTGACCACCTCTGGAGGAGGTCCCGCACCCTTGGGCCACTCGTCGGGATGCCACGGTGGTGGAGGTCGCTCATCCTCGTCGAGCAGATCATCCTCGAGGTCGTCCGGGCGCCTGAACATCACCACCGAGCCGAACAGCAGGATGACGAACAGCAGCACAACCAAGCCGACGGTCGAAAGTTGCCCTGAAGCGAGCGATTTCAGCAGGGTGTCAGTCCCTCTCGCATCATACACCTCGCCCACCGGGACGGTGGTCAGATTGGATTCATCGCCATCGAGGACCAGGTAGAGTTGCAGGTCCCCGAGTTTCCACGCTTCGGCGGAGAACGTCACCAGCATCGACTGCTGCGGCAGCAGTTCGAACTGCTGCTCATCCATCACCTCGCGCCGGTCCCCATAGGACAGCGCCCACAGCGACACCTTCACCTCACCCCGGGTGTTGCCATGGTTGGTCAGGCGAGCCTCGATGAGCAGATGGTCCCCGAGCAACGGGTGCTCCGGCGTGCTGCTGACATCGGAGAGCACCGGATGGAAGTAGATGACGAGCAACTCCGGTGAGCGTGGGTCATCCTCGCTTCCAGGACCCGTCAGCGCATGCCCGGCCAGGTCGGTTCCCACAACCCAGACGACCAGTTGGTCCCCAGTGGTGAGGCGGCTGGCGTCGATGTCGAAGTCGAGGTAGGTGACGTAGTTCCACTGCCCGCCCGACCAGGTCGCCAAGGGGAGTTCCGCTTCACCGCGCATTCCGAGCAATTCGACTCCGTGGCGTCGGAATGACCATTGGATCATGAGCGACGCATCGCCCATTCCACCCGCATCGTGGACCGTCAGGCTGACCAGTTGGCGGGTGAGTTGGTCTGACTGCACGCTGACGAGGCTGGAGGGGCTGAATTCGAGCAGTGGCGCGACGCCATCGAGGGATACCAGAAGGGAGATGGGGCTGACCTCGTCGAGCGGGGAATCGCCGTCCCAGAGCTGACAATCGAGCGTCACTTCCGGAGCGACCCAGCGAGAGGTGACGAACTCGACGATGTCCGAGAAGCCGCTGCCGGAGAGCAGGGGCACATCCCACACGATGGGGCGCTGCTCCACATCGTCAAGGGTGCACCGCACGAATGGAGCGTCGAGTTCCAGCATCACACTCGCCCCGGAGGTGCGGTGCAGGGTGGCACCGAAGAACTCCATGCGATCACCGAGTTGCAACTGTATCCGGTCATTCCATACGGCGCTTATCGGCGGAGACAGGTCTGTGATGTTCACGAATTCAAGCGACAGGTTGGCATCGGCGGTCCATCCCAGATGGGAGAGATCGGTGCTGCCGAGTTCGAGGGTCTGTCCGTTCTCCACGATCACCAATGAGGGGTGCTGTGTGGTCTGACGCCACACCTCCGGTGAGTCAAGGCGCAGGCGGAAGTCGATCTGGATGTGCCAGGCGTCTTGACCGAGGTCCAGCAGGTGGGCGGTGATCGGCTCGACCCCGCTCCCCTGGGTGGTCGTGAGCGTTCCGAGCAGCGGGTCCAGGTAGAGAGTTCCCTCATCCCCTGTGCCGCTGGCGAGATGCAGGGTTATGTTGTCAAGCGAAAGCAGCCCATTACCATCGGTCAACTTGAACTCGAACCTGTGGTCGATGCCGATGAGCAGAGATTCATCCTCGTAGCGATCCAAGGCCAGCGATGGAAGCGAGAGCAGCGTCGGCTGGTTCGCCTGTGTCACCAGCGTGGCGAGATCCGCATCGAGTCCGGGACCACCGCCGTCGAGAAGCTGGTTGCCTGCGAAGTCCTCGCCCGTGACGTAGAATGACACAGGGGCGTCCTCTCCGTTCCCGAACAGATCGATGACGGGGAAATCCATGCGCACGGTCCCCGTCATCTGCATCGGAGGCGTCTGTCGCAGGGACAGGTACTCGCTCTCGTCCGCCTCCCCATCGTCGTCGGCGTCGTCCAGGCCGCTCCGCCAGACGTGCAGCACCACCTCGCCCCCCAGCGCCTGCGCGTCGGTCACGTCGATCGAAGTGGGCAGGAAGCGCTCGGGCGGCCAGACGTTGCCGTCAATCGGCCGCAGTCCAGTTGGTGTGTGCGCCATCAGGTCCCCGAGCGTGGGCGGCTCTGGATCGAGCTGCAGATTGATGGCAACCACCCCGGTGGTGACATCGTCGGCGCCCAATGTCGGCACCCCCAGCGGCCCCACCCGCAGGATGACGACATGCAGGTTCACCTCACCATGGCCTGAAGGTAACAGCACATCGGAGATCCACAGGCCGTCCGCACCACTGTCAGCGAGCTGCGGCGTCTCGACACCATCCTGCTCCAACGCCAACGCCACGACGTACTGGTCGAGCGCGGGCGTGAGTCCGTTCGACGCTTCGAACCTGACCGCGCCCGACACCGTCAGGGTCGAGCCGGAGACGACCTGGTAGGGATAGCGGGGGCTGTTGGTGTCGGAGACCAGCCGGCCGCGCTCGTCGCGTACCTCGAACAGGATTATCTCGAGATCGTTCTCAACCGCCATCGCGCCGCCACCGATGCGCCAGCCTTCGGGATTCATGCTCACCCCCTCGAAGTCGCGTGACAGCAAGGAGAGGTCGAGGGTCGGCTCGTCACCCCATCTCCAGCGGGTCTGGAAGAGCCATTCCACCTCGTAGCCGTCAGTGATCGCGCGCACGGACGAATTCGCATCCAGGGCGATGCGGCCGCCGCCACCGATCTGTCCGAAAGTCCCCCCCGCGGCGAGGTCGATGACGTTGAAGGTGACGCGCGTGCCATCATGGGTGGTCAGGTTCAGGTCGACACGGTCCAGGTTCTCCTCCCCGAACAGATGTGTGTGCCGAGTGGTGATGACCAGATCTCGACCGGGCACCAGCATCTCAGGAACGGAAACGTAACTGTCGACGAGTCGCGGCTTGTGGATGACACCGCCCCACAGTTTGACCCCGCCGGCATCCCCGGACACCGACACCGGGACATCGTGCATCCCCTCGACAGGCGTGCTCGCGTTCACCGCCGCCCGCACCACCGGCCCGAGCCCGGTCACGTTCTCCGTGAGTTCGTAACTGAATCCGAGCAGGCTGAGGCGGAGGGCGTGGTTCTGTGGCGCATTGTTAACGAAATCGACAGTCACCGGCACCTCCTTCCAATAACGAGAGGATGCGGGGGTGGGCGTCCAGCTGGGCTGAAGCGTGTTCATCGACTGCAGGGCGTAGCCATCCAGCGGGATGAGAACGGTTTCCGAGCCCGAGAGGGTGCGCTGGGAGAGGAGGCTCACACCCGCGACGCTGAGATCGCGGACCAGACCGGAGCCGCCGTCAGATGGTGACAGTTCGATGGCGAGCAAGCCACCGGTGACGAAAGCCCCGTCTGGAATCAGCACATAATCCGTGACAGGCCCACTCGCACCATTGTACAGCCAACCCCGTCTCGGATCGGGCATACCTGGCTGGGGGTTGCCCAAGGATTGGAATCCATCCTGCCATCCCAGTTGATTCCGCCCTTGGGAACCGCGGAACTCCCAGTCAGCAGTGCCGTCGTCACCGACGTCGACGGTGACGTTGAGCGCCGGCTCGAGCATGCGCCCGTCCACTCGAAGGCTCTCCAGCCAACCTCCCGGTTGCAGGAATATGTCGACATTGTAAGCGACCAGCGGATCCACTCTCTGCACAGACTGGTTGTAGAGCGCGCTGTGATGGAAGGAGATGCCGCGTTCCTCGGTGAGCGGGATGAGCACGCCCGCTCCGACCCCGGTGACGTCGACCGTGCGCATGGGCGCGTTTGCGTAGACCAGCGATCCGGTGATCGACTCGGTGACGATGCCGACATTGGTCACTCGCCCAGATGTACGATTGACGTTGAGGCCGCCAGACAACTGCCATCCGTTGGTGGTGTCATGGGCGTCGAAATGGCGGACGCCGCCGATGCGAAGTTCCTGCACCCGCGGGGTCTGCTCCGGGTTGGTGGTCCCGAGCACCAGCTTGACGCGGACCTGGTCGGGAAGTGAACCCGGCAGTGGAGTCAGGGGGAAGGTCCCGTTGGCGTAGATTCCTCCGCTAGGACCGATGAGTTGGCCGTAGACGTAGGTTCCTTCGGGGACGATGGCCCGGATGTCCAGACTGCCCAGCCCACCCCTGTGGACGTCGATGAGGTCGGAGAGCCAGGTCCCCTCGGTCTTGAACCAGTCGACGTAGATGCCGACGTCGTCGAGATACCAGCCATCCGATTCGATGTAGGTGTCGGTGAAGAAGGAGAAGCGTAACTGGATGTTCTGCCCACCGTACTGGCTCACGTCCACCTCTTTGGTCACCCACGACTTGTTCACGTTAGCGGAGCCGCGCTGACCTTCGCAGGTCGGCTTGACGTTGTGGCCGTCGAACGCCCACAGGTTGTAGATCTCGCTCTGTCCGTTGAGCACTTGCAATGTGTCGTAGAAGTCGTAGGTCGCTTGAGCGTACGGTGTCCACGTCCGGCCGTCCGTGGAGACTGACAGGATGCCGCCGTCCCAGCCGGGCTCGGCGCAGATGAACGAGTTGAACGAGATGCGGGCGTGGCTGGCGGCCGGGCTGAGCAGCGGTGGCGCTGTGAGATGGGTCCAGCTGTCTGGCTGGGACCGCGGACTATGGCCTATGCCGGCGATCCTCGTTCCCGAGGCCGGCCGGCGGGGCGCGTCGCTCGCGCGTGGGAGCCGCTGCGAGCACAGCAGCGCGCGG
>ERZ813253.441-NODE-441-length-14812-cov-2.424174_pt1 | contig 14812 bp, 20 predicted proteins | sample MGYA00520893_ERZ813253 | MGnify/ENA primary metagenome ERZ813253 (study PRJEB31669, sample SAMD00080414) | marine metagenome | biome: oceanic hadal pelagic zone biome; feature: marine hadalpelagic zone; material: sea water | place: Pacific Ocean:Izu-Bonin Trench...
TGGCCCTGGCAGGGATTTCAAGTCTGGCGTCCTTGGTTTTGTTGCGGGCGATCTCGGGCAAGATATTGGCAAGCGGTATCGGCGTCATCCCCGCCATCGTGTTGTTGAGCGGGGCTCTTTTCTTCCTGCCCAGCCTGTTCGTCGGTATCGTTTCGCCGATCATCACCAAGCTGGCCATGGACGCGGGACCCCTGTGCCCGGTGCGGATCATTGGACGCATGTACGCCCTCGGCGCGCTGGGAAGCATCGTCGGCACCCTGTTGGCGGGGTATCTGTTCATCTCCTGGATCGGTTCCACCGGCACCGTTTTGATCGTGGCCGCCGTTTACGGACTTCTGGCCCTGGCTTTCGCCATCGGTCTGCGGTCCGGCGCGCTCTTGTCGATATTGCTGTTTATGGGGGTCATGGCCGGCGGTTTGGGGTGGTGGGGAAAGGCGGTGAAGGCGTTTCAATCCCCTTGCCGGATCGAAAGCGATTATTTTTGCATCCGTATCGTCGACTTCTCGGCCGAAAGCGGACGGCAAAGCGCGATGATGATCCTGGATCACTTGGTTCATGGCATCAACGACGCCAAGGACCCGGGGCTTCTTTACAGCCCCTATATCCACTTTATCGACGAAATAACCAAATTCCGCTTGCCCCCGGAACAAGACCCGAGCGCCTTTTTTATCGGCGGTGGCGGGTATTCCCTTCCGCGGGCATGAGGGCATGACTACAAGGCGGCGAAACTATTGGTCGCCGAGATCGACCCGGGCGTGACCCGGGCCGCCCGCGAATATTTATGGCTGTCACCCGAAACCCCAGGGTTGAAAATCGTTCACCGCGATGCACGGGCGGCGCTCCAATCGCTGCCGGGGGAGCCGACCTTTGACGTGGTTTTCGGCGACGCTTTCCGCGATATCACCATTCCCACCCATCTGGTCACCCGGGAATTCCACCGGGAAATCGCAGTGCGCTTGAAGCCCGGGGGCTTTTACGTGGTCAACGTGGTCGATGACGCCGAAAACCCAAGGTTTCTGTTCAGTCTGATCAAGACCCTGAACGCCGATTTCAAAACCGTCGAAGTCTGGATGTCAGGGGATGAAATGAGCGATAGGGGCCGCGTGACGTATGTTGTCCTGGCGTCCCAGGCACCGACGTCCGTCTCGACGATCGAATCGTCACGGGGGACGGCACGAACATGGTTCCGGTGGCCGGAGGCGGAGCTTCGAGAACTTATCGCCGCCCAGGAGGTTCCCGAATTGACCGATGACTTCGCGCCGGTCGACTGGTTGATGGCCGGCCTCGTATTTTCGGCGAACGACTAGGGTCCAAACTCATTCAGGTTACGGCTTTGGCGGGAGCCATTTTTTCGCCGGGTTAGACGCAGGATACAAGCCTTCAAAATCCCCTTATAAATAACCCCAATAATCGCTCTTGATATTTTATATTAATCGAATATGATATTTTGAAATACAATAGTGCTACACTATACCAGGGACGTAATTTTACATCTGACCGCAAACTTAGAACCCTTTGCCCTTTGCCCTCTGTCTGGAAGAGCATGGACATGGTGATCGTAGGGGGTTCGTCGCGAGCAAAAAAGGAGGCAGCTTTGGGAGTCAGAATTTTGGCCGTAGGGGCCTTGGGGGTTGTATTGGGTTTGGCGTTTAGCACCAACGCAATCGCTGGTAAGGACAAGATGGTGAAGTTCATGATCAAGGACGACGCCATTGCTAAATCGTTGACCGGCAAGCCGGGCAACGCGGCGAACGGGCGCAAGCTCGCGATCAGCCGCAAGAAGGGCAATTGCCTAGCCTGTCATGTATTGCCCATACCCGAACAACCCTATCACGGCAATGTCGGGCCCGATCTGATGGATGTCGCCAGCCGCCTTTCCGAAGGTGAAATCAGGCTCAGGATCGTCAATCCGAAAGTATTCAACCCCGACACCATCATGCCGGCGTTCTACCGGAAAGACGGCTTTGTCCGGGTACTGAAGAAGTTCAAAGGCAAGACCATGCTTTCGGCTTCCGACGTCGAGGATTTGGTCGCCTACACGATGACGCTTAAATAAAGAATCCCCCGTATTGGTACATATTGATACGCGCGGTTTTTTTTAAGTAGGGACAATAACGACATAACGAGCATGCCAAGGAGGCATTGATGTCTGAAAAATTTATGACCCAAAAATATCGACGCCGCGACGTGTTGGCCATGGCCGGCACGGGAGTTGTCGCCGTTGCCGGTATCGGCCTTTTCCCCGGTAGCGCCCAGGCCAAGCACTTCCCCCGACACATCCCCGTCGCCCAGGCCATTAAGGAGAAGATCGGCGACAAACCGACTAAATCGGGCCGGATCACGATTGAACTGCCGCAGATCGCGGAAAACGGCAATACCGTTCCCATGGGCTTCGAAGTCGACAGCCCGATGACGGAAAGTGATTACGTCAAGGCAGTCCATATCTTCGCCGATCAGAACCCGAACCCCGACGTCGCCACTTACCGGTTCACGCCCCAAAGCGGCAAGGCCAAGATATCGACGCGGATGCGTTTGTTGAAGACCCAGAATGTGATTGCCATCGCGGAAATGAGCTATGGTACGCCTTACATGGCCAAGACCCCGGTCAAGGTCACCCACGGCGGCTGCGGCGGCTGACGGCGGAAATAGGGAGAATTAGATATGGCAAAAGCCAGGATAAAGGTGCCTAAGTCCGTCAAGAAGGGCGAGGTGTTCCAAGTCAAGACGCTGATCTCACACAAGATGGAGACCGGCCTGCGCAAGAACAAGAAGACCGGGAAGATGATTCCCCGGATGATCATCAACAAATTCGTCTGCAATTACGGCGGCAAGGATGTGTTCGTTTCCGATTGGCAGGCGGGAATTGCGGCCAACCCGTACATGGCTTTCTTCGTCAAGGCCGGGGATAGCGGGCCGATGAACTTCACATGGACGGATGACGACGGCAACATCACAAAAAAGACCGTCAACATCAAGGTCTCGGGGTAAAGGGGAACATCATGCGGATAAAAACACAGGGAATATTGTTCGCCGCCGCCGTCGCGGTGGGGCTGTCCGGGTTTGCCGGCTTCGCCAGCGCCCAAATGAAATACAAGGCCGGAGACCGGCGCAGCGGCTATACTTATGCGACCAAGGAAACCCAGGCCATCCAGGACGACGACCTCGGCAACCCCGCCTTCCTCTGGCTCGATGAGGGCGAAGTCCTCTGGAACAAGGTCGACGGCAAGGCCGGCAAGTCCTGCGCCACTTGCCACGGCGTCGAATCGGCCATGTTGTCCGATGTCGCCACCCGGTATCCCGCCTACAACCCGGACCTGGGCAAGTTGCAGAGCCTCGAGCAACGCATCAACCGGGAACGGAAGGAAATGATGGGGGCCAAGCCCTACAAGTGGGAATCCAAGCAAATGCTGTCGCTGACGATCTACATGAAGAACCAGTCGAGAGGCAAGCCCATGAACGTCAGCATCGACGGTCCGGTGGTTCCCTTCTTTGCGGCCGGCAAGGCGTTTTACGAAAAGAAACGGGGTCAACTGGACATGTCGTGCGCGAATTGCCATAACGACAATGCTGGCAACATGATCCGCGCCAACCTGTTGACGGAAGGGCAGAGCAACGGCTTCCCCACCTACCGTTTGAAGTGGCAGAAGCCGGGCTCCATCCACCGCCGTTTCCGCGGCTGCAACAAGCAGGTGCGGGCCAAACCCTACGCCTATGGTTCCGACGAATACGTCAACCTGGAACTGTATGTGGCGTGGAAAGGCCGCGGTCTCTCGGTGGAAACGCCTGCCATCAGAAACTAGTATTAGAAAAGCCTGTATATTGAGGGGGAGTGCGGTGGGCCGCATTCCCCCTCAACCTCGTTAGAGGGACATTACAAATGTTGGACCGGCGTCAATTTCTGCAAATCACCGCGGCCGCCGCCGCGATTACGGGAATCTCGGGCGGGTTGACGCCCCGCGCCCTGGCCAGACAGGCCCTTACCCAAAAGGATCTCCTGAAATTCGACTCGATGGGGCAGGTGACGCTGCTCAATTTCACCGACTGCCACGCACAATTGGTGCCGCTCTATTACCGCGAGCCGGCGGTGCTTATCGGCGTCGGCGAGATGCGCGGGCTGCCCCCGCACATCACCGGCAAGGCGCTGCTCGCCCATTTCGGGCTCAAGGCCGGCTCGCCCGAGGCTTACGCCTTTTCCAGCCATGATTTTATCAATTTGGCCAAGGATTACGGCCGTATCGGCGGCCTCGACCGCATGGCGACGCTGATCAAGGCGATCAAGGCCGAGCGCCCGGACAATACCCTCCTGCTGGACGGCGGCGACACCTGGCAGGGGTCCTACACCTCGTTGAAAACCAGCGGCGAAGACATGGTCGATGTTATGAATGCCTTGGGCGTCGAAGCCATGACCGCGCATTGGGAATTCACCTACGGCACCGAGCGGGTGAAAGGACTGATCGACAAGCTCAAGTTCCCGTTCCTGGCCGGCAACGTCCGCGACACCGAGTGGGATGAAACGGTCTTCGAGTCGACGGCGAATTTCGTCCGTGGCGGAATCAAGATCGCGGTGATCGGCCAGGCCTTTCCCTATACGCCGGTGGCCAATCCCCGGTACCTGATTCCTCAATGGTCCTTCGGCATCCGCGAGAAGCTGGTACGGGAAAGGATTAAGGCGGCCCGCGCCGGCGGCGCCGAACTGGTGGTATTTCTCAGCCACAACGGCTTCGACGTGGATAGAAAACTGGCCTCCCGGGTAGACGGCATCGACGTGATCCTGACCGGGCATACCCACGACGCCATCCCCGCCGTCATCAAGGTCGGAAAGACGCTGCTGGTGGCTGCCGGGTCGCACGGAAAATTCCTCGCCCGGCTGGACCTGGACGTCAACAAAGGCGGTGGCGTCAAGGATTTCCGGTTCAGGCTGATCCCGGTCTTTTCGGATGTGATCAAGCCCGATCCCGAAATGGCGGCCCTGGTCAAGAAAATCCGCGCGCCCCACGAGAAGGAGCTCACCCGGGTGCTGGGGCGGACCGAGAACCTGCTTTACCGGCGCGGCAATTTCAACGGCACCTTCGACGATCTTATCTGCAACGCGCTGCTGCAGGAACGGGACGCCGAGATCGCGCTGTCGCCCGGTTTCCGCTGGGGTGACGCTTTGATCCCGGGCCAGGACATCACCGTCGAGCATGTCTTCAATCAGACCGCGATCACGTACCCGAAGGCCTACCGTACCGAAATGACCGGCAAGTTCATCAAGGAAATTCTGGAAGATGTGGCCGACAACCTGTTCAACCCGGATCCTTATTTGCAGCAGGGCGGCGACATGGTCCGGGTCGGCGGCATGGCCTATGCCATCGACATCAAAAAGCCCATCGGCGGTCGAATTTCGGATATGACGCTGCTCAAGACCGGGGAGCTCATAGAACCGGCCAAGACCTACATGGTTTCCGGCTGGGCGTCAGTCAATCAGGGCACACAGGGACCGCCGGTTTATGACTTGGTCAGCGAGTACATCGAGGAAAAGAAGGTGATCGACATTCAGCCCAACACCGACGTCCGTATTATTGGAAGCTGATTAACCTTCATATGACGGGACTTCTATCGAAAACGTGATGGGATTTGCGTGTTCCCGGAAGATACAATAGACCCCCAACGACAGGTTTGAGAGACGGTTAATGGGCGGATTCGAGGTTTCATACATAGGCTCTTTGGTGGCGGGAATGTTGAGTTTCCTGTCTCCCTGCGTTTTGCCCCTGGTGCCGCCCTATCTGTGCTTCATCGGCGGCGTTTCCCTTGAGCAGATCTCCGAGGATGAGGAACTGGCGCCGGGCGTCATGCGCGCCGTGGTTCTGTCGGCGGTGGTTTTCGTGCTGGGGTTCTCGACGGTTTTCATCGCCCTCGGCGCGACGGCCTCGACCATTGGCGATTTCATCGTCGATTACATGGATATCCTGTCGAAGCTCGCGGGCGGCGTTATTATCGTCCTCGGGCTTCATTTCATCGGTATTATCCGCATTCCGATCCTCTACCGGGAAGCCCGTTTCCATGCCGAAAAAAAGCCCGCCGGGCTGATCGGCCCCTATATCATCGGGCTGGCCTTCGCCTTCGGCTGGACCCCCTGCGTCGGGCCGGTCCTGGCCGCCATCCTCATGGTCGCCGGCAGCGAAAGCTCCATCACCTACGGCATGGGCCTGCTGGCGGTCTATTCCGCCGGGCTGGGCATTCCGTTCATCCTGGCGGCGGTGGCGATGAAGCAGTTCATGAATTTCATGGCCCGGTTCCGCCGCCATTTGCAGACGGTCGAACGGGTCATCGGCGCGCTTCTGGTGCTCACCGGCATTTTGTTCATGACCGGGTCGATGGCGGATATCGCTTTTTGGATACTGGAAACCTTCCCCAGCATTGGCACCATCGGGTAAAACCTGAACGGTTTCAGCCGAAGCGCAGGAACAGCAATCGGTCCGAAGACCTTAAACCGCGCAGGAGGCTGATCAGGTTGGGTTCCGCCTTGTTGGCGATCGGCACCCAAATGCGTGACAGGGAATACAGGCTGTCGTCCATCAGGCGCTTGAATTCTGGGTCTTGGGCCAGCGACTTGGAGGCATTGACGAGGCATTGTTCGTACCAATAGACGGTGATGGCGGTCATCTGGCGCAATTGATCGACCTGTTCGACGGCGTCGAAGTCGGGCGGGTTATGGCGGAATTTATATAGTTTCCTAAAGGCGGCGTTGGCCCGGTCCACGATATCGGAATAAACGACAACGCCATTGCGGCGGCGAAGGTCCGACAGCATTTTCCGGATCGGCTCCAGGGTTTTCATCGCCGCCTTGGCATCGCCTTCGATGGAGGCCGCCAGTCCCCGGGTAATCTTTTTATCGATCTCTTCAAGGGTCTTTTCCCATGAAGGATCGATGGAATACATATCCGGCGGCGTAGGGCCGAAACGTTCGACAATGGCTGTCCAGTGGGTGGCCAATTCCTCCAGTTCAAGAGAGGCGACCTGGGGGTTTCCGGTGCGCAGCAGGAAAACCGCCTCTCGGTAAAACCCGTACGCGGTGGCGACGGCCTCGTTGAAATCATGCACGGGGGCGCCGCGGGCAGTCGGGGCGGAAGCCAGGGCAAAGGCGAAAATCGCACAGATGATCGTCAATTTACGCATGAACGAACAAACCCTTCCTCGTCGGCCCTGGAAAAATTAGAAGGCCTTTATATGGTATATTCGTTAGTTATGATATGTTGCATTTTAACCATATATTCTTTACGGACGTTTTGACGGGGCAAGAACGTGATTACAAGGCGACGCTTTAACTATTTGGCCGCCACCGGAGCCTTCGGCCTGTTGGCGGGGGGGGGGACGGCCCGCGCGCAATCCGTGGCGCCAAAGCCTTATACGTCCAAATTCACGACGCCGGGCCTGCTCACCCAGCCCTGGTTTCTGAACAGCTTTCTTGATCTCAAGGACGACCTGCAAGAAGCGGCGAACTCGGGCAAGCGATTCGCCATTATGTGGGAACTGGCCGGTTGCCCCTATTGCCGGGAAACCCATCTGGTTAATTTCGCCCGGCCGGACATCCGTGATTACATCAAGGAAAATTTCGATTTTCTGCAACTGGACGTCCGCGGGTCTCGCAAGGTCGTCGATTTCGATGGTAAGACATTGACGGAGAGGGCCCTAGCCAAACGCCACAAAATCCGTTTCTCCCCGACCATTCAGTTCTTTGCCGAAACCCCCGACGGGGTCATGGGAAGGGACGGAAAAAAGACCATTGAAGTCGCCCGCATGCCCGGATATTTCCGGCCCCGTCATTTTTTGGCGATGTTTCAGTTCGTCCGCGATAAGGGCTATGAAACTGGCAATTACCGCAGCTATCTGAAGGCGAGGGTGAAAAAACGGTCCGGAAAGGGTCTGTAAGCCCTGCCGTTATGAAATCCCTCCAGAGCATGATGCATATAGGATGGCTTATGTATCATGCTCTATCTTATTGATAGTACGCAAATTCGTCGTCGCGGATTGATTCAATCCGCTCGGGATTTGCTCTTATTGATTTTACGCAAATTCGTCGTCGCGGATTGATTCAATCTGCTCGGGATTTGCTCTAAGGGGAACCGGAGACGGAAATCAGGCTGCTTCGGCTTCCGTGGTTGCCGCCGTGGCGGGCCTCCGTTCTTTTTGGGCGCTTTCATCCATGCAGAACAACTTGTAAAGCAGGCCAAGCACCAGTTCCGCTTCCTCGCTGGCGAGGCTGTAAAAAATTTGCTTGGATTCACGTCGTGTGCGGACCAATTTGTCTGCCCTCAGCCGAGCCAATTGCTGGGACAGGGTCGGCTGGCGGATGCCGAGGATGTCCTCCAGTTCGCTGACGTTTTTCTCGCCTTCGGCCAGGGCGCACATAATCACCAAGCGTGTTTCGTTGGCCATCCCCTTCAGAAAGTTGCTGGCAAGCTTGGCGTTTTCCTGAATGTTTTTCATGGACAAAGTCTCCCCCGAGTACTGCCGCTTCCACTGCATGACTTCAATTAACGTTAGCTATAACCAATTGTCGGCTATTTTACTACAAATTCCTGCAGCAAAATTATCTAATTAACATAAAATAAACGTTGTTTTTGCATCATCCAGCCGCAGGCGTTGGCCGGCCGAGACCGCGGGTTCTCGGCGACGGCCGTCCATTTGAATAAGCGGTTAAAAGGCCAGTTTGTCTTCGATGGCGGCAATACCGGCGCGGGCACAGACGTCATCCCTGTCTCCGCCGGGGGCGCCGGAAACGCCAACCCCGCCGATGAGGGAGCCGGCAAAGAGAATCGGAACGCCGCCGCCGAGCATCAGCGCGCCTTCGATGTCGCGGACTCCGGAGACCATTTCTCCCGAAAGCGATGCCTCGGCAAGTTGCTGGGTGTCGGTGCGGAAGCTGACCGCCGTCCAGGCCTTGCGCCGGGCGGTTTCCGGGGTGTGGAGGCCGGCGAAGCGGTCTCTCAGGACGACCTGGAGGACGCCGGAACGGTCAACCACCGCCACCGCGACCTGAAACCCGCCGTCGCGGCAAGCCTTCAGCGCGCCCTCGGCGACTTCCATCGCCGTTTCCAGGTTCAGGGACTTGAAGGTAACCAGGGCGTGTTTTTCGGCCTGGGCTGGTAGGAATAGCGCCGGCAGGGACAACGCCGCCGCAAGGACGAGTACGGGAATAAGGCGCTTTAACATATTTGGGATCCACCCTTTCGGTTTTCCGCGCCTGCCGCCACTTTTCTTTTCTCGTCGCAGGCGCGGAGCGGGACAGGGAGTTTACCGACCATTTCATTGAGCAGGCCCCAAAAGAAGTCTTCGCCGGGATAGCCGTTGATGCGACCAATTTCCTTGCCGTCGTCGATCAGAACAAAGGTCGGCGTGTATATCACGGGCCTGATCTGTTTCAGGTCGTCGGGACGCGGGTCATGAATATCCACCCGCCTGACCGGGGCGATGCGGGCTTCCCTGGTTTTGTCATAAATGACGTCGACTTCCTCTTCCCAAACTTCACACCACTCGCAAGTGGGCGAATTGTACATGATCAGTTCGCTCGCCGAAAACGCCGGCGGGGAGAAAATCAGGAGGACCAAAACCAGAAAAATTGAACGCATGAAAAAAATCCAAAAAATACGGCGCGAATACGGAAAACACAGGCCGCGCCGGAAAGTCCCTTATCTGGCCTATATTTTACCCTTGCCGAATGTGTTTGTCTTGTCCGGATTGGCGGCCCCGGTCCTTTTTCAAGAGAACATTTCCTTTATGATCGCCGCATACCAGGTATCGCCTTCGGTTGCGGTCTGTCTGCGGGTGGCGTCGTCCTCGCCGATCTGGCTCAAATAGCCGCTAAGGCCTGTCAATTCTTGCGGCGACGGTTTGTAGGTGCCGCCCAGCATGAGCCCGTGATCCTTGGCGGCGACGAAGTAACACGTGTTGGTGAGGGGAAGTTTCGCCGCCGTGGCGCCTGTCAGCGCGGCGCCGACGGCGGCGGCGCAGGCGCGCGCCTGGGAATTGGCCGAAAACGCGGATTTCGGCATGTCGCCGGGATCGATGGCGTCCCCGATCACATGAACGCCTGGAACGAGTCTCGATTCGAAGGTCAAGAAATTCACCGGACAATACCCGGTTTTGTCGGTCAGGCCGGCGGCATGGGCGATCGGCCCCGCATGCTGGGCGGGAATAATGTTAACGACGTCGGCGGTGAATTTTTCCTCGGCGCTGATCAGGGTCTTGGCCTTGGCGTCAAAGGCCCGGATGTTGCCGCCGAATTCCGCCGGGATCCATTCGATCATGCCGCCGTAAAAACGTTCCCAGACCTCGCTCATGACTTCCGACATCGGGAATTCGTCCTTGGCATCCAAAATCACGATCTTGGACCGGGGTTTATGGCGTTTCATGTAATAGGCAACCATGGCGGCGCGTTCATAAGGCGCCGGCGGGCAGCGGTAGGGCCGGGGCGGGGAAGAAATGGCGAAAACCCCACCGTCTTCCATGGCTTCCAGTTGTCTTTTCAGTATCGAAATCTGGGCGTCGGCCAGGTAGGCGTGCGGAAACCTCTCGGCCGTTTTTTCGTCGTAATCGTCGATCAGGTCATATTTGAAGCCGATGCCCGGCGCCGCGATCAGGCGGTCATAGGGAACCCGGGCGCCGTCACTCAGGACGACCGCCTTTTTCACCCCGTCGATGCCGATGGCGGTGGCGTGGATTACGGAAATGCCGTTGTTGGCGGCAAGGGTCTCGTAACCGTGGGTGACGTCGGCGAGGGGGCTGAGGCCGCCCAAATAGCGGCTGGCGAAAAAACAGGCCGTGTAGCGCCGGTTGGCTTCGATCAGGGTGATGTGGATGTTCTTAAAATTCCGCGCCAGGTAACCCGCGGCGATGGCTCCGCCGGCGCCGCCGCCGAGGACGACGACCCGGGGCTTGGCGCCGCCGAGGGCGAATTTTGGCCATACGCTTGAACTCCCGGCGAGCGTGGCCGACGCGCCTAACAGTCGGGCGAAGGTGCGGCGTGTGAAGGTTTTCATCAAGCCCTCAGATTACCCGGCGCCGGTCCCTTGCGGAAAGGCTAATTCCCGGGATACGACCGCCGTCGCGCCGGATTCGTCGAAGGCCAAGGGCTTTGAACTTTTTTTAGCCGGCTGACGGCGCTGGTGTTCTAGCCGGTGCTCCAAGCCCTGGGCTGCATCATGCCGGCGATCTTGCACGCCTGCTGCGCGTATTCGTAGGGGAAAAGCTCGTACAGCCGGTTTCGGTCGGCGCCCATGGTCTCGGTCATGAACCTGACGGTCCAGCGGGCGGCGGGCGCGACTTGGTGTTCCTTCCAGTAATCGCGCATGAAATGGATGACCGCCCAGTGCTCGTCGGTCAGCGTGATCCCCTCTTTCTCGGCGAACGTCTCGGCGATCTCCTCGGTCCACTCGGCTGGATCTACCAGATAGCCTGCGGAGTTGATGTCGGGCGCCTTAGCCATCACGGGGCTCGCTCTTTCGCTCTATTACCCAGGACGATCCAGCCTCAATACAAGCACAGAACAGGCCCCCGTTTCTTGAATAATGTCAACAGCCGCGCGCTCCCAGCTTCGCAGGCGCGGGCGGGCTCAGGCCATAGTGTCGACGCCGTGCAGTTCGATAACCGAGGCGCCGGTCTTAGAATCAATAAGGCTGACGAAGCCGGAAAGGCCGGGGTCCCGCCGCCCGGAAATCAAACGGGCCAATTTCAGAGCGCCTTCTAAACAGGCCATTTCCGCGTCGATGCTCGCCTTTATCGCCCGAAAACCTCTAAAACACTGGGCTCCGGCCTGTCTGGGCGGTTATGGATGGCTAAAGGGTTTGTTTTATGAACGATCACGATGGCAACGTGGCCCTGGACCGCGCCAAGGAAGCGGTTACCCGCGTCACCCTCGCCCAGCGTGCCGATACGGCCAAGGCGATGAAAAAGCCGACCCCCGCGCGCACGATTAAAATGGTAAAGCGGGCGTTCAAACGGGCCGGGAAGGCCGTCGCCGATGTCACCGCACCGCTGCCCCGGCCCTGTCGGGCCAATGTAACGCCGGAGGGCCGGGGGTTTCCGTTGTTCGATGAAGGCGGCTACGGCCTGATGTAGCTATAACCCGCTTCTTGCAGTTCCATCAGGCGAACGACGCCGGACGGCACGTTCTTGGCCTCGGCAATCAGGGGCGGCACCTTGCCTTCCTTCTCGGTCATTTTTTTCAACGTGTTGCCGCAGGCGGCGAACTACAGGTTCGGCATCGCCAGGCTCATCTGGGCGATGCGGTCCTTGACCTTGGATTTATCCTCGCGCAGCATCATCAGGCCGGGACCGTAGGTAACGATCTCGATGATCACTTTCTCGCCCCTGGCCTCGTAAAATTTATTGACGTTAAGCGCGTTATTAAGCGCCATGTTTTGCCGTTTCGGATCGCTGTCGTTGACATGGATCGCCACCTTGTGAACCTTATGGGCATTGGCGTCGGTCGGCGCTGATAAAGCGAGAGCGGCAACAAATGCTAGAGCATAGGAAAGAAAACGGGAATTCATTTTTTAGCCTCCAAGTTTGATCGAAATAATTATAAGCCGGATTTAATCACATCGGATTGTGATAACGAACGCCTATCGGAGGACTTCACGAACTTTTGAAGGGCTTGCCTCTGGCCTATGATTTCTTGAGCAGGAAGCGATAGACGCCGTCGTCCTCGTCCTGCTACAAAAGCGTGTTGCCCGTTGCCCGACAGAAGGATGCGAAATCCTCGACCGAGCCGGGATCGGTCGCCAGCACCTCCAGGGTATCGCCGTCCTCAAGCGATTTCATGATTTTCTTCGCCTGCATGATAGGAAGGGGGCAATTCAGACCCTTAACGTCGAGTTCATGGTGCGCCATCGTTTTTCCCTGAAACTCTGTTATGATTTAGCGCATGAAAGCGGTTTTGTTTATTTGTGGGGTATCGGGTTTTCCCGATCCCGCCGATATTTCCTTATTATACATTCAAAGAATATGATATATTACTTTTTAATCTTCGTAAAATAGTGGATCGATGATCCATTTGCATAAGGCATTGTAAAATATACATTTTTATAACCAGCCTCTATCATCGATCTGATGGGGGCGTGGAGCATCCGGTCCCGTAAGGATCGTGGTGGACAGTTAATAAAATTTGAATATGATCCTGAAACGAGTCCCGAACCCGCCCGGCAAGGCCCGAAAATGGTCTGGCATGGAGGGGCGGCTGTTGTTGGAGGGGAGCGCATAATGGAAGACTTACCGGTTGGGCAATTCATTTCGATGTTGGGTTTCGGCCTTGGCATGCTCTTCGGCGCCATCGCCCATCGAACCAGTTTCTGCACCATGGGCGCCCTTTCGGACATCGTTTTCATGGGCAACTGGAACCGCTTTCGCGCCTGGATGCTGGCCATCGCCGTCGCCATGCTGGGCAGCCAGTACCTGTACCAGAGCGGACAGATCGACCTTTCCCGGGCCATCTACCTGACCCCCAATTTCGGCTGGTTCGGGGCCATTCTGGGCGGCTTGATGTTCGGTTTCGGCATGACCCTGGGCAGCGGCTGCGGCAACAAGACCCTGGTGCGGGTCGGGGCCGGCAACCTGAAATCCCTGGTGGTGATGTTGTTCCTCGGTATTTTCGCCTACATGACGCTGCGCGGCCTGATCGGCCTGGCGCGGATCGAAATGGAAAGCCTGACGATGATCGACCTGGCGGCGTCGGGGTTCAAAACCCAGGGCATTCCCGAATTGCTGACGGCGGTGACGCCGATGGGGCTTGAAACCGCCAGCCTGGCCGCGACCCTTCTCATCGGTGGCGGGTTGTTGGTGTTCTGCTTCAAAAGCGCTGATTTCCGCTCGTCCCCCCTCGATATTTCCAGCGGCTTCCTGATCGGGGTGTTGGTCGTCATCGCCTGGTATGTCACCGGCGTTCTCGGCGCCGACGATTTCGACCCCGTTGCCGTGGAATCCTTCACCTTCATCTCCCCTGTCGGTAACGGCATTCAGTACCTGATGACCTTCACCGGGGCGACCATCAATTTCGGCATCGCCGCCGTCGGCGGAATTATCTTCGGCTCCTTTATCTCGGCCCGGGCGAGGGGTGAATTCCGGATCGAATCATTTACCGATTCCCCCGACATGATCCGCCATATCGCCGGCGGTTCGCTGATGGGCACCGGCGGCGTGTTGTCGCTGGGCTGCACCATCGGCCAGGGGATCACCGGCATGTCGACCCTGGCGTTCGGTTCCCTGCTGGCCCTGGTTTCGATCATCGCCGGCGCGCTGTTCGGCTTCAAGTACCTGGAAGAGGAAAGCCTCGGCGGCGCCTTGAAATTGATGTTCGGGCGCGGCTGACGGTTCTTATCGTCCACCCCATAAAAAACGGCGCCTGGCCTGAAAAAGGGGCGCCGTTTGTATTTCAGGACCTCAGAACCTGTCCGGAAATGAATGTCGCGGTTTCAAGGCTGTTTTTATAACTCTTTGATTTTGCTAATTTTTATTTTCAGGCAAACACCAAGCCCTGGAGGCAATTAATTGAGCTTCACTTCCTTGCCTTCAGTCTGCATTTTTTTCATCAGATTTTTAAGCCAGCGCTGGAAGTTGGGCTCCGTCTCGTAACCTTTCTCGCGCGCGTAGACGAAGGAATTCTTGAAGAGGAAGGGCTTCCAGTAGCCCAGCAGGCGCCAGATCTCGACCTTCTGGCCGGGCTTTTTCTGTATTGACCCCGCGTTGGCCGGAAAGAACTGCATCGTCGGCGTGTACTGGCTGCGGTAGTTCCTCGCGCGTTTCTTTTCCGTCGCCGTCGCGCCGCCGAATTCGG
>ERZ813253.444-NODE-444-length-14754-cov-7.855815_pt1 | contig 14754 bp, 14 predicted proteins | sample MGYA00520893_ERZ813253 | MGnify/ENA primary metagenome ERZ813253 (study PRJEB31669, sample SAMD00080414) | marine metagenome | biome: oceanic hadal pelagic zone biome; feature: marine hadalpelagic zone; material: sea water | place: Pacific Ocean:Izu-Bonin Trench...
CTTCGGTCGCCTCAAAGACTACCGCCGAATTGCGACACGCTTCGACAAGGATGTCCGCAACTTCCTCGCGGCACTCTGCATTGCGGTTACAGTCATATGGTGGATCTAATGAGTCTGGACCCTAGTTCCTCGTTCAGTTCCTCCAGCCGCTCGGTGAAGTCGAAATCCTCGGGAGCGAGGTCGGCTACGCCGATGTATCTGCCGGGGTTCAGGCTCCAGCCCTGAGCCTCGATGTCGGCGACCGAAGCGGCGCGGCAGAGGCCACGGACATCGGCGTATTTGCCATCAGGAAAACTATCGCGCAGCATTTCCTCGCTGCCGTTGACATCCTCCGTCCTCATGCCCCGGTAGAGCCGGACGATGTTGGCGAGGAACTCCAGCTGTTCCGGCAGGAAATCCCGATGGGCGCGATCGATCTGCTGGTAGGTATGACGAGCGTCGATGAACAGGACCCTGTCCTTGCGTTCCTCAGGCTTGCCCTTGTCAAAGAACCAAAGGGTGCAGGGAAGCGTCACCGTGTAGAAGAAGTTGGAGGCGATGGAGACCACCACGTCCACACCACCAGACTCTATCAGCCGCTTCCTGATCTCCAGCTCCGTGCTTCGTGCATCGCCCGCCGAGTTCGCCATGACGAAGCCCGCGCGGCCCGTCTCGTTGAGCGCCGAGTAGAAGGTCTGTATCCAGATGTAGTTGGCGTTGTCGGGCGTCGGCAGGCCGAAGGCGAAGCGTGGGTCATCCTCCAGCCGCTCCTTGTCCACGGCCGAGACGTTGAAGGGGGGATTAGCCATCACAAAGTCGAACCGCCCCCCCCGCCCTGGTCGTCGCCTCGTGTGGATCGGTGTAGTAGGTGTTGGCCTCGATGATGTCGCCACCGAGGCCGTGGACGGCGAGGTTCATCTTGGCAAGCTTGACGGTGGTCGCGTCCTTCTCGATGCCGAACACACTGAGGTCAGCGCCGGGCTTGCCTGCGTGAGCCTTCACGAACTCACCGGACTGCACGAACATACCGCCGGAGCCACAAGCGGGATCGTAGATGCGTCCGTGGTACGGCTCGATGATCTCGACGATCAGGCGGACGATGCTGGTCGGCGTGAAGAACACACCGCCCTTCTGACCTTCCTTCATGGCGAAGTTGCCGAGGAAATACTCATAGACTTTGCCAAAGGCGTCGCCCTCGATTTCCACGGGGCCGAGGAGCTTGATCAGCTCGACAAGGATCGAGTTGTCGATCTCGTTGTAGCTGTGCGGCAGGACGCCCCGGAGGTCGCGGTTCTCGTCCTCAATGGCCTGCATGGTCTCGTTGATGGCGCGCCCGATGTTCTCGCCCTCGGGCAGCGACTGGAGATGCGAGAAACGGGCCTCTGGCGGCAGGAAGATGACACCCTCGGCTTGGTAGTCTTCCTTGCCGATCTTGCGCCTGTCGCCGGAGCCTACAGGGCCGATGTGATCCTCGACCTCGGCGAACCGCTTCTCGGCGTAACGCAGGAAGATCAGTCCGAGGACGGGGGTTGAGAAATCAGACGGGCGCAGACCTGAGTTGGCCCACAGCTGGTCCGCCACCGCCCACAAGCGCTTCTCGATGCCATTCCCGTTGGCCGCCATGGTGCCCCTCCCCAGGTGATTTCTTGGTAATGCAGCTTACGCGAGGTCAACCATAACGCATAACCAATCTGTTTCTCAGCGCCCCACCAGATCACCAGTGGTTACCCATACCCTGCAATCTTAGAAGCGTGATGTTGGGCGGGACTGTGAGCTTGGGATTAGCACGTCATAGCTGTTTGCTGAGGGAGAGGAGCGGAAACCCTGAGTGCGGCGCCCGATAGCGAGGGGCGTGTCAGCCTGGAGCCGCCCGCCAAAGAGTTGATGGGTGACGGGTGACGGCCCGTTTCCCCAACTCTGTAGGCTCATTTGCATATATATATGTCTTATATATATATTCACTTCTTATAATTTGAGTAAAAGGGCCGTCACCCCGTCACCTGGGGCCGTAACCCTTACTCACAGGGGCTTACGCGGTGACGGTCCAAGTGACGGGGTGACGGTCATTCACCGTCACCTCGGGATGCGGAGGCCAACGCTGATTTCAATTTATCGGGCGGCAATAGCCAGCCAGGACACTTGCCGCCATCGGCGTGAACATTGACTGTTCCTTGCGGCTTCACGCCCGTCACCAGTCCGCAATCCAACGGCATGGCCGAGAGCTTTGTCAAAACCATCAAACGCGATTATGCTCGCATTAACCCGCTGCCGGATGCCGATACTGTGCTGGCCGCGCTTCACCGGTGGTTCGAGGATTACAACGAGAACCATCCCCATAGCGGGCTCAAATGGAGATCACCGAGAGACTTCATCAGAGCCCAGTTGTAAACCCGTCAGCGTGTCCGGTTCAATTGGGGGCCAGTCCAACCCGGATCGTCCAGTGCGTCGCCTCATGCGGCGTCGGCTCCTGAGTCAGGCGGATCACCTCCGCAACTTTCTCGTCCGCTGTCCTGGCGATGCCGGGTGGTCTGGTCTTTTCTCGCAGCAGGCCATCAACGCCCGCATGCATGAACCGCTCCTGCCAGCGCCAGACGCAGGTCTTGGACTTGCCTGTAGCCGCCATGATGGCGCTTGTCCCAAGGCCATCGGTGCTGAGAAGCACTATGCGGCAGCGCCAGACATGCTGCTGCGGCGAAGACCGGTGAAAAATAACCGCCTCAAGTCGAGAGCGATCTTCGGCGGAGACGGTGAAGGATATTCCTGTGCGCATCACATTGAATCGCACACAACAGAGCATATAGGAATCCCAAATCGGACTCCTTTGTTCCGCTCAATCCACTAGCAGCGTTGCGCCCGTCCACCTGAAATAACAGGTCAATAACAGGTGGCCACACGGTGGTGTACTGTTCCTGGGTGCATCAGTTGAAAGGCAGCCCAGCCGATCTCAGTTGCCACCCCTCACGCGCGCGCGGAACAGGGCGGCAACCAAGCTGGGCAGGGAGTATTTCCCCACTATAAAAAGGGCGCCGGCAAGAGTGCCGCCCTAAAACGAATGGCAGGCAGGCTAGATACATCTGGCAATTGTCTGTACCCTCTACCATTGAATACCACAGAATCGAAAATTATAGAGGTCGTAATAATGAAAGCTCTCCTGCTCGGAAAATATGCCCCTCATGCTTTGAAGGGTCTGATTTCTGGTTCTGATCGCGAAGCCGCCATAAAAAAGCTTATGGATGCTGTTGGTGGCACTGCCGATTACATTGCATTTGTGCGAGGCAAGTATGATGTCGTAGTTCGGGTTGAAGTGAAAGACCAAGAAACCGCTATGGGCCTTGTGATAGCCATAAAAGCGAGTGGAGCTTTTGAAGAGGCGGACTACCTAGAAGAAATCGATATGCCTCGCGTGATAGCTGCCGCAAAGACTGCAGCGAGTGCATACACAGCGGCCGGGTAGCCATTCGCCCTCGGCGATTAGCTCTTGGATGTTGCCCACGGTGAGATTGACGGCCTCGGGAATCTGCGAGCCAATCACCGGCCCGGCCAAGCTCGACACGATGCCCTCGCCATAGCGGTTCTGGTCGGCAAACAGGAAGTCGCCGAATAAACCTATCCCACCACCCCGTGCGGCGCTCTTGGCCCAGAACTTCGGGTCATTTATATCGGGCGGGTGGCGGCCCTTGCTGATCTGCGATAGCTGCTCATACCACCCCCGAGAACCACAGCGGAGACCGCCCTTGTGGTATGCGCGAGTCCGGGCAAATTTGAAATTCTGGAAAATGGTATCGGTGGCTATCCCGGCTGCACTCGTATTCCAGCCTTTGCTGGCCCCGGTGCGGCATGAGGTGCGCCGGATGGCCGGTTATCGTACACCCGTTCGCTTTAGTCTGACACTACCACGCTGGTTGCAGCCCTCGCATCCAAATTAGCTCGCAATTCCTACTGGTTACGGGACTTTTGATTCTGATCCCAAGAACACCATAGCCGCCATGGTCTCCTATGGACTCATTAGTGAGCGCATTCGCGCGAGGCGGCGCGAAAAAATGTCTACTGACCGAGTTGCATAATCATCTCTGCACACTTGTCAGCAATCTTTCTATCGAATTCCTTTTCGCCAGGCATTGTCGCCCAACCCTGTTCTGCTACGTAGTCATCTCTCTTCCAGGTATCTGTTTCTTTCAATTCTTTGAGCTTCTGAACTTTTTCCGAGCCCTGGTTAAACTGCTCGACACAAATCGGCGCCAAGCGGTCAACGACGGCATTTTCGGCCATTTCTTCAGCCATTTTCTGGGCAGTACCGCCCGTCACCCATCCACCCCAAGTGAAGCCGATGACGGCCAATACAACGGCACCACCGGCGGCACCCCACAAGCCTTGTTTGATTTTCTCCGAATCCATCTGGATTCCTCCTGAAAAAGCGAAATACCCGACACTTGTCGGATAACCTTCAAATCCATGGAAATGGTACCAGCATGGCGTCCCCAGGAATAGCCGTATTCCACTGCCGCCATCCGATTGGTCTTCCCCCCATGTCTTGATCCTCCTCTACTAACTATAGGGATGGACCAACTCATGGGGGGAAGACCACTGCCCGATCCGGCAAGGTGGTGTCCCGAAAGGGGATGTGGTCAAGGACGGCAACGAAGGGGTCCAGCAGCCAATCAATGCGTCAGCCCTCCACAGGCAACTGTAGGAGGGTTTTATTATGTCTATTCTAGTCCGCCATATTTTTCTCAGCGCCATGCATAACGGTCAGGCCAAAATTGGGGGCGGTCATGGCTGAGGATGATTATATTTCCACTCTCGTGACCCCAGACATGTTGGAAGACCCAGACGAGCCTGGCATCCACCCGATGGAGGCTATGAGTCGTCGTCTGGATGCCAGTCTCATGGAGGGTGGGACGCCTCTCTATCGTCAAGAGCTACGCCCCGGCGTCAAGCCAACTTACAGGGTCACATTCATACCCAAGAAAGGCGCAGCACGCTTGCCTCAGGGGTCGGGAGAAGTGAAGGGCGAGGTATGTCCAGGGTGGCCTGGGTGCGTCATCATTCCGGGCATGGCCACAGACAGCCTTCACCACTTCGATTTTGACCTCGACCGGGGTATCCGCGCCCAGGTGGTGGAAAAATTGGAAGGAAGCCCGCTGCTCCCGCTGGAAAAGGGCGCTGGTCCGTACCCGTGTGCTTTCTGACAATGCAATGACCGTAACATCAATGGAGGTTAGGGCGAACTCAGCCCCGAGATGGCGCAGGCGATAAACGCTATCCCTTTGGCCGCATGGACACGACCTCTGCTGCACTGCCCGTGCTGAGCCCCTCTATCTTGCTACCGAACCGACTCACGGCAGCGCGGAGTGGGTCATCCGCCAAGTGCGCATAACGCTGGGTCGTGGCTGGGTTGGTGTGTCCAATGAGCCGCCCAACGATTTCCAGGCTCAGGCCGCTAGATACAAGATGGGAGGCGAAGGTGTGCCGGTTGTCGTGACGCCGGTAGTGCTGTATTCCGGCCTCCTTGGTAATGGTGCGCCAGAACTTCTTGATATCCTGAAGCGGCTTGCCAGGTGCATCTCCGGGGAAAAGAAAAGGACACTCAGGGGCAGCACCTTCCCGCATCGTCGATAAAAGAGTTAGGGCCTGGGGGCTAAGAGGCAGGTGCTCAGTGCGCTTCTGCTTGGTATGGTGCGAGGGCTTTGTCCACATTCCGCCGTCGAAATCGATGTTGGACCACTCGGCCTTCAGGACCTCGCCAAGGCGCGCACCGGTCAGGAGCTGGAGGCGGATGGCATTGGCTGATCGTTTATTGGGACTCTGATCCAGAACGTCGCACAGACGGCGAAGTTCATCATCCGACAGATACCGATCACGTTTGTCCTCGTGATAACGCTCAAGGCCCTTGGCTGGATTGTCGGAGCACCACTGCCAGCTGATGGCAAGATTGAACATCTTGGAGAGGAGTGCGAGTACCCGGTTGGCCTGATATGGCCGATCGCGCATGGCAACGTGAATGGACTCGATGTCGCGGCGAGTGATTGCTTCGACCTTCTTCCGGCCCAGCTTTGGTAGGATGATGTTCTGAAGCATCGCTCTGTCATTTCGGACGCTGTTCGGGCGCTTCTTGGGGATGGCGTGGCGTTCCAGGTAATCGGTGGCCAATTCAGCCATTGTCGGGGCCTGACGTGCCGCTTGGCGTTCCGCCACCGGGTCCGAGCCCTGGACAGCATCCGCCAATATCAAGCGCGCTCGTTTCTTAGCCTCGGCAAAGGTCAACAGGGGGCCATGTTGCCCGAGTGTCATCCTCCTTGAATTGCCGGTCTTGCGGTTTCGGTACTGGACGACGTAGCTGCGGACACCGCTCGGCTTGACCCGAACGCCAAAGCCAGGAAGTGCTTCATCCCATACCAGGATGTCCTGGTCGGCGGGTTTGATGCGCTCAACGATGCCCTTTGTGAGCTTGTCTTTAGCCATGGCGAACTTCCTGATCGAATTGTTCGGGTAAGTGCTAGGTAAGCTTGGGTAAGCGTATTATCAAGGGTGGAAGCGTAGACCTGGGTAAATGAATTTCAATTTATCCATTATATTACAATGATATATGGTAGATCAACGAAAACAGCGTAGCAAGGAGAACTGCGGTCCCGACGACTCTTAATCAGCGGGTCGCAGGTTCGAATCCTGCTGCGCCCACCAATTATATCAATGGCTTAGTTGCTTAATTGCTTCTAGGCCGTTGGTTGTTTTAAGCGTGGGGTGGCATCGGGGTGGCATTTAATCAAGATATTCACTGTCACGATACTCACTGAGGCTGATCGACCCCGATCCTCGCCTTGCGCTCCCTTGCCCTTCTAGCTGGGCGTCTACTGTGCTTCTCAGCCGATCTTAACCGCCCCGTGGCTCCTTATTGCGCAAGGGGGGGGCAGTCGGACAAGGAAATATGACCCCGCCCCCCTATGAGACTATGGCTCTCACATCACAGGCTGTTTTTTCAAACGTGAAAGTTTGGTGTGTGAGTGCTAGGCAGAGGCTGAAATCCGATAGGTAGTCCCAGTGTGGTGGGCTGTTTAGTTGCCCAGTGAAGTTAGGTCGGCACAGAATGTCATTCTCCTTCCTCCATACGTAAACGTCGTTCAGCTAGCCCCTCCGAAAAAGTCGGACAAAACCGCTAGAGGCGCTTACCCGCCGCACAAACTATGAAAAGAAATTGCCCCCCCTGCATCGGTCGACGCCTAGCGTTAAGCACTAGCGCATAACACCCGCGACAACGTCTCCGAAGAGGCCCTCATCCGCCCGCTGATCGCGGCGATGAGCGCAGCATAGGCGCTCGTCGGCGCACCTCTGAGCCCATATCCGGCCAAATCACCGCTACATACGGGCCCAAAAGCCCTCACCAGCAGCGCATAACCCCAAAACCCGAAAATCCATCCCGTCAGTTCAGAAAAACCTACAGGCGTGTCACGCAGTCATTCCCGCAAGCGTTTTCACACAGCCTGGACCCTTAGCGGACATCGGGGGCGCTGGTCGACTATCATAGCTGCTGTGAGATTGATTCGGCGGGCGCTGAGCTTTCGGCAATTACCGACCAGTTGATAATTCGTACGAACTTAATCGTGTATTTGGAAGCGCTGTGTAACCCACCCCAAACCGTGAAACCTGTGGGACTGGCCACGCTTCCGATGCATGATTGAGTGTGCTACCGTCTTCCTCGGATGAGAAGATAGCGGCTGTGAACGGTCGTAAACAGGGCGCGAAACGCCCGGAACCACAGGGGAAAAAACATGAAATTACGTCTCGTACTCTGCGCCGCCGCCGTGCTTGGCTACGTGTCGAGCACCTCCGCCGACACCAGCGACTCAAAGTGGCAGAACAAAGTCGTCGTCGCCAAGCAGGGCGCTCACTGCGTCGACGATCCGAACTGCTTCAACCGCTATCACCCGGACATTCCCATGATGGCGCGCGCCAAGCCCGGCGACATGATCATCTATCACACCCGGGACGCGCTGGATTCCGACCTGGACCTCGAATCCATTGCCGAAGATGTGACGGCCATCGATCTCAATCTCGTGCATCCCATGACCGGACCGGTCTATATCGAAGGCGCCGAGCGCGGTGATGTGCTGGCGATCACGCTGGTCGATATCGAGCCGGACGAATACGGCTATACGGTCATCATTCCCGGTTTCGGCTTCCTGCGCGATATCTATACCGAGCCCTACCTGGTCAACTGGCGCTTAACACGCACCCACGCCGAATCCGACCAGATGCCCGGTGTTAAGATTCCCTACGAGGCTTTCATGGGTTCGGTCGGTGTGCTGCCGGGCCTTCCGGAGGTTGATTCCTGGCTGGCCCGCGAAACGGCGATGGGTGCCGCCGGCGGCGTCGTCCTGCCGCCGCAGCCCATCGGCGCGCAGCCGAGCGCGGTCTGCGGACCCGAGGGGAGCGCCAAGGACAAATGCCTACGCACGATCCCGCCGCGCGAGAACGGCGGAAATATGGACGTGCAGCAGATGCAGGTGGGCACCACGCTCCTCCTGCCCTGCTTCATCGACGGCTGCGGCCTGTTCATCGGCGATGTCCATTACGCGCAGGGCGACGGCGAGGTTTCCGGCACCGCGATCGAGACCGGCGCCGTGGTCACGGTAATCACGGAAATCCGCAAGGGCGAGGGCGCGTTCATCAAGGGCCCGGAAGTCGAAGGCGGATCACAGATTAAGAATATGGAACCGACGAAGTTCTATCAGACGATCGGCCTGCCCCTGAAAACGGCGGGCGAAGTGCCGCCGCAGTATACCTACCTCGAGAGTCAGAAGATCAAGGACCTGAGCAACCTGTCCGAGGACCTGACGCTGGCCGCGCGGGACGCCCTGATCAAGATGATCGATCACATCATGCGCAAACACGGCCTCGATAGGGAACAGGCCTATATCCTGGCGAGCGTGGCGGTCGATCTGCGGATCGGGCAGGTCGTCGATGTGCCGAACTATATCGTCACTGCGATCCTCAACGAGGGCGTCTTCGAGTAGTGAACCGGCGGCGATTCCTGCGGCTGTCGATCGGGACGATCGCAGCGCTGCCGTTGGGCGGCCATACGCTTTACAGTCAGTGGGTCGTCTATCGGAAGAAGCATCTCCTGGTCGGCTGCCACAGGGCCGATCCCGAGACCTATGCCCTGGCCAAGCGGGTTGTGGCGCTGCTGGCGGCGCATTTGCCGGCGGCGAAATCGCGGGTCGCTCGCGCACCGGACGCGGGGCGGCTCGCCAGCCTGCTCGGCACCGCGCAAATGGAAGTCGCTATCCTGAGCCCCCGGACCGCCGCCGCCATGCTGCGGGGGGATGGTGGCTTCGAAGCCTATGGCGCGATCGCGCTCCGCGTCCTGACGCCTGTTGATGACCGACTTCTGGTCGCCCGGGCGGAATTTCCCGAGCGGCATGCCTGGCTGGTTACCGGTGCCCTGGCCGGGTCAGACCTGGCGTCCGCGCGAGTACCACTGGGCGATCCCATCGTCCCCTGGCATTCGGGCAGCCTGGCCTTTTTGGAAGGACGGCCGGAACCCGGCGATGGCTAGGCGCCTTCTCTGGGCGCTGCTGGTGGTGTTCGTCTTCTGCACGCCGGCACGCGCCCACGACCCGGGGATGACCCTTGCCACCATCATCGTCGAAGAACACGAAACCCTGATCGAACTCTCGGTCAAGGGCATCGATCTCGAGCGCGCCGTCGGCGTCGATCTTCTCAATCCCGGAGGCCTCGTCGATCCCGAGCGGCTCGTTGGAGCGGCGGCGGCGATTCGCACCCACCTGCGCACCACCGCAGACATCGAAACTGAAACCGCCGTCTGCCCCATCGAGGTAGTCGAGTTGGTGGCGGACGAGGACGGTATTCTCGCAGTCTTGAGGGCACCCTGCGGCACCGCCGAGGCCGGCCTGTTGTACCGCAGCATTCTTCTGCATGAGACCAACCCGGCGACCATCCAGCACGTCGTGCTGCTCAAGGGCGACGACGCCGTCTCCGCCGCGCTCACCCGGGGCCGGAACAGCCTGGAAATTCAAGCGCCGCTTCCCTTGGTCGAGGTCGCTGCCCGCTATCTCGCTTCCGGCGCCGAGCATATCGCCGTCGGTTACGACCACGTCGCGTTCCTGCTCGCCCTGCTGCTTTGGGCGCGGGGAATCTGGTCCGTGGTCAAGGTGGTCACCGCCTTTACGTTGTCCCACTCGATCACGCTCTCCCTTGCCGCGCTCGATCTTGTCAGCTTGCCGAGCGGCCTGATCGAGCCGCTGATCGCCGCGAGCGTCGTCGCCGTCGCCCTGGAGAACTTCCTCAACCGGCGGATCGAGCGGCGTTGGCGGGTTGCCTTCTTCCTGGGCTTCATCCATGGCTTCGGTTTCGCTGGCGCGCTGCGCGATATCGGGTTGCCGAAAGATGCGCTGCTCGTCGCCCTCGGCTTCTTCAATGTCGGGGTTGAGATCGGGCAGGTCGCCATCGTCGCCATCTTCGTCCCGTTGCTTCTCGTTATCGACCGCTTGAGCACGCGCGCACCCGCAGTGCCAGCGCGCAGGCCGGCCCTGGTCCATGGCGTCTCAGCGGTGATCATTGGGCTCGGCGGTTACTGGTTCATCGAACGGATACTGCTTGGGTAAAGCCACGCCGATGCGGCAGCTATCCATATCTATGAAGATTGAATGCTCACGATCCCATTGATGAAACATCGTTGCTACGAGATCGACCCAATGTCCGCTTCTGGCTAAAAGCGGAAGTCTGAGCCATGCCGCCAGAACGTCTGCTCAGCCCCCAGGAGCAGACATTCAAAATGGCGTTGTCCGCTTACCCCCCGATTTCGTCTGCTTTACCCCCGGAAGCAGACCTTCCTGGTGGGGTCGTAAAAGGTCTGAACGTGACCCAACCCGGGAGTTGCTCATTGTTTGTTTAGGCTACACGCGCTAGTAATTTCCACTGGAACATCTTGCAGGGGCACGCCATTTGGCGAAAGATCGTTTGCAGCGTTCCCAGCATCGAGAGAGTGAGAGAAATATGGCATTCAGGTTTGACTTTGTCCTATTGCCACATTTCCCAGATACCTCTATGCGGTATGTTGAACGGGACGACGATGCGTTCGGGTTTCGGCCCGAGTGAAACCGGCATCCCTGTCCAGAAACCCCTGTTTCAAACAAGAGCGTTTCGGTTTAGCCGTCTTCCTTATGATCGTGGCTGTTTTTCTGTTTGATATACAGGGTGCCATTATCAAGCATATGGGCAGCAGCTATCCAATCCAGCAAATCGCAGTTATCCGCAATGTGTTTGGCCTGGTGCCGAGCATCATCATGCTTCTCCTCTCCAGGGAATGGCATAGAACGGGGCGTTCGCTCAGCGTTCCACAGTGGAAAATTGCATTCGGGCGGGGACTGGTTTTAACGTTCGCCCAGTTTTGTCTTTACACCTCGTTTGTTAAGCTGGAATTCGCAACGGCATCGGCCCTAGCGTTCGCTGGTCCGATCTTTATTACGACCCTCTCTATTCCTATTCTAGGTCACCGGGTTTCCAAGTTGCAGTGGGCCGCCGTGATCGTTGGCTTTGCGGGTATTCTTATGATCGTTCGGCCAGGCAGCGGTCTCTTTACACCGTGGGCCCTGTTGCCCATCGCCGCAGCATTTGGTTATGCCCTGTCCAGCATCATGGTGCGTCTGGTCGATGATGACGTGCCTAGCGCCACCATCTCGCTCTACTCAACAGTGGGGGCAATTGTCAGCACGACTGCACTCATGGCAGCGACGAGTGGGTTTATCGAGATCGCGACCCTGGAAGATGGCCTGTGGCTCATGGGGGCCGGGATTGTCGGTGGCATGGCTGTCCTCGTGATGATTATGGCCTATCGCCTTACCTTGCCCAGCAACGTCTCTCCGTTTGAATATTTTGGCATCCCATTCTCGTTTATCATCGGTTGGTACATCTTTGGCGAGGCTCCATTCGACAAGCTGTTCCCAGGGGCGTTGTTTATCGTTGCCGGAGGACTGCTGATCGTGTGGCGGGAACGGAAGAAATTGCGCGGCGCTAGGGGAGACTGAGACGGCCTTGGATGGCTGGCGTTTGGAATCATAGTTTAGAAGTTCACGCATCGGCCTCGGATGTCCGTTCTTGGCTAGGAACGGAAGTTTAAGCACCCGCTTGACGACTTCCGGTTTCGGACGCTTAGCAGACCTTCTGAGTAATGATGTCCGCACCTGTTTGGTATCGAATGCTTGGTCTACCCTGACATCTGAAATTCGTGGGCAATCAAGGAATCCGCCCCACAGTAGCAAACCACAGCGCGGACACTATGATTTGTAGAATTTGTGATGCACCGCCCGCTGGACTACCGTGAGAGAGGGTCTGTAAAATATGTGGTGATTTGCTTAGAGTTGGATGAGCCACTGTAGATAAATATTTATACGAAGCGAAAAACCGAGCCATGAACAATCTTGTGGATGATATCATTGCCGCTAATCTACGGATCAAGGCGGTCGATGGCGGCGTTCGGGAAACTCCGTTGGACGAGTCGGGCGTGTTCAGCGAGAGGACAGGCGCTAGCTTCTGGCTGAAGGGTGAGCATCTGCAACGCACCGGCTCTTTCAAAATGCGCGGGGCCATGAACAAAGTCCTGTGTCTTACTGAAGAAGAGCGGAAAAAGGGCATCATCACCGCTTCGTCAGGCAATCACGGCATGGCCACCACCCAAGCGGCGCGGGTGGGCGGACTTGAAGTCACCATCTATTTGCCGGAATCCGTGTCCCCGCTGAAGCTCTCAAACATGAAGCGGCTAGGCGCGAATACGGTCTTGGTGCCGGGCAACGGCGTCGAAGCAGAAAATATCGGGCGCGCAGCCGCGGAGCGCGAGGGTAAGACCTTTGTATCGCCCTATTCAGACCTCGATATCATCGCAGGACAGGGGACTGTGGGGCTAGAATTGACTGAACAATGCCCTGATTTGGCCGCGGTCTATGTTTGTGTCGGCGGTGGCGGTCTGATCTCCGGTATCGGTAGTTACATGAAAGCACGTCGGCCGGATGTGGAGATCATCGGTTGCTGGCCTGAGAATGCGACGGCCATGCATCTCTGCATGGAAAAGGGCGAGATCTATGACACGCCCGAGACTCACACCTTGTCCGACGGATCGGCCGGCGGCGTTGAGCAAGGGGCCATAACCTTCCCGATTTGTCAGCAGGTCATTGACCGGCATCTGCTGATTAGCGAATCAGAAATTGCTGGTGCCATGAGCGACATGGCGGCCATTGAAAACTTCATCATCGAAGGGGCGGCGGGCGTCGCCTTGGCAGCGGCTCTGAAGAGTGCCGGAGACTATCGGGGCCGGAAGATTGCAGTTGTGGTCTGCGGCCGCAACATCGCGCTGGATACTTTCCGCTCTGTTTTGGAGATGGGCCACTCTGTCTTATAGGAGCATTAAATGACGACGATTCCGATTATCACGCTGGAGACCATACAGGCCAGCCTCACCGAGGTGGAAATTCTCGATGCTGTGAAAGGCGCGCTCATAGCGCAGGCCAGGGGTGAGGTCAATTCCCCGCCACCCGGAATGCTGCAGTTGGATCACCCCGAGGGCGAGTGCCACATAAAATATGGCCACCTCAACGGCAGCGACACGTTTGTAATCAAGATTGCCTGTGGCTTTTACGAAAACCCGAAAATGGGGCTCTCAGCCAACAGCGGCATGATGCTGGTGTTCAATTCCAAGACCGGAGTGCCGGTCTGTATCCTGGACGATAAGGGCTGGCTGACGAATGCTAGAACGGCTGCCGCCGGTGCCCTCGCGGCACAGGCAGGCGCGCCTCCCAACGTCACCAGTATCGGTATCATTGGCAGCGGCGAACAGGCGGAATTGCAGGCGAAATGGACCTGTAAGCTGCTGGGAATTGAATCGGTAAACGTTTATGGGCGAACCGCCTCCCATGTCGAAGACTATGTCGAACGGATGGAGCGGGACGGGTATTCGGTGACTATCGCCCCGGATGTCGCGACCCTGATGAAGAACTGCAATTTGGTGATTACCACCACACCATCGACCGCTGCGCTTATCCTGGCCAATGATGTCCAGCCCGGCACCCATATCGTGGCTATGGGCACCGACAATCCCGGCAAACAGGAACTGGACGCGGCCCTATTTCCGCGTGCTGCCGTGATCATGGTCGACGATCATGATCAGTGCGTACATCATGGTGATCTGGGCTATGCGGTTCGGGGCGGTCTGGTCCCGGAGGATGCAGACATCGCCCTTGGTGCGGTGCTGGCCGGTGAGAAACTGGGACGCACATCGGATGATGATATCACCATCGTGGATTTGACCGGCATCGCCGCTGAGGATATGGCGGTGGCGGGGCTAGTATGGAGCCGGCAGGGCTAATATCTGGTTGCCGCCAGGAGCCATCGTTGCTGTGATTTCCCGGCAATCTTGTCAGTCTTTCGCATTGGGCTAGAATGTCCCTTATTGGCTATGAGCGGACATTCTGACGCCTAGTGAATTACGTCCGCTTTACCCTCAATAGCGGACATTCCGATCGATGATTTCCGCTATGCGTCGTAAACCCCCGGCCACGCGCCTCAGAATTATCCGTGCATGGCTGGGTATCTGACGTGATGGAGCAGAACGCGCCAGCGGTGCAAGAAATGCCAGCCCCCGCTTGTTCAGTCTGCCTGTGGTCTCTCGCTGAAGGGCTGCTGTCCGTCCCCGGAAATTTTGCTTGAGCTCCACACTTCGTCAGCCAATGATGCACTTACACTCTCAACCGACACCGCCCCGTTGTC
>ERZ813253.445-NODE-445-length-14743-cov-9.115490_pt1 | contig 14743 bp, 11 predicted proteins | sample MGYA00520893_ERZ813253 | MGnify/ENA primary metagenome ERZ813253 (study PRJEB31669, sample SAMD00080414) | marine metagenome | biome: oceanic hadal pelagic zone biome; feature: marine hadalpelagic zone; material: sea water | place: Pacific Ocean:Izu-Bonin Trench...
GTTTTTGGTGGAGGACGGGGGGCAGTAACTGCAGGTGGGATTTTTGGTTGGGTTGATGCTGGGGGTAGACAGGAGAAGTTTAAGTCAGTGTCGTGCCCGTGTAGTGTCGATATGCTGGACTTCGCCGACGTTGTGTCCGAGATCGGTAAAGGTGGCATCGTGCCCGGGATTTGGGCTTGCGGCGATTCCCTGATCCGAGGTTTAGGGAATTTGCCCGCAACCGCCTGACACCATGCGGAAATTCGAAGTGTGCCAGGGCCATTCCCTGTTAAATCGCAGAATTTCCCTGTAAATCGGGGGTTATCAGGGAATTTAGCCGGAGACGGGTTCGCTCAAGACTGCGCCCACCACCAATCTTTTCAATGGCTTAAGTAAAAAAACTTAGGCCATATATCTCGCTCGTAATCATATGGCCATCGCCCCGTGCGGATTGGCGCGTGTTTGTCTTCCGTGCCACCGTCCGATGCGGGAACGGCGAGAGATCATGGGGCTTTGGTGTAGCGCGCCTGCCCGGGCGGCAGGCGGCTGGTGTCGAGGAACGCGTGGTGGTGGACCACGGTGTCGCCACCGTCGAGCAGGATGATGTTGTAGGCCGGCGGCGCATGGTCGTAGGGCACCGGGCGCTCGGTCACGAAGTCGAGCGGAACCTGATGGACCAGCGAGCATAGCGCCGAATAGGGAATGCCGCGCCACGACCCGCTCACCGGCCGGTGCACGTGACCGAAGAAGATGTGGCGGATATTTGCCGCCCCCGCCACCGCCTCGGCGAACCCCGGCTTGTCCTCCAGCCCGATCGCATCGAGGGACGGAATCCCGATATCCAGGGGCGGGTGGTGCATGAACAGATAGACCGGCCGGCCGGCCGTCGCCTCGAGGCGCGCCTTGAGCCAGGCCTGGCGCTTGACGCAGAAGCTGCCCGAACCCTGGTTGGGCTGGTGGGTGTCGAGCATGATGATATGGCCGGCGTCGGTGGAATGGATCGACTGCACGAAGCCGTTCTCGTCGCACGGCGCCTCGGGGAAGGCGCGGCGGAAGGCCTCCCGGTCGTCGTGGTTGCCGATGGTCATCCGGTAGGGAACCTGGAGCGTGGCTAGGGTCTCGCGCAAGGCGTCGTAAGCCTCGGGGTCGCCGCGATCGGCCAGGTCGCCGGTCAACAGGCAGAGCTCGGCGTCGCCGTGGTGGCGGTTGATATCGGCAATCGCCGCCTCCAGCCGCGCCCGCGGGTCGAGACCGAGCAGGAGCGTGCCCGGCGGCACGAAATGAAGGTCGGAGACCTGAATCAGCTTCATCGGACCCGGCTCCCCGTCATTGCAACCTCCTGCTCCGTATTACTCATCGGCTGTGCTCTTACCGCCGCACGGCATCTCGGTATCAACCAACGGGTTGGTATCTCTGCTGATTGGAGTCGTAGATATGCAACTGACCGGAACGGATATCGAAGTACCAGCCATGCAACCGCAGCTCCCCATCGGCGACCCGCTGGCGGACGAAGGGGAAGGTCATCAGGTTCTCGAGCGAGACCAGCACCGCGCTCTGCTCGCAGGCCCGGGCCTTCTCCTCCACGGCGGCGTCGGGCATGGTGCCTTCGACGCGCAGGAAGGCGGAGCGGACCAGACTCATCCACGGCGGCAGAAAGAGATTGCCCTCGCCGCCCCGACTGTCCGCCTCGAACAGGGAACGGATGCCGCCGCAATGGGCGTGGCCGAGCACGATGAGGTGGTCCACCTCGAGATGCAGGACGGCGTATTCCAGCGCCGCGCTGGTGCCGTGAAAATGGCCGTCGCGCTCGTGGGGCGGCACCAGGTTGGCGACGTTGCGGACGATGAACAGATCGCCGGGATCGGCCTGCAGCACGATCGCCGGATCGACTCGGGAATCCGAACAGGCGAAGATCGCCACCTTGGGCTTCTGGCCCTGATCCACAAGCGCCTCGTAAGCGGCGCGCTGATCCTGGAAGCGGCCGTCGCGAAAGGCCTTGAAACCGGTGATGAGTTTGGCGATAGGATCCATGGACCCGGACTTCCTCGGTTGACTGTTAAAAATCGGCTTCGATGGCGGCCGAACCAGCCAGCCAGCGAATCGGCCCGTGCCGCCCCACCAGCGATACATTATCACTGGTTGTTTGGAAGCATAAAACCACGAAGTCTACTTCGTATCAGGTAGTTTCGCCGCGGTCGCCGCCGGGGCGGTCTGTATCGTCTTGCGGGATATCGTCGAACGAGGCGTAGTTCATGCGGTAGAGGCGGCTGTAGAGGCCGCCGCTGTCGATCAGCTGGTCATGGCTGCCGGTCTCGATGATGCGCCCCTCCTGGAGAACCATGATGCGGTCGGCGCCGCGGATGGTCGCCAGGCGATGGGCGATGACCACGGCGGTGCGGCCCTTGAGAAGCCGCGCCAGGGCGCGTTGGATTTCGAGTTCGGTGTGGCTGTCGACATTGGCGGTGGCCTCGTCGAGCACCAGGATACGGGCGTCGGCGACCAGGGCGCGGGCGAAGCTGAGAAGCTGACGCTGGCCGAGCGACAGGTTGGCCCCGCCCTGATCGAGCCAGGTGTCGTAGCCGTCCCGCAGGCGCATGATGAAATCATGCGCGCCCACCGCCTTTGCGGCGGCGATGATATCGGCGCGGGTCGCGTCGGCCTTGGCATAGCGGATATTGTCGGCGATCGGGCCGGAGAACAGGTAGGGCTCCTGCAGCACCATGGCGACGTCGCGGCCCAATGACGCCTGGGTGATATCGCGCACATCGTGGCCGCCGACCATGACCTGGCCCTCCCAGGTGTCATAGAAGCGATGCAACAGGGCGGTGATGCTGGTCTTGCCGGACCCGGTGGGGCCGACCAGGGCGACGGTCTCGCCCGGTTCGACTCTGAACGAGACGTCCTTGAGGATGGGCTGGCCGGGCAGGTAGCCGAAGGTGACGTTGCGAAATTCGATGGAGCCGTCGATCTCGGCCGGGTCGATGGCGTCGGGTTTGTCCTTGATCTCGACAACCACGTCGAGCACTTCGAAGATGCGCTGCCCGGCGGCCATGGCCCGCTGCATCATGCTGTACTGGATGGTCAGCGAGCGGATCGGGTCGAAGAAGCGCTGCACATAGAAGACGAAGGCGACCATGATGCCGATATCGAGCGCCTCGTCGAGCACCAGGCCGCCGCCGACGATGATGACGATGGCCATGGCGCCGCCGGTCAGGGTATCGACGATGGGAACCATCATGTTGGACAGCCTCGAGGCGGCAAGATGGGCGTTGAGATTCTCTGTCGCCTTGTCGTCGAACAGCTCGTAGTTGACCGCCTCGCGACCCATTTCCTGGACCGCGCGGACGCCATGAATGCCCTCGGCCAGGGCGCCGTTGGTGCTGCTGCTGGTCTCGCGCGCCCACAGGAAGGCCCGCCGCGCATAAGGCAGCCAGACGATGCGCACCACGAACAGGATCGGCACCACCGACAAGGTCATGACGCCAAGCTGGAAATCGAGACTGAGCAGCACCACGATGATGCCCAGCAGCAACACCAGGTCGCCGATGGCAAAGATCGAGGATTCGAGGAACTCCTGCAGGGCATAGACATCGCCCTGGAGGCGCGACATCAGCCGGCCGGCCTCGGTCTTGTCCATGAACGACAATGAGACCACCTGAAGATGGGCATACATGGCGCGGCGCAGGTCGAATAACAGGTGCTCGGCGACCTTGCCGACAATGGTTTCCTGGATGTGGTTGGCCGCGTAATTAACCACTACGACCGCGGCGAAGACCATCGCCAATATGTCGATCAGGCCGCCCGACATGCGCCCGGCGACCAGGGCGTCGTCGATCACCGCGCGAATGATCAGCGGGATCGAAAGCTGGGTCATCGTGAACACCAGCACCGCGCCGACGGCCATATACAATTCGCCACGGTAGGGCGTCAGGTAAGTCAAGAAGCGCCGCACCACCCACTTGTCGAAGACCTGGCCGAACAGCTTCTCGTCTTGGGAAATCTGCGAGCCGACGACGGCGAGCGGCGGCTTGGCCGGCCCCGGGTTGGGGGTGCCGCTGGGCTGAGCCTGCGTATCGGCCACGGCCTATTCCTCCGCCGCCGGTTCGCGTAGCGGCCGGGTATCGACCGGGCTCGATTGCAGGTCGTAGAGCTCGCGGTAACGGCCGCCCAGGGCGATCAGCTCGTCGTGGCTGCCGCGCTCGATGATGCGACCCTCGTCGAGGAAGATGATTTCGTCGGCATGCATCAGCGAACTCAGCCGGTGGGCGATGATGATCACCGCGCGCTCGGCGACCAGATCCTTGAGGGCTGCGCGGATGCGCTGCTCGGTGGCGGCGTCGACGGCGGCCGTGGAATCGTCGAGAATCAATATCGCGCTGTCGAGCATGATGCTGCGCGCGATCGACAGGCGCTGGCGCTGGCCGCCCGACAGCGAGACCCCGCGCTCGCCCACCAGGGTGTCGTAGCCAGCTGGCAGCTGCTTGATGTAGTTATGCAGTTGCGCTGCCGCGGCGGAACGCTGGATGCTGCTGCGCCCGGCCCAGGGATCGCCGTAGGCCAGGTTGTGATTGATGCTGGCGGTGAATAGGAAGGGCTGTTGCTGGACGATGCCGACCGCTGCGCGCAGGGACTCTAGGGTGACCTCGCGGATGTCCTGGCCATCGATGGTGATGCGCCCGCCGGTGACGTCGTAATAACGCCCCATGAGGTGGGCCACCGTCGACTTGCCGCTGCCCGGCGGGCCGACGATGCCGATGGTCTTGCCGGGCCGCGCCTCGAGATCGATGCCGCTGAGGGTGCGCTGGTCCTGGGTCCAGGCCGGGTACTGGAAATCGACGTTCTCGAAGCGCAGCACGCCGTGGGCAATCGCCAGCGGCTTGGCGCCGGGCCGGTCAGCGATCGAAGGCTCGAGGTCGAGCACCGCGAACAGCCGCCCGCCGCAGGATGATGCGCGGGCGATAGAGTTGATCATCCAGCCGATCTGGCGCACCGGCATTTGCAGGATCGCCATGAAGGCGAGGAACTCGGCGAGCTGGCCCAGGGTGATGTCGCCGGTGATTACCTTATGGCCGCCGACCCACAGCACCAGAACCGTAGCGAGGAAGTAGATGAAGGTCATCTGGGTGGTGCTGCGCACGAACAGCAAGATGCGTTCGTGGGCGATGGCGACGGCCTGTTTCGATACGCCATCGAAGCGGGCCATCTCGAAGGCCTGGGCGGCGAAGGCACGGACCACGCGAATGCCGCCGAGGTTTTCCTCCATGACCTTGGACAATTCGGACAGCCTGTCCTGCAGGCGCATCCAGCTGGCGCGCAGCTTGAGGCGGGCGATCGAGGCCCGGATGCCGACGATCGGCACGAAGCTCAGGGCGACCAGCCCCAGGGTCGTATCGATGCCCATGAGGATATAGGCGCCGCCGCCGATCAGCACGATCAGCAGGAACATCCGCAGGATACCGGTATTGACCCAGAGCCGGACCCCCTCGATATCGAGGATGCCGCGAGTCATCAGGTCGCCGCTGTGGATCCGGTCGTGCCACGAAAAGCTTAACGTCTGCAGCTTGCGGTAATAGTCGAGCCTGAGGTGATAGCCGATCAATTGACCGACCGCTTCGCCCTGGTAGTTCTGCACCATGGTGAACAGGCCGCGCATCACGCTGACGCCCATCAGCAAGGCGGCGGTGAGCAACAGGGCGTCCCGCGCCGCCTCCCGGGCGTCGCCATCGGCCGCAACCGCCAACAGGCCCTGGACCTGGTCGACCGCCTGGCCGACATACTGGGGCACGAACAGCTGGAAGATTGCCGCCAGGATGGTAGCGCCGATGCCCAAGCTCATGCGCCAGCGGTGGCCGAATGCGATGGCGGTGATGCGCCACAGCACCCGGGTATCGAGATTGGATACCTCGATCCGGTAGTTGGGATCGATATTGCTGTCGAGGCGCGGCTGACCGCTGGTGCTGCTCGCCGTGGCCGTGGTCACCAAGAAATCATGTCCTCGTAAAAACCAGGGCGCCAACCGAAGACAAATCCCGGTGGCGCGATCGCGGCCAGCCTATGTTGATCGGTCCTGGGCGGCAAGGTCTGGATATCGAGGGATGGCGCGTTAGCAAATAGTGGGGCTTTGGAGGGGCACGGCGTTACGGCTCCTGCTTGGGAGTTTTGACCTTCGGCTTTGGAGATTTCCTCTCGGACAAGGGTCTCAAGGGGGCTGTCAACTTAACTTGAGCTGGGCCAGCTGAAACTCAGAGCAAGATAGGTTTACGCTGCTTTTGTCACAATTTTCCATTCCACCATCGCCTGAGTGCGGAAAATTCGAAGTGTGCGACGGGAGATGAGGGGCGGTCTCAATGGGTCGACGCAACACTTTATCTTAGATGGAAAGATGGAGTGTATTTTGATGGCACAAAGATCACGTCGAGGTTTCACTTCGGCAGAGAAGACGGAGTTGTGGGATCGTTGGCAACGCGGGGAGTCTCTGAAGGCGATTGGGCGTGCGTTTGGCAAGCCGTCGTCGTCTATTTACGGCCATGTATCGCCGCACGGCGGGATCCGGCCGGCGCCCCGGCGGCGCTCGAAGCTGGCATTGACGCTCCGGGAACGTGAGACAATATCGAGAGGGATAGTGGCACATCAATCGAGGCGGTCGATGGCCAGGTTGCTGGGCCGTTCGCCCTCGACAGTGAGCCGAGAAATCAGCCGCAATGGCGGCTATGATCGGTACCGAGCGGCGCGGGCAGATGAGCAGTCCTGGGTCCGAGCCCGTCGTCCGAAGCCTTGTAAGTTGGCCGTAAGTGCGCGGCTACGTCAGGCCGTGGCGCGGAAGCTCAGATTGAATTGGTCGCCCGAGCAGATAGCGGGCTGGCTGCAGAGAGCGCATCCAGGAGAAGAGGCTTATCAGGTGTCTCACGAGACGATCTATCGCAGTTTATTTGTTCAAACCCGCGGCGTGCTTAAGAAAGAGCTGCTTTTTCATTTGCGTTCCCAGCGCAGGATGCGCCGCCCGGGGCCGAAGAAATGGCAAGGCGATGCCCGGGGGCAGATTAAGGACATGGTCTCGATCCGCGAGCGGCCTGCCTCGGTCGAGGACCGCGCTGTACCTGGTCACTGGGAAGGTGATCTTCTGTCAGGACCACAGAACAGCTACATCGCCACCCTGGTCGAACGTCATAGCCGGTACGTGATGCTGGTGAAGCTCGCCAACAAGAGTACGCAGACGGTAATTTCCGCGCTCATCAAGCAATCGAAAAAGCTGCCGAGCGAGCTCTATAAATCGCTCACTTGGGACCGTGGCAAGGAACTCACGGATCACCGCCAGTTCACTCTGGCGACGGACATCGTTGTTTACTTCTGTGACCCGCGCAGTCCGTGGCAACGCGGGTCCAACGAGAATACCAATGGTCTGCTCAGACAGTACTTCCCCAAGGGAACCGACTTGTCCGTATACTCGCAGGCGCAACTGAATAAAGTGGCACGGCAGCTAAACGAACGGCCACGTAAAACGCTGGGGTTCGAAACGCCGGCAGAGAGATTTAACGCGTGTGTTGCGTCGACCGGTTGAGATCGCAACTCAGCAACGGACATAAATCAGGGGGTGCTGGAACTTCTGTTCATAGCCAAACCCGGACATTCGCCCGTAGCTTGGATACCCTAAGCCAAGCCATCGGGAGGCTGCTGAAGGGATGCAGTCCCTTGTCGGTGGACCAGTGGTACAAGTTCCACGAATTTGGATGTCATCTCGTGGTTGTAGTGCATGACGAAATCGAGTTTGTGACAAAGCCGGTCCGATCTGTGGACGCTCAGGCTTTGGTCATGATAGTCGATCTTTCAAATGATACGGGCGTTCTCACACAGCCTGGGGACACGACCGTGTTACTTCCCTTCCATGGCGCTTTTCCAGCGGCTCAGGAAGTCCGCACGTTTCAGGCGGTCGAGATAGACCAGCAGGCCGGGCCCCAGGCGTATGGGGATCAAGGGACCGGCGGCGGTTTCCCGGAGTTTCTTGGCCGTCGCTTCACCGCTGATATCGTTTCTGATGGAATACAGCGAAGCCGGCCCGGCGATCAGTTCCTGGCCTTCCTGGGAGAGCAGGAAGTCGATGAAATCACCCGCCGCCCGGGGATTGCGCGCCGCCTTGGCGATCACCGCGATCCGCAACATGACCAGGCAGTAATCCTCGGGGATGGTAATCGCCAAATCAGGATTCTCCCGCGCCCGCGCCAAGGCGTATGAACCGAGCACATTGTAGGCGATCAGCGCATCGCCGCTCGCCACCTTGTCGATCATCGAGGCGGAACTGGTCATCAACTGCACGCCGCTGTCGCCCAGGCTGCGGACGAGATACCAGTAGTCCTCCGACTGGACGGCATCCTGTGTTCCGAACAAGTAGCCGAGGCCGCTCTGTTCCGGATCATAAGTAACCACCCGGTTGCGCAGGCCGGGACTCCGTTCGCTTAATATTTTTGCCAACTCGAATCGGCTTCTGACCCGCTCCAACTCGGGCGCCAGGGCGCGGTTGTAGAGGATCACCGCCGGCTCATAGGTGAAGCCGAAGGCTTCGTTGCGCCAATTGGCCCACCCCGGCAAGGCCTCGGTTTCCTCGGAATAATATGCCGCGCTGTAGCCGTCATTGACCAATTTGATTTGCAGGTCCATGGCGGAACTCAATATCAGGTCGGCCGTGGGCAGGCCGCCGTCGGTTTCGACGATGACCCGCTGGTGGATATCGAGGGTGTCCAATTCGTGATAGTCGATGGCTACTCCGGGCCGCATCTCCTGAAAGGCGCGGACCAGGAATTCGATGCGGTCGATGTCGGTCGAGCTGTAGATGACGAGCCTCTCGCCGGGCGGCCCCAGGGCCGGGAAGCGGATGAGCTCGGCAAGCGACGGCGGCGAGATCAGGAAGATGCCCGCCATGAAGAGTAATCCGAACAGTCTCGCAGCCCTCATGTCATGCCTCGCCGGTTGTCAGGGATGGGAAACACCACCTCGACCCGCAAGCCCCCGCCTTGGGCGTCGCCGAGGGTTACCGTCGCCCCGTGGCGGCCGGCGATCTCGCGCACAATGGCCAACCCCAGGCCACAGCCATGGTCGGCGGCGTTGTGCAGCCTGGAGAACCGCTCGAACGCGGCGGCGCGGCCCTCCGCCGCTATGCCGGGGCCGTCGTCCTCGACGATCAGATGTATGGCTCTGTCCCTGGCGCGCACCGTAAGGGTGACCATGGAGTCGGCGGGTGAGTACTTGATCGCGTTGTCCGCCAGATTCAGGATCAACTCGCCGATCAATGCGCGGTCGCCCCGTAACATCGCCCGCCGGTCGCCTTCGAAACCCAGATCAATCGTCTTGGCCACGGCTTGCGGCAGGAGGACTTCGATGCTTTCCCGGGCAAGCTCGACGAGGTTCACTTCGGCGAAGGCCTGGGTGTGGGCCTCGGTGGCGCGGGCGTGGGAGAGCAGTTGCTGGGCCAGGCGGCTGGTTCTGAGCACGCTCTGATTGACCTTGACCAAGGCCTCGCGAACCGCCGCGGGATCGGTTTCCCGCAACGCCATTTCGCTTTGTGCCTGCAAGCTGGCCAACGGGGTCTTGAGCTGGTGGGAAGCGTCGCTGATGAAATTCCGCATGGAACTCAGGCCGCCGTCGAGGCGATGCAGCATACCGTTTATGGCGCCTACCAGGGGTTTGAATTCACTCGGCACGTCGTGCAGGACGGGACGCACGTCATCCGGCGAACGCCGCCCCAGGGCCTCCCTGAGCCGGGCCAGGGGCTTGAGGCCGATGCTGATGCCGATCCAGGCGGCGATCGCGCCGGAGACCGCGATGATCAGCATCCACAGGGCGCTTTGGCGCAACAGGCGGTAGGTCAGGCTGTCTCGTTCACCTCTGGTTTGCGCGACCTGGATGGTCACATATCCCGACAGTTTGCCGCCGGACACGAAGGACCGGAGTGCTACGATGCGTACCGACGCCTGCTTGAAGACGGCATTGTAGAACACCGGCTGCCGCGGAATTTCGCCCGCCATGGAGTCCGGCAAGGGCAGGCCCTCATAGCCGGTCACCACCCTGCCGTCCGGCGCGGTGACGGCGTAGAACACCCGGTCCTGGGCGGTCGACGCCAACATGTCCAGGGCGACATAGGGGATGTCTACGTACAAGCCGCCGCCGCGCACCACCGTGCGTTCGGCGATGGCCGAGGCCGAGGCCAGGAGAAGCCGGTCATAGGCGCTGTCCGCCGCCTCGATATTGCCGTAGTAGCTGCTCAGCAGGTTGGCGGAGAACACCAGCGCCATGGCGACGAACAGCCAGGCCAGGACGCGGCGGCGGATAGACCAGGTCGGGGCAAATCTGGCGTTCATTCGAGGGTGTAGCCGACGCCGCGGACGGTTCTGATCGTCACATCCGTGGCCTCGAGTTTCTTTCGAATACGGTGGATATAGATCTCCACCGTCGATGGGTTCATCTCATCATGGAAATCTGAAATCGAATCGATGATCTGATCCTTGCTGATGATGCGTCCCCGCCGGGACATCAGGACTTCGAGCAGGTGGAACTCCCGCCTCGGCAAGTCCAAGGGGCGATCGTTCAGGAAGGCGCGCCGGGCGGCGATGTCGAGGGTAAGCGGGCCGCAGGTCAGGGCCTTCAGCCCGTGGGCGTGGGCGCGGCGCAACAGAGCCCGCACCCGGGCGTCGAATTCGCCCATCTCGAACGGCTTGGTGAGATAGTCGTCGGCGCCCAGATCGAGACCCTTGATGCGGTCGTCGACCTCGGAGCGCGCGGTTATGATCAGCACCGCAACCGGCGCCTTGCGGGATCGCAGCAAGCGCAGGATTTCCAGCCCGTCCATATGGGGAAGCGTGAGATCGAGGATAACCAGATCGAATTCCTGGACCCGCAGGATGGCTTCCGCCTCTTCTCCGTCGGCGGTCCAGTCAGCCGTGTAGTCCGCCTGTTTGAGCGACCGCATCAACCCGTCGGCGAGCAGGGCGTCATCTTCGACCAATAAAACCCTCACGGGCGAGCCTTTCGTTCGGATGGGCGTGAACATCCGAATAGATACGGCCAACCCGGATTGAAAACCAGTCGCGATTCCGAAAGGTTGGCGAAAGCTGGGACTGATAAAATTAAATCACTCTGCGAATATACCATCATTGGGCAGGGGTCCGTTGATGGATACTCAATCGTCATTTAATCTTTTGGGAGGACGTAATATGCGGATGAAATCCACGCTCAAACTCTTGGCCTGCGCCATGGGCGTCGCCGGGATGATGACGGCGGCGGGCGAGCCCCAGGCCGCCGAAATCGAAAAAATTCACTTTCTGATCCCCGGTGGCGCCGGCGGTGGCTGGGACGGCACCGCGCGCGGCACCGGCGAGGCCCTGACCAAGGCCGGCATCGTCGGCACGGCGACCTACGAGAACATGTCCGGCGGCGGCGGCGGCAAGGCGATCGGCTTCCTGATCGAAAACGCCGCCTCGAACTACGGCACCCTGATGGTCAACTCGACGCCGATCGTCATCCGCTCGCTGGTCGGGCGCTTTCCCTATAACTTCCGGGACCTGACCATGATCGCCGGCACCATCGGCGACTACGCGGCCTTCGTGGTCAACAAGGACAGCCCGATCAACTCGTTCAAGGATCTGGTCGCGGCCTATGAGGCGGACCCGAGAAGCGTCGCCATCGGCGGCGGCTCGGTGCCGGGCGGCATGGATCACCTGGTTGTCGCCATGGCCATGCAGGCCGCCGGCCAGGACCCGACCAAGGTCAAGTACATCCCCTACGATGCCGGCGGCAAGGCCATGGCGGCCCTTCTGTCGGGCGAGATTGCGGCGCTTTCGACCGGCTTCTCCGAGGCCGTCGGCATGGACGCCGCAGGCGAGGTCAAGATCATCGGCATCACCTCGGCCGAACGGGTCGATGCGGCGCCCAACGCGATGACCCTGAAGGAGCAGGGCTACGATGTCGAGTTCGTCAACTGGCGCGGCTTCTTCGCGGCGCCGGGCCTGCCCGAGGCCAAGGCGGCGGCCTATCGCGACGCCATCGCCAAGATGTACAGCACGCCCGAATGGGAAACTGTCCGGGCCCGCAACGGCTGGGTCAACATCTTCAACCCCGGCGATGATTTCACGGCCTTCCTGGAGAGCCAGGAAAAGGTCATGAAAGACCTCATGGTAAAGCTGGGCTTCCTGTAAACTCCAAAGCCGGGGCGCCGATCGCGGCGCCCCGGTATCTCGAGAGAGCGCGACTTATCAGCCGGGGAGATCAGCGGCATGGCGCTGGATAAATGGATCGCGGTGGTTTTCCTGGTGATCGCGCTGGTCTACGGATACACCGCCTACACATATCCGCTTCTGCCTTTCGAGCTGTACATGGTCTTCCTGCCGAACACCATGCCGATGGCGCTCAGCGGCCTCGGCATCCTGTTCTCCCTGATTATCATCCTGACTCCGGAGAAGCCCGCGGACGGCGGCGGCGAGGCCCCGGACGACTCCGCCATACCGCGCTTGCGCGGCGCGAAGGGCGCTCAGGCCCTGGGCCTGATCGCCGCCATGGTGGTCTACGCCCTGGCCCTGCGTCCGATCGGCTTCCTCGCGGCGACGACGATGTTCCTGATGGGCACCGGGTGGATCCTCGGCGAGCGGAAACCGCTTATCATGATCCTCTCCGCCGTGCTCGGGGCGGGGATCATTTGGTACCTGGTGCAGGAGGCCCTGGGAATCTACCTCCGGCCGCTGCCCTGGTTCATGTCGTAACTCGGGGGGACCGTCATGCTCGAAGGCGTCATGCTCGGCCTGGAGACGGCCTTAACACTTCAGAATCTTGCGCTGGTCGTCGCGGGCTGCCTGATCGGCACCATAATCGGCATGCTGCCGGGGCTGGGGCCCATGGCGATCATCGCCATCATGATCCCGATCGCCATCAGTATCGGCGATCCGTCCTCCGCTCTGATCCTGCTCGCCGGCGTTTATTACGGCGCCATCTTCGGCGGTTCCACGTCATCGATCCTGATCAACGCGCCGGGAGTCGCGGGCACCGTCGCCACCGCCTTCGACGGCTATCCCATGGCGCGCCAGGGCAAGGCGGGCAAGGCCCTGACCATCGCCGCCATCTCCTCCTTTTCGGGCGGGACCATCGGCGTAATTCTGCTCATGGGTTTCGCGCCGGCGTTGTCGTCGGTGGCGTTGCTGTTCCATTCGGCCGAGTATTTCGCCATGATGGTGGTCGGCCTGTCCGCCATCGCGGCCTTCGCCGGATCCGGCAAGGTGGTCAAGGCCCTGATGATGACGGTGGTCGGCCTGATGCTCGCCACCGTCGGAGAATCGGCGCTGTTCAACGCGCCGCGTTTCACCATGGGGCTGCTGGACCTGCAGTCGGGGTTCAGTTTCGTGACATTGGCCATGGCCCTGTTCGCCCTGCCGGAGGCCCTCTATCTGGTGCTCGACCCGGCGCGCGGCGCCGCCATGGGCGCCGGCGCGGCGATCAAGGACCTCCGCGTCACCAAGGACGAGTTGAAGAAGATCGCACCGGTCATCTTCCGCCAGTCGATCCAGGGGTTTCTGATCGGCGTCATGCCCGGCGCCGGCGCCACCATCGCCTCGTTCCTGGGCTACGCGGTCGAGCGTAATATCGCCAAGGGCGCCGACCAGGAGGAATTCGGCAAGGGCTCGATCAAGGGCCTCGCGGCGCCCGAGACCGCCAACAACGCGGCCTGCACGGGCTCCTTCGTGCCGCTGCTGACCCTGGGGATTCCCGGATCGGGGACCACGGCAATCCTGCTCGGCGCCCTGCTGTCCCTGAACGTCAACCCCGGCCCCCGGCTGATGATCGACAACCCGCAGGTCTTCTGGTCGGTGATCATTTCCATGTACATCGGCAACGTGGTCCTGCTGATCCTCAATCTGCCGCTGATCCCCTATATCGCCAAGCTGCTGACGATTCCGCGCAACTACCTGATCCCCTTCATCTTGTTCTTCACCATGATCGGCGCCTACATCGGTCAGAACAACGCCACGGAGCTGCTGATCCTGGTCGCCCTCGGAGTCTGCGCGACCATCCTGCGCTTCGCCGACTACCCCCTGCCGCCGCTGCTCATCGGCTTCATCCTCGGCGGCATGATGGAGGATAATTTCGCCCGCGCGGTGAACCTGACCGACGGCGTGGCGTTCATGTATGAGCGCCCGATGACCCTGGCTCTCCTGGTCTTCGGCCTGTTGTTAATAATCCTGCCGGCCTACCGTCGCCGCTCTCGGACTAAATAGAAGGGTATCACTTATCTTCAATAATCAAGGAAATCGAGACCCTATGTTTCAGGTAGCGGGATGCGAGGCGACAAATCTTAAGCTGACGATAAAAAAAACTCAGCAGTAGCTGAAAAAGCCGAGTGATCTTCACCTGATCAGACAGTTATGCTGGTGGTAGTTGACGAGTCTTTCTTTTCCGCTTCGGGTCCAGGCTGTGTAAAAACGTCTGCCGTTTGTCTGTGTAAGCGCCTTTGGGACAGAATGACCTGGCAACACGTGTTTTCCGGTTTTGGCGATTTCAGCGGCTGGTTTGGGATTATGGAGCGTTTTCACGGTTCTCTGCCTCAATCAGGCGGGATGTGGGCTTAAATCGGCGCGCAGAGGCGCCTATGCCGCGCTCATCGCCGCGATCAGCGGGCGGATGCCCATGATGTTGATGACCCGCTTGAGATTATAGGCCAGCACGTGCAACGCCATTTCGGTGGCGACCCGTTTCAGGGTCTTCATCTGGAAGTGGGTATAGCCCATCCAGT
>ERZ813253.447-NODE-447-length-14666-cov-3.486347_pt1 | contig 14666 bp, 17 predicted proteins | sample MGYA00520893_ERZ813253 | MGnify/ENA primary metagenome ERZ813253 (study PRJEB31669, sample SAMD00080414) | marine metagenome | biome: oceanic hadal pelagic zone biome; feature: marine hadalpelagic zone; material: sea water | place: Pacific Ocean:Izu-Bonin Trench...
GGTATTACTTCTAAAAGATGGCTAAGGGAGAACCCACCTAAGGGTAATCTGTGGGCGCCATAGCAAAAGGCCCAGACCGCATCAACGAGGTCTGGGCCTTTTTACGCCTAAAAACTTGGTGCCAAAGGTCAGAGTCAATCAGGTTCGTGCTGTCCTGTTCTGCTGTGCCTAAATTGGTGTTTTCCTATACACGTCCTGGTGGTAAATGCATGCCTATTGTCCCATTGAGTCCTGTTCCGTTCCGTTGAATATGTCGGCAAAATGTCGGCAAGATTCAAATTAGAATCCACGGCTCGCCATGGGTACATTTGGTTGAGCCTGGGAATCATAACCGCACAATCTCGAAACGACGAGCTTCGTTGAGTCTCCTCACCTTTGGTAACACGTCAGGTCCTCTTGATATCAGGTAAAGTCGAAGCCGTTTTGTGTGAGCCGCTCCCGAATTATTTCGTTCCGGCTTAGGAGTTTTTCGTAATACTCAGCCGCCTCCACAGCGTCGGCTGGAGATTCAGGGTCCGGTCCGACAATCGGAACCGAAGCACAAACCTCTTGGATAATTGTCAAAGCTTTAAGTGAGTGTAGCCCGCTCTCTCGGGCTGCCATCAGCCTTTCCCAAGCCTGCTCCGTCACTCGCAATAGTGTCTCAGCCAATTCGGGCGTTACACTCATCGGAGACACCCAAGACCTAGTTTCGGAATCCAAATCAACGTACAAAGTTCGAGTACGTTCTTGTTCAGCCGTTCCGCCTAGCAAACTGTTGAAGAGGATGCCCCAACGGCCAACCTCGTCGGCAGGAGTACTCGGGTCTAACAAAGCTAATAGTCCCCCGGCAGCTTTGTTTTTATGATTGAAGAAATTTCTCCAAAATCGTTTCCAACCGTCTGAATCCTCTGGGCTGATTGTTGACATGTGAAGTAGGTTCTGAACTTTTCCGAGCTCTTGGCCTGCAACCAGCAGGCACGTAAGAGCCCTAATTGGTCGATTGCCATCCAACAATAAATTGGCGTCTCCGACTAATCCACCTACGTTGTCGATACAAGCCTCAAGACCCAGTGATATTTCCTCTAGGTTGAGGGCCCCATGTTGTCTACGAGCCAACTTTAGCTCTCCTTATGCCTGCCCGATTGGAGGGTTATCAGAGTGCTCTATACCCCTCCGTCTTCTTACAACCTTCAAATCAGCCCGGTATTAGACGAAAGGCATGGTGCAGACTGAGGTGGACCCCATTAGTTGGACAGGTTTGGAGCGAAGTTAAGTGAGAGTCCCGCCGTATTTCCAAGGTCTGCCGATGCCCTGATTGGTGTCCATCCTCCCTCTTTCGATGGTTCATCTGATGACGCCGAGTGTACCTCGGCCGGTGTCCGGTAGCCCAAGGCCTGATGGGGTCTTTGGTTGTTGTAGAAATGGAAGTAGGCGTCTAGTCCGGCCTTGGCTTCCCGTCCGTTGGAATAGGCCTTCAGGTAGATCTCCTCGTACTTCACGGTGCGCCACAGCCGCTCGACAAAGATATTGTCGGCGTACCGCCCTTTCCCGTCCATACTGATCCTGACTCCGTGCTGCTCCAGGAGGCCGGTGAAGGCCTCGCCGGTGAACTGACTACCCTGATCAGTGTTGAAGACCTCAGGGGTTCCCTTGCTCAGCGCTTCCTCCAATGCCTCGACGCAGAGATCAGCATCCAGGGTGTTGGAAAGGCGCCAGGCCACCACATGCCGGCTGTACCAGTCCATGATGGCCACCAGGTAGAGGAAACCCTTGGCCATGGGGATGTAGGTGATATCGGCCGCCCACACCTGATCCGGTCTGGTGATCTGCATGCCGCCCAGGAGATAGGGATACACCTTGTGCCCGGGTCCCGGCTTGCTGGTCCGGGGCCGCCGGTAGATCGCACGTAGTCCCATGACCCGCATCAGACGCTGGACCCGCTTCCGGTTCACCGTGTGACCTTGCCTGCCAAGCCAAACCTTTATGCGTCTTGACCCATAGAAGGGTGTTGCCAAGTACTGCTCGTCGATCTGCTTCATCACGGCCAGGTTCTCCGGGCAAGTCCCTTTGCGCCGGTAGTTCAGGCTGGACCTGCTGATGTTCAATAAAGCGCACTGTCTCACTGTGGACAATGCTGGGTGCCGGCGGTCGACCATCTCCCGCCGCCGCTCCCGGCTCATGGACCGAGCCTCTCCGCCAAGAAATCCCGCTCAACCTTCAATTGGCCGATCTGTTGGTAGAGCCGGGCGACAAGGACCTCATCGGACTTCTGACGTTTATCCAGGTTCCCATCAAAGACACCAGCCGCTCCTTCCAACAAGGACTTCTTCCAGGATTGGATCTGGCCGGGATGTACCTCATACCGGGCGGCCAATTGGGCCACCGTCTCTTCGCCCTTCACCGCTTCCAAGGCCACTTTGGCCTTGAACGATGGGCTGTGCTTCCTACGTTCTTTCGACATGTCCCACTCCTTCTTCACAGCAACAGCTGCGGCTATTTTAGGAGCAGAACTCTCACTTAACCACCTGTCCGAATTTCCGGGTCCACCTCAGACATCGAGGCTACGGGGATGGTTGAGTCTTTTTGTAGGCCTTCTGATCCCGGAGAACCGACTCTTTTCGATTCGATTAAAGAGTTGATTTTGGGCACAATAATCTCTGGACCGGCCATTGACTTGGGAATAGCGACGCAGGCGGAATTCGATCAATGGAACAAAGATTTCCTGGTTTGGCAAGATTCTCCTGGAGTATTTGCCGGAGTCATTTACGGCCAAATTGTAGGACGCAAGCCGTAAGTAACTAACCCGCAAAAACGACGACCCGAACGGGCCGACTATTGCTCATTGCCCCGCCGAAACAGGTCACCTAAGTGTCCCCTGTGCTAAAATTTCTAGGTGGCCCAAACGTGGGGGTGTAGCTCAGCGGGAGAGCACCTGCTTTGCATGCAGGGGGCCAGGGGTTCGATTCCCCTCACCTCCACCACTTTTTTGAGGCTAAGTTCCTCTCATACATGTTGGCAACCAGCAAAAGCGGGACACTTTTGTTAAGGAGAGATCAGGGGGAAATGGCCGTGTTCTGGGACTCCCGGAGCAGGCGGTTGTAGCGTTTGCGTTGGGCTAAGGTCCGAGCTTTCACCTCCCTTCTCTTGATCAGGATCTCTTCTCGTCTTCCGTTCAGGACGTCATCAGGGGTCACGTTGCTTAGGGCCTTGTGATAGCGGCGGTGGTTGTAGTAGTCCACGAAGCCGGTGATGGCCACCTCCAGATCACCAGGGACTTCATACGGGACCTGGTTCACCTCGTGCTTGATGCTTTGATGGTACCGTTCCAACTTCCCGTTGGTTTGTGGGTGGTAAGGCGCCGCCCGGATGTGACGGATCCCTACCAAGCTCAGGTAGTCGCGAAAAGCCCTGGAGACGTAGCCCGGCCCATTGTCGCTTAGCAGTCTGGTCCGGTCTTCCAAAGGCACTTCAGTCATGCCGGTGATATCGACGGCTACCTGGACCACTTGGATCAAGGAATCAGCCGTCATGTCCACTTGCAGCTTCCAGGCCAGGATGGACCGGGAGTAGTCGTCCATCACGGTCACCATGTAGTGATAGCCCCAGCCTGACACTCTGAAGTACGAAGCGTCGGTGGCCCACATCTGATGTGGACGACTGGTCTTGCGTTGGTACTCTTTGCCAGCCAGGAGCTGCATCACGGGCGCTTTGATCAGGCCTTCCTTCTTCAAGAGGCGGTACACTGTGGATTCGGCCACTGATAAGCCCAGGTGGTCGGTGATCCAAGTAGCCAGTTGCCGGCTGCTCCATTCCGGAGACTCTCTGGCCGCCGCCAATACTGTGGCCTCCTCTAGTGGGCCAAGTCTGTTCCAGGGGACCCGAGCAAGGCATTCCTGATTCCCTTGCCGTTCCATGGCCCGCCAACGGTAATATGTGCTCCTGGGCACTCGCAGTTGGGCAAGCAGCCTCCGTTTTCCCCACCGGGTCTCTTCCACCCGTGTTAGGACTTCCGACTTCTCTTGGGCGCTCATGCGCCCGTACTTCCGTCGAAGGTCGGGATGGCTGTTTTTTTGATGCGGTGGACCTCAAGAGAAAGGTCGGCCACTAGTTGCTTCAGATCGTTATTCTCCCGCTTTAGGTGCTCGATCTCCTGACGGGTGGCGTCTCTTACCGTATCTCGGGTGAGACGCTCTTTACCCGCTTCCATGAACTCTTTGGTCCAGGCATAGAAGACGCCCGGTTTGATCCCCTCCCGCCGGCAGAGGTCGCTGACGGTGACTTCCCTTCGGAAACCCTCGAGAACGATGCGGATCTTGTCTTCCGGGGCGTACTTCCTGCGGGTCTTGGTCCGGACCTGCCGGATGAAAGTCTTGGTCTCTTGGGTCGAGATCTCTGCTACTTGGGCTTGACCGCTGATATCTTGGGACACTTCTGGCTCCTTTCTAGGTACGGTAGATCTATACCCTGCACCAGGAGTCCAAACACACCACCACCCTCATGTTTTATCCCCCTAAAAGTGTCCCATTATCGCTGAACGCCTACAGTGCTGGTCGGGGTTGGTTGAGTGGGCCCATTTCTGGCCGCGGTCGCGGCCTTTGCCTTAAGCATCGGTGGGTTCCTGACAGCGTTTCTAGCATTCATGCTATTCGCGGCAACCATGGGCGCCTTGATGCTGACAATCTCCCTCTTGGTTGGCGCCTCACAAAGCGTCGTTCTGAAGCGGCTGCGGGCCTCCAGCCGGGAGATCCAACGGGCGGAAAGCGTGCTTTTAGTGCTGGTGGGGACCGGGTTGATCTACTTCACCCTGGATTCCGGTTCATTCCAGTCGATCTTCATCCCCGGGTAAATTTTGCGGCGCTTCGTTTTTTATGAAGGTCTTACCCGTTGATATGCCCCTACCCCCGCCGCTCCCGAAGTTTCTTGTAGACGGCTTCGGGTTGGACTCCGGTGGCGGCGAGGAGGACCAGGGTGTGATAGAGCAGGTCGGCCACTTCTCCGGGCAGGCTTTCGGTGTCGTTGATTGCCGCGGCGATGGCGGTCTCGCCGGCCTCTTCCACGACTTTCTGGGCGATGCGGGCGACCCCTTCTTGGAACAGTGACGTGGTGTAGCTGCCTTCCGGCATCTCCTGTTGGCGGTCCTTGATCAAGGCGAAGAGCTCGCCCAGGACGCTGGGGCCCGACTCCGTTTGCTCATATTCGTCGGGGAGACCTTCCAACTTATTGAAGAAACACGAGAGCTCGCCGGTGTGGCAGGCCGGGCCGTCGGGGTCCACCTTCAGGAGAATGGTGTCGGCGTCGCAGTCCAGATAGGCCTCTTTCAGGTTCAGGTAATTCCCCGAGACCTCCCCCTTGTGCCACAGATCCTCCCGGCTGCGGCTATAGAACCAGACCTGGACCCCCTCCACCGTGCGCTTCAATGAACCCGGGTTCATGTAGCCCATCATCAAGACTTCGCCGGTGGTGGCGTCTTGGGCGATGGCGGGCAGCAGGCCCTGCTCGTTGAGTTTAACTTTCATAACTTGCCTTTTTTGATTGCGTATCGTCGAGATTTCGGTCTATGTCGCCAGGCCGTTGGCCAAGAGCTTGGGTAGTTCCAGCAGACTGGAGATCTGGTGAGATGGGGCGGGCAGGTCTGGGTCCGCCGGCTTGTTGTTCCGGTTGATCCACACCGGATGCATGCCGGCCTGGACCGCGCCCATGACGTCTTCCAACTGCCGGTCTCCCACGTAGGCTGTTTCTTCGGGGGCTACCCCCAACTGCGCCAGCATCATTTGGAACAACTCGGGCCTGGGCTTGTAGACCTTGGCCTGCTCGGAAGTGAGTACCGTGTCGAATCCGACCTGCAAGAGTTCTAGATTTGGCAGCAAAAATCCGTCGTCGGCGTTGGACAAGATGGCCGTTCGCCACCGTTTCTGGACCTCCGCCACCGCATCGTCGGTCTCTGGATAGGGCGCGCGCTGGGAAACGTCCCGGAAGAACTGCTCGGTCGCCGCTTGGGAGTCGCCTACCAGTTTTAGGTCCGAGAAAGACAATTCAAAACCGCCTTTCCAGGCGCTGAAGTAACTCTGAAAGGGCAGTTCCGGGTCCACCCGGCTGATTTGGAACGCCTCTTCGGCGGGCAGCCAATGGTCCCACAACTCGTCGACAGTGGTGTCAAGTCCCTGTTGTTCGATGATCTTGGCGAAGCTGGATTTCCCAGTCCCGTGGGGATTCTGGACCAGCGTTTCATACATGTCGAAGATTACCGTGGTGATTCGAGGCATTGATCGCTACCTAAAAAGTTGATTGATCGGCGGCCTTTAATATTTCGGCCGGACCGGGATTCCCTTCCCCTTGAGGTAGTCCTTGGCTTGGTCGATGGTGAACGTCCCGAAGTGGAAGATGCTGGCGGCCAGGACCGCGTCGGCCTTCCCCTGGTCCAAGGCTTGATAGAGGTGCTCCAGTTCACCGGCGCCACCGCTGGCGATCACCGGCACCGGTACTGCTTCGGAGATGGTGCGGGTCAACTCCAAGTCATAACCCGACAATTGCCCGTCTTCGTCCATGCTCGTTAGCAGGATCTCTCCGGCGCCCAACTCCATCGCCCTGACGGCCCATTTTACCGCGTCCAACCCGGTGGGTGTGCGGCCGCCGCGGGTGTAGACCTGCCATTTCGAGCCGTCGTCCAGGGCCAGACCGTCTGTTTCGGGAGTGGGCTCGCCGTCCGGCGAAGAGACCCGTTTGGCGTCGATGGCCACCACGATGCACTGGTTGCCGAAGGCGGCCGCGCCCTGCTTGACCAACTCCGGGTTGTTGACTGCGGCGGTGTTCATGCCGACCTTGTCGGCTCCCGCTTTCAGCATCCGGCGCACGTCGTCCACGGATCGGATCCCTCCGCCGACGGTCAAGGGTATGAATACCTGCTCCGACACCCGTTGCACCACATCGACCATGGTGTCTCTGGAATCGGAACTGGCGGTGATGTCCAGAAAAACCAGTTCGTCGCCGCCTTCTTGGTCGTAGAAAGCAGCCAACTCCGCCGGGTCTCCGGCGTCGCGAAGTTCGACGAAACTAACGCCTTTCACCACCCGGCCGGCGTCTACATCCAGGCACGGGATTATACGTTTTGTCAGCACAGTGAGTTAGTGTCTCCAGTCGTCCTCAGGCCGTCATTGAAGTATAACACCGTGCCTGGACGGGGCTGGGCATTCCAACCCGTAGCCGCCTGCGCTAGAATGGGGCTACTTTTTAGTGGAGGGAATCATGGCTATAACACTGGACGAAGCGAACAAGATGGTGGTGGGCGCCATCGCCAAAGCCAAGGAACTGAACATCAAGATCAACGTTGCAGTGGTCGATGCCGGGGGACGGCTGCTGGCCTTCAACCGCATGGACGGCGCGATCTGGGGCGGAATGTACGGTTCCCAAGGCAAAGCGATAGCCTCCGCGGCTTTCGGACGCAGCAGCGGCGAGCTGCAAGAGCGGGCCGAATCACCAATCATCAAGGGCATACTGGGCGCTGAGGGCGGCCACGGAATCCCCAGCCAAGGCGGGCTTCCGGTCAGGCGGAACGACGTAGTTGACGGAGCGGTCGGAGTTGGCGGCGGCACCAGCCAGGAAGATGAGGACTGTGCCGCGGCCGGGATCGCAACCCTCTAACCGGACTTAAGGAACGAGGGCCGTAATTGATGCCGGCCCGCCACTGCCGCCCTCCAGCCGGAGTAGGCCAACGACCAGCAGGGCTCTGGTGGGCGGCAACTGGTCAAGGTTAGTCAGGTTTTCCAACAAGATGAGGCGTTGCTCCGACGCCGGTCGACTGACCGAAAACTTGGTGTCAACGCCTGGCTCGACGCCGGCGGTGTCGGTGCCCAGCCCGGCTATGCCTCGGCCCTTGATCAACATCTCGGCCGCCTCCAGCCCGAAACCGGGGAAGTGGAGTTCGCTGGCACTCGTCCCACCCAGGTAATCGAGCGGGTTGCTCCATCTGGACTACCACCCAGTGTGAAGCAGCGCCACGCAACCCTGGGGGATTGGGCCGTGGTCCGATTCCCAGTCTAAAACGTCGTTCATCGTTAGGGCGTAGTCCCGGTCGGCCTCGGCTTGGGCGGCGATGTCGATAACGATGGCTGGCCTGACCAAGTCCTGAGGTGAGAAACTTTCGTGTCCGGAAGCGCCGGCCTGGAACCCGGACGGTGCGCTCAGATGGGTGCCGGAGTGCTCGCCCATGGAGAACCTGCGCAAGAAATAGCCATCTTTCTTAATCTCGGCCACGGTCTCGAATTCCACGCTGGGGTCTCCGGGCCACTGGGGGATGCCGGGGTGGACCCGCCAGCTAAGGTCTACAATTCTGGAAAATGAGATGGACCCGCCGAAGGCGGGTCCATCTCTGGTTGGTTGGGTCACCATTATTCGAGGCCTCTTCGCATCATCCGCATCCGCCCATTCTCCCGCCTAAAAGGCCCCATGGCAACCCGGTAGATCGTCGTGTTTTTGGCTGGTTAACGCGCTGCTGGTTCCAGCGTCCTGGTCGCTCCCAGGATGGCTTCTCGTTTCACGTTGCCATCGATCCACTCCATGGCTTCCCTGGAAGTGCTTCTGGCGGTCAGCTCCTGCCGTTCGGGTCGCCGCCCATAGACCGAATAGCTGATGGAACGTATCTCCTCGTTGATGACATATCCCCGGTAAAAGATCTTCATGGTGTCCGCCCTCCTCCGGTTGCCCGCGGTCGTCCAGTTCAAGAATCAGGCTGCTGCGAGACGCCGCGGTAATTCCAATGGGTAAGTCCATTGCGGACATATGTTCTATCTTTTCATCGGAAGGGTCAACAGGCTAATGTCACTGGTAATCAACCCTGGCGAATCAGCAATCGCCTACGAATACAGTACCCAGAATGACGTGGGGCGGTAGGGGTTGGGCTGTGAGACCGCCGGCCAAAGAAGGCTCGCCCAGACCGGCCGGATCGACGCGGCTCTGCCCGCTGCTGGGTGCAGTCAGTACCAATTCAGTGCCACCTCCTTGCATCCAGCGGACGGTTTGATCGGCGTCTGAACTCCCCACCTTGAAGGAGATCATCTGGCCGCTGAATGACGCGCCGGTGGGCTGCTCGACCATCAGGGTATAGCTGCCCGATCTGACCAGCGTCCTAGCGGCCAATAAGTCGTTGACCCAGGCGGAGACTTCCACTCCGTCGGCGGCGGCTGAGCATGGCGCTGCCCGTGCCGGGACGGTGGTCGGCGAAGGTGTCGGAGTCCGGACTGGTATGCGGGTTGAAGTCGGCGCCAGCGCGGTGTTGAAGCCGCCGCCTTGCCGGGTCGTGAAACTGGTCGGCGCGACAGTGGGCGGTGAGATACCGAGAGTTGGGGTGGGCGAGGGTATCGGCGTGGCGTTCAGCAATGCTCTAACGGTGGCCTGGACGCGCGCGCCGATGGTGGCCTCGATGTCTGTTTCATCTGCAGCCTTGTTGGCGGTCTGGGTTTCGGAGACCACAGCCTGTACGGTGGCGTCCAAGACCGGGGGCAACGGGGTCTGCGAATCGTCAGCCCTGCCGCAGGCCAAAGCCAACAGCATCGAGAAAACCAACAACGCGCCCAACAGTTTCATACCCGTCATCCCAACATCCGCACCCGTTTTTCCGGTCCAGACCCGGTAGATCTTGTTCCGCCTAGGAGCCCTTGCCGTGGGACTTGGTAACTTCGTCGATGAATTCGGCCATGGGTACGCTCTCCTGGGCCGAGGATTCCATGTCTCTGACTACAACTTCACCCTTCTCGATCTCGTCGTCCCCCAGAATCAGGGCGAATGGTATCTCCAAGGCGTTGGCCTGGCGCATCTGGCCCCGAAGACCTCGAGTTCCGCTGGCCAAGATGACGCCGACACCGGCCCGGCGGAGACGCACCGACAGCTCCAGGGCCGCGATGCGGGCGTCGTCACCTACGTTGGCGACTAGGTAGCGCGGTTTTGGTCCATCGGGTACCGAGACTTCGCTGCGTTTCAGGTTCAACGTCAAGCGTTCCATACCGGTGGCGAAACCGATGCCCGGAGTCTCCCGCCCGCCGAGTTGGGTGATCAGTCCGTCGTAGCGGCCGCCGCCGCAGATGGTCGACTGGCCGCCGCCGTCCACGGGCTGCACTTCAAAGACCGTGCGGGTGTAATAGTCTAGGCCGCGCACCATGCGGTGGTCGATCTGGTAGGGCAATCCCATGGCATCGAGGTACTTCAGAAGTTTGTTCCAGTGGTCGCTGCAATCATCGCAAAGGTTATCGGCCGACTTTGGGGCGTCATTGCCCAGGGCGTGGTCGGTCGCCACTTTGCAGTCCAGCAGCCGCAGCGGGTTGCGGTCCAGCCGCTCTTTACAATCCGTGCACAGATTCTCTTTGTGGCCGGAATAGTACTCCCGCAGTTTTGCCACGTAGGCAGGGCGGCACTGGGGGTCGCCAACGCTGTTGATCAGCAGGTTGATGTCAGTGAGGCCCAGGCTGGTCATCAGGTCCCAGGCAACTTCAATGACCTCGGCGTCAACAGAAGGGTCGGCATCGCCCAGCACTTCAACGCCGAACTGGTGGTGCTGGCGGAAGCGCCCGGCCTGAGGGCGTTCGTACCGAAAGACAGGGCAGAAGTAGTACAAGCGCACGGGTTGAGGCAGGTTGTGCATCCCATGTTCCAGGTACGCCCGGCAGACCGGCGCGGTGCCCTCGGGACGCAGGGTGATACTGTCGCCGCCACGGTCGTCGAAGGTGTACATCTCCTTCTCGACTATGTCAGTCCCTGCTCCTACCGATCTGATGAATAGGTTGGAGTCCTCGAATGCGGGGGTGTCGATACGGCCGAAGCCGAACTTGGTGGCTACGGCCATGGCCTTGGACTCGATATACCGCCAATATTTCTGTTCTTCAGGGAGGTGGTCCGAGGTGCCCCGGGGCGCTTGAAACAAGATTAAATGTCACTCCGAAATCGACTGTACAAGGCACCATTATAGGCTGAGATCGTCCTGTATGGAATCAGCATCGGCTCCGCGTGTGGGGATAATCCGGCCTGCGATGTAGGGCTATTCGGTATCGGGTACCCCGTCTTTATGGGGCAACAACACCGAATAAAGGAGGCTGTGGACCGGGGTTGCAACTCCGATCTGCTTGCCCAATCTGATCACGGCGCCCGAAAGAGCATCCAACTCGGTGGCCCGTCCGTTCTCGTAGTCCCCCTGCATGGCATTCTGGAAATCAGGCAAGCTATCGACGTACTCCAACGACTCCTGGACCAAATTTTCGGAGAGATCTATCCCCTTGGCGAGGCCCACGGCCAACGCCTCTGCCATCGCGTCACAGAACATCTTCCTGGCGTCCTGATATTGGAGCAACTCTTTGGGACGTGTTAGGGAAGCGCTGGTGATTCCCGCCAAGGCGCTCAAAACGATGAATTTCTGCCAGATCACCTGTAAAGGATCGGAAGATAGCTCGGTTTCGATACCCGCTTCCCGAAACACTTTTCGAATCTCCAAAGCCCGCAGGCTTTCGGTGTCTTCGATCTCGCCAAAGGATATCTGGGCCATAACATCTTCTGCGATCACCCCGGGCGAAATAACATGGGAAGACGCCCAATACGTCCCGGGCAAGATGTGACTGGGCCCAAGCACCGCGCCCAATAGCTCGTGGCTCTCGACCCCGTTCTGCAGAGAGATCACCGAGGTTTCAGGGCCCATCAATGGCTTGAGGGCTGTGATCACGTGGCGGTTTTGATAGGTCTTGACCGTGAACAACACCAGGTCAACCGGTCCGATTTTCGCGGGGTCGTCGGTGGCATCAACCTCGACCACGAACTCGGTGTCAGGGCGGACCAGTTTCAACCCATTGGCTTTAATAGCCTCCAGGTGTTCACCCCGGCAGATGAGCGACACATCGTCGCCCGCCTTGGCTAAAAGCCCGCCAAGACATCCTCCGACGCCGCCTGCGCCCATGATGGCTATTCGCATTTGTCCCCCAGACCGTCGTCTTTGACCGCGCTACGCTTCTGCATCTGTCTAGCGATTCTCCGGAGAGCCGTCGATGTGGGGTAGCAAAAGGGTGTATAGCATGTCGAATATGGGTGTCGGTACGTTCACTTTTCGGCCGATCCGTCCCACCGAACCGACGATAGCTTCCAGTTCCAAAGGCCGTCCTGCTTCCAAGTCAGCCTGCATCGAGCCGCGGGCCCCCATCGCCCGGGCGGCTATGAGGTCCAGCGCTCCTTGGACATCACCGTCTTCGAAGGTGACTCCGTAGGCAGTTCCAACGTTAGCAACTTCTTGGACGGCCGATCTGAACATGGCGGCCCCCTCGGGGTATTCGATAAGGTCCCTGGGGCTCAACCGGGCCGCGCTGGCCATTCCATTCGCCGGCGAGTTGTACAGAAGTTTTGACCAGAGAACTTTGGAAATGTCGTCGGAAAGTTCGGTCTCGATACCTGCGGAAGAGAACGCCTCTTGGACCGCCACCGCCCGTTGGCTTCGATCTCCGTTGGATTCGCCGAAGGCGAGGCTCGCAACCGAGGATTGCCGCTTGATCACGCCAGGGGAAACGACATTGCTTATCATATAAGCCGTGCCTGGCAGCACCCGTTCACCACCGTATTCTTGGCCGAGCTCATCGGCGCTTTCAACACCGTTTTGTATCGTGAGGACAGTGGTGCCGTCCCCGATCAGCGGCCTGATCAGAGGAATCGCCATCGGATTTTGGTGTGCTTTAACGGAGAACAAGACCATGTCCACCGGGCCGACCTCAGATGGGAGGCCGGTGGCCGAAACATCCACCGTAAAGTCTCCATCTGGCTGGACCAATCGGAGCCCGTTCTCTTGAATGGCCTCTAGATGACTGCCGCGCGCAATCAGAGCGACGTCAAGCCCGGCCCGGGCCAACAGCCCGCCGTAGCAACCACCGATGCCCCCAGCGCCCATGACCGCTATTCGCATAGATATTTCACCATCAGACCGGCCACGCTAAACGACTCCATCGGCCCGCATCAGCTCCAGGTCTTCCTTGCTGACGCCCCCGATGGAGCAGAGTATCTCTTCGTTGTTGGCGCCCAAGAAGGGCGGCTGTATGTTAGGTGTTTCGGCCGCGCCGGCAATCTTTATGGGCGTGTTGACCGTCCTGAAGACGCCGCCTAGGTTGTTGCCGCCGTTGATGAACATTCCCCGGGCTTCCAAGTGAGGGCATTGGTCCAGATCGGCCTGGTCCTGGACCAACCCCATGGAATAACCGATCTCTGTCAGTTGGCTGGCTACCTCGGCCTTGGTCCGCACCGAGGTCCAGGCTTCTAACTCCGGAACAAAGTTGTTCATGTAGAAGTCGCCGCTGACGCCGATGCCAAGATAGCGGTCGTCTTCGATCAGGTCTTCACGGCCCATGAAACGCCAAAGGACCTTCCATTTCTCCGGCCCGCCGGCCCCGGCCAGCACCACGTAGCCATCCTTGGCTTTGAGGGCCAATTGGGCGCTCAACATGTTGTTTCGCTCACGGCCGGATACCATTCCAGTCGCCTGGTAATAGGGCATGGTGCTGGTCATATGGGCCGCCATGCAGTCGTACATCGACATATCGACGAATGCGCCTTCGCCGGTGCGGTGACGGGCCTCCAGCGCCATCATTATCCCCAAAGCCGTCCAGACTCCGGGGACTGAGTCTCCGATGTTGTCGCCCACCATCTGCGGTCCCCCGCCCGGTTCCCCGGTGACGGTCATCCAACCGCCCATGGCCTGGACGCAGGGGTTGTTGGCCGGCCAATCTGAATACGGTCCCGGCGCCGGACCTTCGGGGTCGCCGTACCCGGTGAGGCTGGTGTAGATCAGGGCTGGGTTAAGTTCTTTCAGAACGTCGTAGCCAAGCCCGAGACGCCGGAGGGCGCCCGGACCCCAGTTGTCCAGCAGGATGTCTGACTCTTTGACCATCCGCTCGAAAGCCGCCTTGCAGCGGGGGTCGCGGAGGTCCAAGGCCACGCTTTTCTTGTTGCGGTTCAGGCCCAGGTAGCGTGCGCTAACCCTTGCTCCATCCTCGCCGTCGATGAACGGTCCGTTGCTGCGGCCGCGCTCGCCTATACCCGGACGCTCAATCTTGATGACTTCGGCGCCCATATCAGCCAGGATCATCGAACAGAACGGTCCTGCCACGATGTGTGTGACGTCCATGACCCTGATTCCTTCAAGGGGGAGGGTGGGAGAGTTTGAGGATGTGCTCATGCCTTAACTGCCCGCCTGAAATTCGGTCGTGTCCAGACCCAGACCCTGCTCGTTGAAGCGCTTCCCGTTCTGAACGTACCTAGCGGTGGGGTCCTTCAGCCGTTCGGCCTGTTTCTCTGAGAGGGGCCGAATCTGGCCGGGTACGCCGATGACCAACGAGTTGTCGGGTACTTTCCCCCTGACGATGGCGCCGGCGCCGATGAACACATGGTCGCCAACGTCGGTGTCTTCCAGGAGAACAGCGTTCACACCGATGAGTACGTTGCTGCCGACTTTGCCGCCGTGGACAACCGCGCCGTGGGTCAACAGAACGTTGTCGCCCAGCTCCAGATGGTCGTCCGTGTGGAGAACAGCGTTGTCCTGGATAGAGCAGTTCTTTCCGATGATGATATCGCCGTAATCGCCGCGAATCACCGCGCCGGGCCAGATTCGGGTGCCTTCTCCGATGACCACGTCGCCGACGATGCAGCCGGCTCCCCCGCCGCATACGGTGGCGCGG
>ERZ813253.449-NODE-449-length-14654-cov-3.677153_pt1 | contig 14654 bp, 12 predicted proteins | sample MGYA00520893_ERZ813253 | MGnify/ENA primary metagenome ERZ813253 (study PRJEB31669, sample SAMD00080414) | marine metagenome | biome: oceanic hadal pelagic zone biome; feature: marine hadalpelagic zone; material: sea water | place: Pacific Ocean:Izu-Bonin Trench...
GCAAGTTTCCATTTATTACATTTCAATTAGATAAAAAGTGAGGTGACGCATGGGCGTTCCCATAGTAGGTACGATTGGTCGAAAACTCTTTGGCAGCCGAAACGACAGGCTTGTCAAGCGATATATGAAATTGGTTGATCAAGTTTCAGCACTTGAAGCGGAGACGATTGTTCTCACAGATCAAGAATTACGAGCAAAAACGGATGAGTTTCGTGAGCGTATTGCCAACGGAAAAGAAACTGAAACCGATTTGATTCCAGAAGCATTTGCAGTTGCAAGAGAATCAATGGATCGCGCAGTTGGTATTCGAAATATCTTTGATCCAGTATACGAGTTTGATCCTACGCTTCTCGATGATGCTGCAAGAAAGTTGTACGAAGAAACCAAGGCAACAATGGATGCTACTGAACCGCACCCTCCAACAGGGGAGTTCCTTGGTTCGAATGAACCTGTTTCCTCTTGGAAATTTGTAGATATCCCAGTGGTTCTCTACGACGCTGTTCGCAAAATCTATCCGAAATCGAAGCCACCGTTTCGCGCAAGACCCTTTGATGTGCAACTCATTGGCGCTGTCGTTTTGTACGAAGGTCGCATTGCTGAAATGAAAACAGGTGAGGGTAAAACGATTGTCGCACCACTTGCTTGTTACCTCGCTTCACTCGTTGGGAAGCAAGTGCACGTTGTGACGGTGAATGATTACCTTGTGCAACGAGACCGCGACTGGACATTCCCATTTTTCCGGATGTTAGGTTTAACAGTTGGTGCAATTCATCCCCACCATATGCAGCCCCCTCAACTCAAACAAGTTGCATACCAATGCGATGTGTTGTACGGCACAACTGCGGAGTTCGGTTTTGATTACCTCCGAGATAACATGAAAATGTCAACAGCTGAGCAAGTGCAAAAGCATCGGCAAATTGCGATTGTCGACGAAGTTGACTCGACGTTAATTGATGAAGCGAGAACGCCGCTCATCATTTCTGGTCAAGCGCACAATGAACAGCCGCGTTATGACCTTGCTGATCGTCTTGCAAGGCATTTACTTGCCAAACAAAAATCATGGAAAGAGGCAGACCAAAGTGTGCAATCATGCCTTGTCACAATCAGTGGTCTTGAGGGTGATATTCGAAACGCAATGGATAAATCAGTTGTGCCAGCGATGAAGAAAAAGATGGATGCAGCAAAATCGATGCTTCCGGATCTTGAAGCAACTCGGGATTCGTATACGCAATTCTTCGAACTTGAACTTGATAAAAAGAAAGCTACGCTAACGCATGAAGGAATTGCAGAAGCGCAAAACGAAGCGGGGATCGGTTCTTTCTATGTTGGCCAAAACATGGATGTTCCCCACCTGTTGGAACAATCAATCCGCGCGCATACCGTGTACCATCGAGACAGAGATTACATCGTTGATGCCGATGATGAGGGTGTACAAACCGTCGTGATAATTGACCAAAGTACGGGTCGAAAGATGGTAGGTCGTCAGTGGTCAGATGGCTTGCATCAGGCTGTTGAAGCGAAAGAAGGAGTGCCGATCAAACAAGAAACGCAGACGATGGCGACCATCACAATCCAGAATTTCTACAAGTTGTATGACAAACTTGCAGGCATGACTGGTACTGCAGACACAGAATCAACTGAGTTGTATGAAATTTATTCGCTTGATGTGATTGTTATTCCAACGAACGTCCCAATTACGCGTATAGACCATAACGACCTTGTTTTTACTTCTGAGAAAGACAAAGTGACAGCAGCGGTGAATGAAATTCATGCAATGCACGATATCGGCAGGCCAACACTTGTTGGTACTACGAGTGTAGAAAAATCAAAGGATCTCAGCGAAATATTAACGCGAAGATTTAAAGTACCTCATGAGGTTCTCAACGCTGAACAGCATGAACGAGAATCTGAAATTATAAAATTTGCAGGTAATCTTGGCGCCGTTACAGTTGCAACAAATATGGCAGGACGAGGTACTGACATTAAACTCGGTCCATTGACACCCGATGACTTGGTTGCACATTGGAAAAAGCGTGATTTATGTCCGCGTGATGTAACAGCGGATATTGGAGAAGAAGAAGTCGTCAAGAAAATTTGGCGTCACGTTGCACCTAAAGAACTTGGGTTGAAAAAAGCAGATGTCGATGCGATGGATGATGCAGCAATCTATAGGCAGTTGCTTGAACATTGGTGGGGAACGTTTTGCTGGTGGATTGATGGTGACAAGTCATCGTCAACAAGCGAAAAGAAAATGTTAGATGACCTTGATCATAGTGGTGCATGTATGTTGCACCGACTACGTTTTTATGAAAACATCGAAGATATGGGCGGTTTGCATGTTGTAGCAACCGAACGTCATGAAGCAAGGCGTATCGATAACCAACTTCGAGGTCGAAGTGGTCGTCAAGGTGATAATGGTTCAACACGATTTTTCCTAAGCCTTGAAGATGATTTGATGAAAATGTTTGCAGGTCCAAGGACGCTCCAACTATTGAGTAAAATGGGTATGAAGGAAGGTGTTGCGATTGAGCACAACATGCTGACCAAGGCAATCACCAAAGCGCAACGTAAAGTTGAAGAGCGAAACTTCCTCGTTCGTAAAAATATTCTTGAATATGACGAAGTGATGGATCACCAACGGCATGTATTTTACGATTTGCGTCAGCGTGTTTTAGAAGGAATTGAAATCCGTGAATTGATTTTTGAGTACATCGAACGGGCTGTTGAGGATTCGGTCTTCAATTATCTTGATCCTTCATATTCCGCGAATTGTATTGAAGAGTGGTTACGTGAGCATCTTTCTGTCACAATCGACGCTGATCGAATGATTGGTAAAGATCGTGAAGATTTACACAAACTTATTATTCGCGATGCTCTGGGTGAATCTGCAGAAGTGATACGTGTCACGATTGGCGAATATTTACCAGACACCATCGATCTTGGCGAAGGAAAAATTGCAGAGCGCGATGAAACAACATGGGATTACAAAGGTGCAGTCGATTGGTCCGTTGCAGCATGGGACAGTGATTTGACTATCGCCGAAGCAACTGAGATGAGCCGAGAAGAAATTGTTGCAAAGATTGAAGAATCAGCAGCAGCAAAAATTCAATCGACCGATCTTTCACCTCTCGATATCTATCTTGTTCAGCAACATGGGCAACAAGAATTGTCGAAATGGGTTACAGCAAAGTTTGAAATTCCTTTTGAGGCTTCCGACCTTGTAGACTTAGAACCAGAAGAAGCCGTCGATCTCGTGATGGAGCGTGCGTTGAATGCGTATCGAACACGTGAACGAATCTATCCAGTCGATTTTATGATTGACATGACAAACATGCGTTTGCAGCAAGACCCAGCAAAAGCAATCGAAGCGTTCTGTCAATGGGTGAAGTTAAAATATGAACTCGATTGGACACCGCAGACATTACCATCAAATAACCCAGAGGATTTGAAAAAGTTTTTGCTTGAAGAAGCACTTCGTTGGGATGATGAGCGGTTCGAGCGTCGTGCCGAACGTCTAGTTGAAGAAAGCAACGGTGATCTTGATGCGTGGTTACGTACAAATTGGAATTTTGCACTGAGCGATGATGAGAAAGCTGAAGCAGAACTAGATCCAATTGCAGTTGCAGTGAAAAAAATTAAACAAGTACAACGCGCAGAGCTAGCACAACTTGAACGCAATGTCCTTCTGCAAATTTTCGATGGTGCGTGGAAAGATCACCTCCATCAAATAGATCAAGTACGCGAATCGATCGGTTTCCGATCGTTTAGTCAGTTAGACCCTAGAATTGAATTTAAACGTGAAGGTGCACGGCTCTTTGATGAAATGTTCGAACATATCCAAGACCGCGTGACAGATTTAGTCTTCAAGGCAAAAATGCAAGTGCGTATGCCACAACCCCCGGAGCAACAGCAGCAACAAAGTCAACAACCTGAAACCGCAAAAACTGCTCAGCAACCTCGTCCAAAACCAAAAGTTTCAGAGCAATCTGTCCGCGCAGCATCGGCAGCTGTATCGAAGGATGACCCAGCTTCTGGCGGTGCCATGACTGTTGGACGCAATGAACCATGCCCATGTGGAAGCGGTAAGAAATATAAGAAGTGTTGTGGTGGCCGGTAATTAATTCACCCTCTGTGAATTAATTGTGATCCGCAAACGCCCATGTTGTAAAGACAACAACTGGTAATATGCAGAGCCACGTACTTGAGCCGATATACCCCGCTTCAAGAAGGGGCAGCGATAGAAGGGCAACGAGTGCAAAAAGTGCCCCGCGTACCAGTGTAAATTTTCGCTTTGTCCAAATAAAGGTTGCGACGAGACCGGGAAATATCAAACCATAAAATACAAAGAACCTTAAGTAATCATCAGCCATCCCTTGAATAGTCTCGTGAGATCGATGGGCAACCAAAATCGCGACTCCGCACGCAATGATCGTCCCAATAGCAAACAATAGTCTCCGAGACTTTATTTGGCACAACCAACCTTCCCGAATATGCGCACTAATGGTGAAGGTTGCCTGCGAGATGATGTGTACTACAATCAATGTTGCTAACCCAACCACCATCGCATCACGGTACAAACAAGTGAGTCCAATCATCAAAGCAAATGTCAATCCGAATACTCCAAAGGAATGTTTCGATGGCGAGGATTGCAATGCTTTGTGGAGTGTGGGGTCAAGGTAAGGACACAGAAAGAAACCGAAAGTTGTTATTGGAAGTAGCCAAATCACTTCTTGCCAAGGATGTGTTGGTGCTGCATCAACATGAATCGAACCGGGCCACAAAGATATACCGATTCCAACTGAAGTACACCACACCATTGCAGCGAGAATTGGCCAAAGTTTGTTTGGAAGGAAACTTATTATAAGTCCTGCGCTTAGCACAATTGCGGGCAGTACGACCATCCACAACGTGGGGAGTTCGGAGATGAAATACCTCGCGACAATCGCAAGAAAAAAGGCATGGAACGCAACGGTAACGACAGCAAAACTTGCGAGCGCTCCGTGATATTTTTCAACTAGTGCTTTTGATCGTTCAGGAGTTTTTAACACATACCCAAATGCAGAACATCCAATGACATTGGGAACTGCGAACATAAAGAAACCTGCCCAACCATAACGATCAATCAAAATAACGGGTAGAAACATGCCGATGCACCACGTCCAACTGCACGTGAGGTACAGTCCCCAGCCTACTGTTTTGAGTGCGTTCACTTCGGATCTTCTTGTTTTTTCTTACGTCGGAATCGTTCTCGAAGCAATGATTTTGGCGTGCAATGGAACGTGATGATACACCTGCCAACGCGTACTTCTTTGTCACGCTTTTGTAATGTTTGCGTGATGTTCATCGTAAACTCAATGTTGAATTCCCTGCCGATATTCATTTGTTCTATAAGTTGATTCCGTACATCTTCTGCATCTTTGACGTTATAGACAGCAGGTCCATAGCATGGTCGCAAAAAACGATACTGCATATTTTTACACACAACCGCGTAATCGCTTCCGCAATGTTTAAACAAAAACATGCCTGCTGCGACTTCGCTGTTTCCCAGAAGTGCTGCACCAGCCATGGCGTTATAGAAATTTCGGTTTGACCGTTTAAATGGCAGAACTGCCGTGAAGCGGTCGTGGGTAATTCGTCGCATCGAAATGCCACTTCGGAAGGCAAATGGAAGCCAAATCAACGAACATACCCGGTGCCAAAAGTTGTTTTTTGTACTCAGGCGTGTAAGAAATGCCTCAGTTTTTTCCAAGAATGTTAGATCTTCTGGTTGTGTATTCGTGAGTTCAACAGGTAATTCAGAAGTGCCAGTTTGGAGTGCTCCTGTTGTTGACTCGGACTCAGGGGGAGCCTCACCATGTTTTTCTTTCAGGGATGGAGTTGTCATTGATCGTGCCTAATGAATCCTAGGTATTGTAGGCTATACCCCATGATTAGTCACCAAATTGGAATTTGTAGTTGGAGCCTTCGTCCTGAGTCCCCTGAAGCATTGGTACTAGATGTAGAAGCGTGTGGTGTTACCGCTGTGCAACTGGCTCTTGTCCCATTGGATGTAGATTCAAGGTGGAAGCAGTGCCAATCAATATTGTCTGATTCTGGAGTTTCGATTTTGAGTGGGATGCTCGAGCCTGTAGGCGAAGACTACTCTACGCTTGAAACAATTGCCAAAACAGGTGGTGTGCGTCAAGATTCAGTCTGGCCTCAAACACTTGAACGAACAAAACGAAGTGCGCAAATCGCAAGCGATCTAGAATTATCGCTCGTAACGTTTCACGCAGGATTTTTGCCTCACGAGGTATCACAAGAGCGAACAAAAATGTTAGATCGCCTTGGGGAGATAGCAGACATATTTGAAGAGAATGAAATTGAAATAGCGTTCGAAACAGGGCAAGAAAACGCTGAAGTTCTTTTGGGAGTTCTTGAAGAACTAACGCATCCAAACATTGGCGTAAACTTTGATCCTGCAAATATGATTTTATATGGACAGGGTGATCCAGTAGGTGCGATCAAGGGGTTAGAGCCGTGGGTTCGTCAGGTACACATCAAAGACGCTATTGCACCCGAAGTGGCAGGAACGTGGGGAAGTGAAGTGGTCGTTGGAACTGGTGATGTTGATTGGAACTCTTTTCTTGCAGCGGTTCCGCAAGGAGTTGATTTTGTTATTGAACGTGAAGCAGGTGAATCGAGGGTCAGTGATATACAAACAGCAATTGCATTTTTGGAGGAACGAGGATGCTAATACGACTTGTTTTTTTGCTACTGTTACTCTCAGGATGTACGACGAAGCAAGTGCAATTTTCCGGGGGTGCAGTAGCTGCTGATCATCAACTTGCTTCGGAAGCAGGTGTTCGAATTTTGAAGGAGGGTGGGAACGCCGTTGATGCTGCGGTTGCGACAAGTTTCACATTAAGTGTTGTTCGTCCATTTTCTTGCGGGATTGGTGGTGGAGGTTTTATGTTGATTCACCCCCGAAATTCGCCTCCAATAGCGTTGAATTATAGAGAAACAGCACCTGATGAAGTAGGTGCGATGTTTTATCAAACCCACAACAGTCGCGTCGGTTCATATGCTGTTGGCGTACCCGGAACAGTCGCTGGTTTACTTGCAGCCCATGAAAGGTATGGTCGTTTGCCACTTGCACAGGTGATGGCGCCTGCGATTGAAATTGCAAGAGGCGGTTTTTTTCCAGATGATGCGTATCGAAGTGGCGTGAAAAGTGCAAAACGTGCTCTTGGACGTGTTCCTGAAGCGTTACAAGAAATTGTAAAAGCAATGCATCGTTTTGCAACTAATGAAAAACTAACACTTCTAGGACAAGGAGATGTTCTTGAAGCGATCGCCCAACATGGAACTGATGCTTTTTATACCGGCGACGTTGCACGGGCAATTGTTGCAAGTACGCACAACCACATTACACTGAAAGATCTACTTCATTACAGGCCGCGCTGGGAAAAACCCCTCGTTGTTAAAATTGGAGATGGTGTATCTATCGTTTCGATGCCTCCACCCAGTAGCGGCGGGATCGCACTTGCCCAAATTTTGTCAATTTTACAACGAGTAGGCGCAACATCGTTGGATCGAGATGATCCGTTGTATTCTCATCTGCTTGTTGAATCGATGAAACATGCATTTGCCGATCGAGCAGAATTTTTGGCGGATGCCGCCTTTGTTGATGTTCCTGTTGGAGCGTTACTCAGTGAAAAGTATCTCGATGAACTTGCATCGCGAATACAAAATGAATCAACTGCAGCGTCTTGGGCATATGGTTCTGCACTGCAACAACCTGATGATGCAGGGACGAGCCATCTTTGTGTTGTTGATAGCGATGGTATGGTTGTTGCTGTAACCGAAACGATCAATACTTCATTTGGATCGCAGGTGTTGGTGGAACCCTATGATTTTGTATTGAACAATGAGATGGATGACTTTTCTCCGCCTACTGGAACAAACGTGTATGGACTACAGCAATCGGATAAAAATTTACCTCAAGCCGGAAAGCGACCACTTTCAAGCATGTCTCCAACGATTGTGTTACGTGACGGTATACCTATTTTCGTTGTTGGTGCTTCTGGTGGACCGAGGATTATTTCGGGTGTAGTGCAAGTGATTCTGAACTGTGTTTGGTATGGCGACGAACCACTAGAAGGAGTATCACGACCCCGCCTCCATCACCAATGGAAGCCCAATAAACTTTATTTTGAGGAATCTTGGATCAATCAGTTAACATCGGATTCACTGATAGCCAAGGGTCATGTAATTGATACACGAACAACCGTGGGCGTCGTCCAAGCAATTGCAATTGAAGGCAACATTCTCAAACCGGCCAGTGACCCGCGCAAGGGTGGTGTCTCTTGCGGTTTTAATTGACTCCGAGTCAATTAATCTGTACACCCATCGTAAAAATACCCCCGTCAGACGGGAGTATTTATGGTACATGTAGTATTTGGGTATACGGGGTGCGAGGCTTACCCGCCAAGTGTGTATCGAATGAACGCAGTAACTGTTGTACCCTGGGGCAACACTTCTTGGACAGTCTTCGATTCGTCAAGGACGTACTTTTGTGCAAGTAGTGTATTTTCTTCAAGGTGCTTACGTACCTTGCCTTCAGCCATCTTTTGTGCAATCTCTTCATTCTTGCCCATATCTTTGGCTTGTTGGATTGCGTCAGTCTTAATTTTTTCAATGACATTAGCAGGCACATCATCAGCGCTGATTCCCAGTGGATCGTGGAAGACGATGTGTTGGCAAATCCCCTTGAGGGCTTCACCGTCAACTTCGTTATCAACCTGAATAAGGCAAGCGCGTTTGCCATCGTGGTGAATGTAGTGACCAAAGTGATCGCCACTGTAATGAATACCTCGAGCAAAGTTTGCATTCTCACCAGTTGTGATGCGAATTTCATCAATCGCCTTTGTCATTTCCTCTGAGCAGGCAACATCACCATCGCTAGAAGCTAGTGCGAAGTTTGCAACTTCAGCAACCATCTTTTCGAATGATTCGTTCATTGCAGTAAAGTCTGTTTCAGTTTGAATTTCAACGATCACCGCACATCCATCACCGTATGCAACAGCGATGCGACCTTCTCCTGTTGTGCGTTCAGTGCGCTGGTCCATCTTGCCTTTTTTCTTTTCGCGAATCCACGTTTCAGCAGCTTCGTGGTCACCGTTGTTTTCGGAGAGGGCTTTTTTACAGTCCATCATGCCAAGGCCAGTTTTTTGGCGTAGTTGCATCACATCTTTTGCAGTGAAACTCATTGTTACTTCTCCAATAGTTTGCGTTGTCATTTGTTGTCTGTTTCAGTTTTTGGTACTTGTGCAGTTACTGTTGCTGCAGCACCCTGATTCTCTTTAGGTTCAGGACTCGAATCGTCTGCCTTGAACGAGGGACGGCTCGATTTAGCTTTCGCTTCTTCGTGAGCAGCTGCCGCCTGTTCCTCTTCTTTTGCCTTATTCTCAGCGACTCGCTGTGCTTCGGCTTCTTTCGCGCGGCGACTCGCGAGTCCGTCACTGACAGCTGACATCAATTCAGCGATCACAACTTCGATTGAACGAAGCGAGTCATCATTACCGGGGATTGGAATATCGACAAGGTCAGGATTACCGTCACTGTCGATTAAAGCGATTGTTGGAATGCGAAGCGCTGTTGCTTCCCGTAACGCGTTGACTTCAGTGTTTGCATCAATCACAACCATCGCTCCGGGCAACTTGCTCATATTGCGAATACCATCAAGGTTCCGAGTGATCTTTGCTTTTTCTCGCATGAGTTGCGAAGTCATTTTCTTGGAGTATGTTTCGATTTCACCAGATTCAACAAGTTTTTCAAGTTCAATCAATCGCTTGAGTCGTGAGCGAATTGTTGAAAAATTTGTGAGAGTTCCACCTAGCCAGCGCTCTGTAACCCATGGCATACCCGCTTCGCTTGCATATTTTTGAACAGCAGATTGGGCTTGTCGTTTTGTGCCTACAAAGACAACGTCTTTTCCACTAGCGATTGTATTTTGAATGTAAAGTTTTGCTCGCATCAACCCTTTAACGGTTTCTCGAATATCAATGATGTGAAGTCCATTGCGAACACCCCAAATGTAGGGTTTCATCTTCGGGTTCCACTTACTTCTGCGTTGTCCAAAATGGATGCCAGCTTCAAGTAAGCGGCTAACAACATCGGTCTTTTTTTCTGTCATCTGTTTTTCCTAGCAGCGACACCGGTAGTCTTGTGGGCGAAGATCTACACAAGGGCGCTTCACGATTTTTGGCATGCCGTTGCAGCATTGCCGCCTTTGAGATTATTGAGCACCACCGCCCACCGGCGATGCTCATCGCTTCGAAACTGAAACGAATTGGGGATTTTACACGAAACTCGGTGGATTGCAATGGTTTATGCGAAATCAACAGAGGGTTGTTTTTTGAGGCAGGAATGGGAAATCTTGCCACCTAAAATTGTTGCAATAGCCTTGCCCTTGACCTTCCACCCATCGAAGGGGCAGTTTCTTGCAGGGGAGAGGAATTGAGAGGCGTCTATTGTCCACTCAAGATTTGGATCAATCACGGTGATATCTGCTTTGGAGCCAACTTTCAAACATCCAAGATCAGTTCTTCCAATAAGAGCAGCTGGATTTGAGGTCATCATCATGAGCATCTGTTGCCATTCAAGGGTGCCATCTTCAATGAGCGCCTTACTATACAGCGCCAAGGCACACTCAACACCAACGATGCCAAACGAGGCTTCGGGGAAGGGTGTATCTTTCGTCGATTGAGGATGTGGAGCATGATCGGTTGCGAGAATCGTGATGACGCCTCTTTTGATGCCATCCTTAATCAAATCAATGTCTTCTTGTGTTCGAAGTGGTGGATTCATTTTTGCCATTGTGCCAAGTGTCTTACAAGATTCGTCAGTTAACAAAAGATGGTGCGGCGATGCTTCGCCAGTCACTCGTTGTCCTGATTGCTGCGCTGCTTCAATAATTGCAACGCTCCCGCCACTGCTGAGATGTTGTGCATGCCACGCGCATCCAATATCACTGTTCAGTTGAAGGTCTCGCTCGATGATTGATTCTTCTGCAATGCGAGGCCATGGTTCATAGCCGAGTTCTTCTTGGATTGGACCAGCATGCATGACCCCTCCAATTGTCATTTCGGGTGATTGGCAATGTTGCATGAAGCAGCGGTCGACTGCTTGGGAGGCTCGCAAAACTTCAGACATCATGGCATTGTCTTCAACGACATGGCCATCGTCTGTGAATGCAATAGCACCGGCTCGCGCCATTTCAGCAATTGGTGCGAGTTGTTTTCCTTGACGTCCAACGGTTGCGCAGCCAGTTGGCAAAACGCGGCATTTTCCTACACGTTTTGCGGTCTCTATGGCACTTGCAATACTTCTTGGAGTGTCGGTTGCAGGGGTTGTGTTTGGCATTGTGCACACAGTTGTGAAACCGCCAGCAGCGGCAGCGGCTGCGCCTGTTGCTATAGTTTCTTCATGTTTGCCACTACTTGGCTCTCGAAAGTGCACATGGATGTCGATCAGTCCTGGAGAAATGATGTACCCATCACAGTCGATCGTTGTTGTTTCAGGCGGGACTTCTTCAACCCTACCCAATGCAATAATTTTGTCATCATGGATGAGCACATCTCCAACGGCATCGAGTTGAGATAAGGGATCGATAATTCGTCCGTTTGTAAGAAAGATCGCAGACATCGGGTGTGTATTGTACCTATAAAAAAACAGGCCTCGCTATGGTAGCGAGGCCTGTTGGTTATTCTTTAGAATGACGGTTTACTTCCCAGAGAATGGGCAAGCGCCGCTTCTCTTTTTACTACATCCAGAAGCCTTATTGTTGCTCGTTGCAGCAGGCTTTGCCTTTGCTTTGCTTAAACAGCAACTTTTTGCAGCACCAGCAGCAGCAGGCTTTGCCTTTGCTTTGCTTGAACAGCAACTTTTTGCAGCACCAGCAGCAGCAGTGTTTACTTTTGCATCAGTCTTTGCAGCTTTTGCAGCAGCCCATGGACATTGTGGTGTACCTAGGAGTGGTCAGTTCGCCGCAGCTTTACTGCACTTTGTAGGATCACAGTTTGTTAGATCACAGTAGGATCCGTCACATAGAGTCGCTACTGCAGCGGCGTTGACTTTTTCGGTCTTATTGCAGCCGATAGTAGTTAAGCCAAGCAAGGTAACGAGAGTGAGGGTAAGCAGTTGTTTCATTGAATTCTCCATAATAGGTTCCGAGGGTCGGTGGTGAAACTTCGATTGTAGTAGAATCGAAAGTCCAAAACAAGGCTATATTTCGATAAATCAAAGGGTAGAATAGGTAGTCGTATGGAAAATGACTTTATTGCATCAAAATGGGAGAAACAACGAATTAAACTCGCTGAAATGGCATTTTTACTACCAGATGCAGCGGGTGTGTACTTTATGCACGATGGTGATGGAAATATTCTTTACATCGGTAAAGCAGGCTCCCTCAAGAAAAGAGTTGGTTCATATTTTAGAAAATCGACGGATGTTGGTCCATGGAAGGAAGGAATGCTTGCAGAGGTTGATCATATTGAGACCATTGATTGTGAAGATGACTGGGAGGCATTGCTACTTGAATCGCGGTTGATAAAGGACTACCGTCCAAAATACAACTCGATGCAACTTGATGGGAAAACATATCCATACATTGCAGTGACAATAAAAGATGAATTTCCAGGTGTCTTTGTTACTCGATCACCGGGCGATAAGGAATTTCGAGGCTCGAAACTGTTTGGACCATTTGCATCCTCGGGTGCATTGAACAACGCCTTGCACATGTTGCAAACAATCTATAAGTTTCGTACTTGCTCGCTGGATATACGCGAGGATGACAAGACCAATCGTTTTTTTCGACCATGTTTATTGCATGCAATCGATCGGTGCTCCGCGCCATGTGCGAATCGAATTAGTCGCTCCGATTACAAGTCAGAGATCGATCAATTTCTTAAATTTATGCAATCAAAACGAAGCGTGATGCTTCGAGATCTGAAACAGCAAATGGAAACGGCATCGAAGAACAAGGATTATGAAGAGGCAGCGAGGATTAGAGATCAAGTACATGCCATTGAAAGATTAAGTGATCGGACAAAGCACGAAGAGGCGTGGCAATCGGAGGTGACAATTTTTGCTTCTGACCCAGTTGATTCAATGCGTGCACTTGAAAAAGCCCTACATGCCAAGGGAGCACTTCGTTGTATTGAGGCGTTTGATATTGCACATCTGCAAGGAACAGAAACAGTGGCTTCGAAAGTTTGTTTTGTTGATGGTCGACCGCACAAGGAGGGGTATCGCCGATTCAAAATTCATACTGCAAAGAACGATGATTACATGTCAATGAGGGAAGTGATTTCTAGGAGGTATCGTGACGCGGGCGAGGGGTTGGAGTTATATCCAGATCTCATTGTGATTGATGGCGGGAAGGGGCAACTAACAGCTGCGATGGAAGGAATGTCTGTATTACAAAAAAAACCACCGCTTGTGATTAGCCTTGCAAAAAAAGAAGAACTTATTTATCTGACAACTCAAGACGAGCCACTCAAATTGGGTCGTAACAATCTTGGCTTGAAACTTGTACAAGCGATTAGGGATGAAGCACATCGTTTTGCACAGCATTATCATCATCTCCTTCGTAAGAAGCGGGTGCTTGGAGATTGACCTATGCTTGATATTCGAGCAACTGAAACAGGCCTCACTTTGACAATCAAGGTTGCACCAAATGCTCGAAAAGATGAAATTGTAGGATTGGTTGGACAGCGGTTAAAGGTTCGCTTTTCAGCACGAGGGCAGGGCGAAAAAGGCGGTTTGTAAACTCATTGCGAACTCGCAGAAGACAAAACTGAATTAATTGAACAGGGGGAGTCAAATTGACTCCCCGGTCAATGCATTACGCTGGACTTGGAAGGGCGCCTTCAGCAGGCTCGTCGCCGCTAACTTCGGTGTTGGGTTCTGCTGTGTTTGTCGAATCACTTTCTTCAGCAAGCAAATCGTCTACTGAAGGTCGATCAATGAGTTCGCCTCTCATAATCGCATCAATTTCGTCGCTTTGCAACGTTTCATATTTCAATAAGTTTTCAGCGATACCTACAACGAGTTTCCAGTTTTCTTCAAGAACTCGCTCAGCATCAGCAAATGCCAAATCGATGAGGCGTTTGATTTCTTCGTCTATCACTCTTGCAGTGTCTTGTGAGTAATCTCGCTCAGCAATGATTGTTTCACGATTGGGATCTGGCGTGTAATTAATGAAGCCGAGGCGGTCGCTCATTCCCCATTCAAGCACCATGTGCCGCGCATAATCAGTTGCCATCCGAATATCCATACCAGCACCACTAGAAATATCACCAGTCTTTCGCTTTTCCGCTATACGACCTGCACAGAGTACACGCAAGTTTGCTTCGATAAATCTTCGGCTATAAAAATACCGATCCTTTTCAGGTAAACTAAACGTTGCACCACCAGATTGTCCGCGAGGAATAATCGTAACTTTGTGGATAGGATCTGCTTCTGGAAGAAGATGTTGTACAACAGCGTGCCCAGCTTCGTGATAGGCAGTCGCAACGCGTTCAAGTTCTTCAATCTTACGGCTCTTGCTTGCTCGTCCCCAGCGAATCTTGTCCCGTGCTTCATCCATATCAAGTTGATCAACAAAATCT
>ERZ813253.450-NODE-450-length-14641-cov-3.610101_pt1 | contig 14641 bp, 6 predicted proteins | sample MGYA00520893_ERZ813253 | MGnify/ENA primary metagenome ERZ813253 (study PRJEB31669, sample SAMD00080414) | marine metagenome | biome: oceanic hadal pelagic zone biome; feature: marine hadalpelagic zone; material: sea water | place: Pacific Ocean:Izu-Bonin Trench...
CTCTCCAGTCGCCATCCCCGGGGTCCCTAACGCCGGCATGATCCCCACCATGGCCGCTCACTTCGGCCAACACCTGCCCGCTGATGGTTCACTCACTCTGGAAGACCTGTCAGCGCGAACCTCCATCCTCGCTCTCCAGGGCCCCGCCTCTCCCGCCATAGTCGGCGCTGTGCTGGGTGACGAGAACGTGGTGCGCCACTTCCGCGGGCAGCCGATCAGGGAGAATGAACTGGGCGTCGGCGGCTGGATCCAGGGGACCGGCTACACCGGTGAGCGCGGTTTCGAGATCATGGTTCCGAACGAGGCGGCGCCGGGCCTGTGGCGCGCGTTGCTCGAAGGCGGCGCAGAACACGGCATCCTTCCTGTAGGGCTCGGCGCGCGCGACACCCTGCGGCTGGAGAAGGGATTCCTGCTCTCAGGGCAGGACTTCCTCTGGCCTCCGCTCGCGGATGCTGGTGAGCATGCGGTCGACCCGAGCCTGCTGGCGCGCGACAGTTGGGAGACCAACGTTCCATTCGGTCTGCATCTCGGGCATGAGTTCCTCGGAAAGCAGCGGGTGGTGGCAGCGACCGCCGCGGCTGAACAGGGCGAGGGGGCGCGCTGGTGGGGCGTGCGTCAGTTGGAGAGGGGGCCTTTTCCACGTCCGGGCGCGCAGGTGCTCGATGGAGAGGGAGAGCAGATCGGCACGATCACCTCGGGCGGTCCGTCACCGAGTCTGGGCCGGGTGGGCATCGGCATGGGCTACATCTCTGGAGTCACGGAAGGCGATGAGGTTCTCATCGCGCCGAACCCGCGCAAGCAGGTGCGAGCGGTGGTTGTCCGAGCTCCCTTCGTGTAGCGGCTGGGGAATATCGGGATATACCGCACAAGACCAACGCACCACGACTTTCAATAATCGGCCCTACGAGGGACCACTGCATGAGTGCAAGCACATCGCGTTCCGGTACGGCCGCCGCCGCGCTCATCCTCATCATGCTGCTCTCCTCTCTGTTGGGGGCGTTCCAGCCTGATGTCGAGGTGCAGGAGGACACATCATCGCTGTTCAACGAGGATGTCGTGCTCACCCTCGCCCAGCAGGGAGCGATCAATCGGGTCACCGGCAGGGCGAGCACCACCGACTTCGTGACCACCGGGGTCCCGACCAGCGGTTCGACGAACAGCGAGGGCGACGAGAACAGCGTCACCATCAACTCACTAGCGCTGAAACCGTCAGGCAACGTCGTCGTCGCGGGCTCATTGCGCGGAGAGGTGCACTTCGATAATCTGGCGGCCATCGACCAGGACTTCCACAACGCCTTCGTGGCCGAACTAACGCCCTACGGCACCTGGCAGTGGCTCTCCCAGACCACCGTCCCCATGGGTGCGATAGATTCCGGCGCATTCGGATTGGACGTGACCGTATCGTCCGGTGGTGAGATCTTCCTCGTCGGCGTCTTCAGGAATGTGATCGAATTCGGTACCGCCGACGTCGAGTACTCTATGGCCATGAGCAAGGATGGATTCATCGCCAAGCTCAACAGTTCGGGCAATTGGGAGTGGGGCTCCACCTTCGGCGGCGATGGCGATGACGATTCGATGAACGGAGTGGCCGTTGACTCGAACGGAGATGCGTACGTCGTGGGCGCGTTCCGCGACCATGCCTACTTCGACAACACCAGTTACAACCACGGGGATAATGAGGATGCGTTCGTGACCAAGGTCAACCGCAGCAGCGGGGAGTACGAGTGGGTCTCGTTCGGCAGGGGTTTCTACGACGAGAACGGCACGGCGATCGTCATCGACGGTAACGATCGTATCTTCGCCACCGGCTACTACCACGGGTCGCCTGTGTTCGGTTCGACGACATTGGCCAGCCCGGGGAACACCGCGGCATGGGTCGGGGAGATGGACATCAACGGCACATGGCAGTGGGCGAACGCGGCGGTCACCACCTTCGGGGCCATCATTCCCTTTGACATCACGTACGGTCCCGCGGGCATCTACATCTGTGGGGCCATGTCGGGCCTCATCCAGATCGATGGGGTCGCTCACTATGCCAACAGCACCGGAAGCCCCGGATGGAACGCGTTCGTCGGGCAACTGGCCTATAACGGCAGCTGGAACTGGCTGATCAACAGTTCCGGTCACACGCAGGTCGCACGCGGAATCGGCATCAACCCGCTTGGCGGGGTGGTCATCACCGGCTGGTTCGACATGGATGACCCGGCGATTGCGAACGCCACCTTCGGCGCACACACCGTCATCAATGCAGCGTACGGTGTGTTCGTGGCGGGGGTCTCTCCCAGTGGCCAGTGGATGTGGGCGATGAGTGTCGGCGGACCGCTGTTCGACAGCGGGACGGACGCCATGTTCTCCAGCAATGGGAAGTTGCTGGTCGCGGGTCAGTTCTGCCTGAACCAGGTCGCTGGAGGGAGCGGATGCGGGATGTACATCGATGGTACGCTCTACTTCTCTGATTCCTTCTTCAATGGCAGCGGTTTCGTCTGGGGGCTTTCCACCGACAGCGACCTCGACAACCGTAGCGATCTGGTGGACAACTGTCCGCTCGTGCCCAACTACAATCAGACCGACATGGACAGTGACCAGATCGGGGATGTCTGTGATGACGACATGGACGGCGATGGTCGGCTGAACGTGGATGATGACTGTCCTGCAGGGGTGATCAACTGGGATGCCACCAACTGGACGCTCGACGCTGATGGTGACGGCTGCCGCGACTCGGACGAGGACCTGGATGATGACAACGACGGCGTGCCCGACTCGGTCGACGACTGCTTCGGACCGGACACGCTCCGCAACTGGACCGCCAACGATGCCAACGACTACGACCGCGATGGCTGCCACGACACCCTCGAGGACGACGACGACGGCGGCGACGGCGTGGATGATGTCGACGATGACTGTGCTTTCGCCCCCAGCGACCGAAACTGGACCTCCTCTTTGAGCACCGACTACGACAGCGACGGCTGCCGTGACGCCGGCGAGGATCTCGATGACGACAACGATGGCGTGCTCGATGAAGACGACAACTGCGCCACCGGGGAACTTGGCTGGAACAGCACTCAAGCCAACGACATGGATAGCGACGGCTGTCGCGACTGGGATGAGGACTTCGACGATGACGGGGACCAGATCACTGACACCTGGGACGACTGTTTGACTGGGGCGGTCAACTGGAACTCCAGTGGTGACCTCGACCTCGACAACGACGGCTGCCGGGACACCGACGAGGACTTCGACGATGACAACGACGGTGTCCTAGATGTGGACGACGACTGCCCCCGTGGCGTGCTCTGGTGGATCTCCAACTCAGTTACGGACAACGACGGGGACGGCTGCAAGGACAGCGGCTCGGAGAATGGCGGGCTCGGCGAGGACACTGATGATGACGGTGACGGACTCTTCGATGACGAGGATGACTGTCCGCAGGGGGTGACCGGCTGGTTCTCGACGCCGGAGCTCGATGGAGACCGGGACGGCTGCCACGACGAACTCGAAGATTGGGACGACGACGGTGACGGCCTGTGGGAGTTCGATTCCGAGGGCAACGTCATCGACCGCTGCCCTGGGACACCACAGAATGAGATCGGGCAGGTCGACGGCTACGGCTGCAGCCCGAGCCAGGCTGACAGCGACGGTGACGGGGTGCAGAATCTCCACGACAATTGTCCCGATACCGCAGCAGTCGAAGGCATGGATCTGGATGGGGACGGCTGCACCGACGACATCGACAGCGACGGCGTCACCGACGATGTCGACGACTGCCTCGACTCTCCGAGCGCAGTCGTTGTCGGCCCTGACGGTTGCACCGATGCTGAGCGGGACACCGACGGTGATGGCGTACTGGACGGAGATGAACTGCCTCGCTGCAGGAACACGCCCGCCGAGCATATCGGAGAGGTGGACATCTTCGGCTGCTGGGACGGTGAGTTGGACGACGACAAGGACGGTGTGATCAATGCTGACGACACCTGCCCCGACACACTCACCGAGGAGTTGGAAGACGTAATCGATGGGTGCGGCGCCTCACAGCGGGACGAGGATGGCGATGGCGTCGTGGACTCCGCCGACCTGTGTCCGTGGACCGGTTCCGGGGACTCGGTGCAGCAGGATGGCTGTTCAGATGCGCAGTTGTTCCTCGGCCGTGGCGGCGATGGCGCCCTGTCCTGGATGATGTTCGCTCTCATCGTTCTCGTCCTCCTGCTGGTCGCAGGGGGCATCTCAGCCGCGGTGGTCATCAGGCGACGGAGGGCAGAAGGCGCAGACTCCGAAGCCCCCTCTGTTGCTGTGGAAGCGACGGTGGAGGAATTCGTCGGGGATTCGGATGACCTGCACGCGGAAGACGTTGTCGTGGATGATGATGTCACGACCGACGAACACGGCACCAGCTGGTGGGAGGACGAACTCGGGGCGTGGTGGTACCGTACACCCGAGATGGATGATTGGTCGCTTTTCGACGAGTGATGACAACTCGGATGCACTTGCGGAGCCCGAAATGGTCCCTGCGGACCATCCGAGCGAGGATTCAATAGCGTTGGTTTGTCCGTGCCGGCTCATGAGCACTGCCGATGTTGGCCGCAGTCCGCTTTCCGGCGGACTCATCCTGACTATGATCGCCTGCATGCTGACCGCCTCCTGGGCGGTCGCTGCAGTCCCCTATTCCAGCCCTGCTGAGCCGGTGCTGCTGGAAGAAGAATCCGGGTTCTCCCACGCAGGTGCGAGAGCGGGTACTGACTGGGTAAAGGCGGGTGTTAGCGACAGTAGTACCCCAAATGGTGGCTCACCCACTACAGCCACATCTTACACAGATTCCAATGGAAACACCTACCTCACTGGGTGGGTGCTTGACTCTGTTGCATTTGGTTCCACTAAAGTCTCAACAATTGCACAACTCCTTTATGTCGCTAAAATCGACGCTTCGGGTAATTGGCTTATGGTAGAGACCGGTGGTAACTATGGTGGTGGCGGATTCTCTATTGCGAGGGACATCGTAGTAGATAGTTCTGGTTCAATATACACTACTGGATATTACATCGGCAATGCCTCTTTTGGTTCACATCAATTACGCAGTACTGCAGACTCCAACGGGGATGATACCGCTGATATCGTCGTTGCCAAGATGAGTAGTTCTGGAACTTGGATGTGGGCCGCCACTGCTGGTGGCAATTACGAATCTGATTCAGGAAATAGCATATGGTATGATGGGAATGGTGGTGCATACGTGGCTGGCCAATTCAATATCAGTGGTACTTTTGGTGGCTTTGGTTACGGTACAGATGGCGACACAGACGCCTTCATCGCACACATTGATTCGAGCGGTTCTTGGGACTGGGTTGCTAAAGGAGGTGGTCCTGGAAGTGACTCTGCAGATGGTGTCACCACAGACAGCGCTGGTGACCTGAGGGTCATGGGCACATTCCAAGGTGGAAGTCCCACTCAAGGGGCACAATTTGGCTCATCTTCCTTCAATGCGATCGGTTCTCCTGACATCTTTGTCTCCAAGTTATCCAGTACTGGTTCATGGATTTGGACCAACACTGCGGGTGCATCAGGAGGCTTGACCATTCCATGGGGATTCGACACCGAGGGAACCGATTCCTATGTGGGTGGGCTGTTTGCTGGAACTGCAAACTTCGACTCGCACTCCACCACCTCTGGATCTTCAGACACCAACGCGTTCATCGCGAAGATTGATGGTTCTGGGGCGTGGCAGTGGGCCAACGCATCGAGTGGTACCGGTACCCAATACATCGGTTCAATCGATGCCAGTCCAAATGGAATTGCACTCTCTGGTGGCTTCAGCAGTGGATCTACTACTACTTCTGCGACCTTTGGTAACACTACCTTGACAGGTGCCTACTATGAGATGCTCGTAGCAGTAGTGGATTCCAACGGCAATTGGAAGTGGGCCAAGAGTGGCGGTAGTTCTGGTGATGACGGATACTACGGCTACGGCACAGGTGGAGTCGGATGGACTCCTTCAGGTGATGTTGTGGCTGTAGGTCACGCTTGCCAGGGAATGAGTTCTGCTTGCACTGCAACATACGGTGGCAATTCGGTTACAATCACGCCTGGTTACTATTCTACCGCTTATGGCTTAACACCAGCTGTGGTTGTATGGCTGCAATCGTCAGATTCAGATGGAGACGGCATCGGCGATGCTTTGGACAACTGTCCGATGTTAGCCAACGCCGGACAGGAGGACATTGACGGTGACAACATCGGTGACATCTGCGATCCAGACATGGATGGCGATGGAATGCTCAACGACGACGACGATTGCGACGGCCCGGCGGTCAACTGGGATTCGAGCATCTGGGCGGATGACATCGACATGGACGGCTGTCGCGACATCGACGAGGACGACGATGACGACAACGACGGAGTCGACGATGTCGATGACGGCTGCAGCGGCACAGCGTACAAACTCAACTGGACGGCGGGAGTCGCCAATGACAACGACATGGACGGCTGCCACGATAACGAGGAGGACGACGATGACGACAACGACGGCATCGACGACACAGCCGGCGACGACTGCCCGCGTGGCTCAGCCAACTGGGGCACGCGTGTCGGCCCGGGAGATTACACGCACAACACAGCGCGCGACCACGACAGCGACGGCTGTGAGGACGACCACGCCGAGGACCCCGATGACGACAACGATGGCATCGACGATGTCGATGGCAACAACGACCAGTTGGATCGCTGCGCCAAAGGCCAACTGGGATGGACGAGCAACTTGACGCTCGACGCTGATGGTGACGGCTGCCGCGACTCGGATGAGGATGTGGACGACGACAACGATGGGGTCTGGGACGTCGACGCGTTCGGAAACATTCTCGACATGTGCAGCCCGGGCATGATGAACTGGATCTCGACCGACAGCACGGACCGGGACCGCGACGGCTGCCGCGATTTCGATGAGGACACCGACGACGACGGAGATGGTGTCGAGGACGACGTGGACGACTGCTTCCAGGTGGCGATGTGGACATCCGACCCGTCCACGGACCACGACGGTGACGGTTGCCGCGACATCGATGAGGACCTGAACGACGACAACGACCCGAAGTTCGACAACGAAGATGACTGCCCGCTCGGCGAGGTTGGCTGGAACGTTACCGACTGGGACGGGGACGGCTGCCGCGACGAGAGCGAGGACCCGGACGATGACAACGACGGCATCTGTGACAACGACGGCTCGAGCCCCGGCATCTGCAATTCCGGCCCGGACCTCTGCCCGGAGACACCCCTCGGTGAGACTACCAACGCCGACGGTTGTGGCATGCTGACTCAACTCGATACGGATGGCGACGGCGTCTATGACGCCAGTGACGCGTGTGTGAACGAACCCGCTCTCTCTGGATACGACAACGACATGGACGGATGCACTGACGACACCGACGGCGACGGGGTCACCGACGACCTCGACGTGTTCCCCGACGAGCCGACTCAGTGGTCCGACCGCGACGGCGACACCTGGGGCGACCAGCCCAACGGGGACCGCCCGGACCAGTGTCAGGACACGCCCGCTCAGTGGGTGCTGCTCGCCCTTGACCGCTTCGGCTGTGCTTGGGAGGAGGAGGATGCCGACAGTGACGGCGTGATGAACGGCTACGACGATTGTTCCGACACCGAGACCGGTCGCGATGTCGATGCCAGTGGATGTTCGCAGTGGCAGATCGACGACGACGGCGATGGAGTGTTCAACGCACTCGACAACTGTACCGACACCCCGACGAGTGACAAGCAGTTGGATGACTCGGGCTGCTCGCACGAGCAGCGACTCGCGGACGGCGACATGGACGCCATGCTGCAGGAACACGGACTCCACGGGGCAATCGCCCTCGCTGTCCTGTTGCTGGTCATCGTGGCGATGTCGGTCATGTTGATCCGACGCGGCCGCAAGGGTGGCGCTACAGCAGACGATTGGGTCACAGACGAGATCCAGCACGCCGACCAGCAGCAGCAGCAGATGGCCGCTGTCCAGCCCACCGCTCCCGCGGCGGTGGCCCAACCACAGCACGTGGCAGACTATTCGGGACTCCCGGTGGGCGGGGACTACGTCACCGACGCCGCCGGCGGCACCTGGTACAACGCGCCGGACGGCAGCCAGTGGGCGATGCAGGCGGATGGCTCCTTCGTGCGCTCCAACTGATTCCCACGCGAGCGCGCTCACGAGGAGGCGTGTTGCAACGCTTCGCCGACGATATCCTCGAGTGATATCTGGGCCTTGTAGCCGAGACGCTGCTCCAACTCAACGGCGTCGACGACCCCCCACACCTCGTCGGTGTTGGAACCTGCGTAGTTCGGGGCGCCTCCGGTATTCTCGGAGATCACCTCCACCAACTTGTCCATGGCGACCGGCTCGCCCCTGCCCACGGCGATCGCCTCCCTCGTGGGTGGCGGGTCGCTGACGATGCCGAGCACCACGTTCGCCAGGTCTTTCACATGGATGATGTCCTTCACCTGTGTACCGTCCCCAGGGACGATGAAGAACCCGAAATTGGCTTCGTGGCAGAAGCGGTGGATGATGCCATGCCCCTCCCCGTCGCCGAGGGGGATTCCCTGCACGTTTGCCACTCTGAGGATGGAGACAGGATGGGTGTCGGTGGCGCGGTCGAGCGCTCTCTCCTCGACCCACAGTTGACCTTCCGCGGTCACGTCGCGTGGAGCGAGCCGGGTCTCGCTGGAGTAGTAGGGGTCATCAGGGCTCGCTTGCGGGTGGACCCGCAGTGAACCGATGAGCACCAGGTGCAGACCCTGATGCCTGCCCACTGCGTCGAGGACCTTCTTGGCGCCTCCGCGCATCAGTTCCAGAACATCGTTGTCGTCTCGCTCCATGTCGAGGTTCGGAGGGTGCCCGTTGAGGTGTATGAGTGCCTGACAGGCGGCGAGTTTCGCACCGAGCAGCATCTCGTCATCGATGATCTCCCAGGGGATGATCTCAGCATCTTCTCCGAGAGCCGCTTGGATGTGCTGGGCGATGAAGCCGTCGTCACCGGTGATCGCGACCCGCACAGAGTGTCCCTCCGAACCCAATAATGGCCAATTCCTTGATGACATTGCCGGTGCGTTCGTTCCCTTGCAAGTGCCACCACGAGCGGGACAGCATTGAAGGGCAGGTCTCGCAGCGCTCCGGTTGATGGGTTGGGGTTCTGACTTCTCCGCACGCGTGGCCTCACGCGACCTGACCATCGGCGTGATCGGCTTGGGCTATGTCGGCCTGCCCACCGCCCTCGGCTTCCACGACGCCGGCTTCCGCGTGCGCGCTGTGGACGTGAACGAACAGGTCGTCGCTCGCCTCGAGGCGGGTGAGAACCCGGGCGACGACCCACAGCACGATGACTTGATTCCAGCGGCACAGAGCGATGACTGGAGGGTGTCGACATCCTATCGGGACATGATTCCCGACTGTGACGTGGTGCTGGTCACCGTTCCCACCCCGGTGAACACCGATCTCACCCCGGACTTGAGTTTCGTGCGCGCTGCGGGTGCGTCCGTGTTCGGCAGCCTCACCAAGGGTGCTCGTACGGTCGTGGTGCTCGAATCGACGGTCTATCCCGGGGTCACCCGTGAGTTGTGGGGGGGACTGCTCGCTGAACTGGAGCTCGAGGAGGAAGTGGACGTTGAACTGGCGTACTGCCCGGAGCGCTTCGTGCCGGGTGACCCAGAGCACGGTGTGCGGCAGGTCCCGCGAGTGGTTGGGGCGACCAACGAGGATGTGGGCGAAGGACTCGCTGAACTCTACGACACATTGACGAGCGGCGGGGTGACCTATGTCGGCTCCATCGAGGTGGCGGAAGCGGCCAAGGTCGTCGAGAACGTGCAACGGGACCTGAACATCGCGCTGGTGAACGAACTGGCACGCATCTTCCCGAGCATCGGCATCGATGTCGAGGACGTGCTCTCAGCGGCGGCCACGAAATGGAATTTCCACCGCTACCACCCGGGCATCGGTGTGGGTGGGCACTGCATCCCAGTCGACCCATACTACCTCATCCAGCGGGCGGCCGAAACGGGCACTCCTGCCGAGTTGATCTCGGCGGCCCGCGCGGTGAACAGGTCGATGCCGGGCAACGTGGCGTCGGACATCCGGTCGATCCTCGCTGCCAATGGAGTGGTGCAGCATGACGCCCGAATACTGCTGTTGGGCTGGTCATACAAACCGGGCATCGCCGATGCGCGCGAGACACCTGCGGAACCGCTCGCCCAGGCGCTGCGCACCTCGGGCATGTCGGTCGAGGTGTGGGATCCGTACGTGGACCCCGCAGAACTGCCTGTGGACCTCGTGAGCCCGCTCGCCTCCCCGTTCGAGTCGGCGGGCTTCGACATGGCCGTCGTCGTCACCGCTCACGACGAGGTGTGCGACCTCGACTGGGCGGCTCTGGCAGAAGTGGCCCGCCATCCGTTGCTCTACGACGGCCGCAGGGTGCTCGATGTGGATGCAGTGGCACAGGCGGGTTGGAAACTGTACCTGCTGGGATCGCCTTTCTGACGTCAAGGCGTGGGCTGCAACCTTCATGACCTCGACTGAACACGCCCCCGGCGGCGACGGAGTCGCCCGGGGTGCGTCTGGTGGTCGACCAACTCCCCAATCTGGGCAGAGAGCAGGAACTGCTCGACGCCATCGGGCTGGCGACGATCGACGACCTGTTCTCGGACATTCCCGAATCTGTGCGCAGAACCGAGCCGCTCGACCTTCCCGGGCCGCAGTCAGAGGAGGAGATCTGGGCGGATGCGCAGAGGCTGCTCTCCAAGAACGTGCCATTGACCAGCCGGCCCAGTTTCATCGGGGCCGGTCTCTACCAGAACTTCGTGCCCACGATGGTGACTATGCTCGCGACCCGCGGCGAGTTCCTGACCGCCTACACGCCGTACCAGCCCGAGGTCAGCCAAGGGATGCTGCAGGCGATGTGGGAGTTCCAGACGATGGTCAGCGAACTGGTGGCGCTGCCGGTCGCCAACGTGAGCATGTATGACGCTTCGACCGCGGCGGCGGAGGCGATCACCTGTGCCGTCAGGGTGCACAGCGGCAAGGCGGCGCGACCAGATGTCATCTACGTCCCGGAATGGACGCCTGAGAACCGCCGGTCTGTCTTCCAGAACTACATCCAGGGTGCGGGAATCGAGTTGCGGTTCCTGTGCGTAAGAGAGGGGTTCATCGATCTCGGGGCAGCCGAGGAGGCGGCGGGGTGTGCTGCAGTCTACGTCGAGCAGCCCAATCCGTTCGGGATCATCGACCCCGGTCTCGCCGAACTGAAGGCCATCCTCGGCGAGGACACCGCGCTCATCGTCGGAGTCAACCCGAGCTCGCTCGGGGTCATCGCACCTCCTGGGGATTGGGGCGCGGACATCGTCGTCGGCGAAGGGCAGTGCTTCGGAATCGGTCCCACCGGTGGCGGGCCGATCTACGGTCTGTTCGCGTGTCGAGAACCGTACCTGCGCCAGATGCCAGGGAGGATCGTCGGGCTCACGCGGGACGAATCCGGACAGCGGGCGTTCACGCTCACCCTGTCGACGCGCGAGCAGCACATCCGCCGGCACAAGGCGACCAGCAACATCTGTTCCAACGAGACGCTCATCGCCCTGATGGGAGCGATGCACATGGCGCTGCTCGGACCCGAGGGACTCGAACGGCTGGCTGTGCGTAACGTGGCCGCCTGTGCGCGGACCAAGGATGCGGTGCTCGCCATCGAGGGCATCGAACCGCTCCATCCCGAGGCAGCCCATTACAACGAGTTCACAGTGGTGCTCCCCGGTCCGGCCGCTGATGCGCTCGCCTTCTTGGATGTGGGTGGTGTGACCGGTGGCCTTGCTCTACGGGACATCATGGGCGAGGGCGCTCATGAGGCATGGCTGCTCATCACGGCGACGGACCAGACCACGGAATCGGACATCACCGCCTTGGCTGATGGATTGGCGGCTTGGTGCGCGGAGGTGGTCGGATGAGCGACCTGTTCGAGTTCAAGGGCGCCGCCGGCGCCGGTTACGCGCAGCCACCTCCTCTGCTCGACGAAGAATACGCCCGGGAGTGCATCCCCGAGGGTATGCGGCGCAAGGCCCTTCCACGCTGGCCCAGGGCATCGGAGCCGGAACTCGTGCGCCACTACACCTGGCTGTCGACGCGCAATTTCGGCATCGACACCGGATTCTATCCGCTCGGCTCGTGCACGATGAAGCACAACCCGCGCCTCAATGAACGAATCGTGCAGCTTCCGGGGATGAACGACATCCATCCGCTCGCACCCGAGTCACACCTCCAGGGGCTGATGGCCATCTACTTCGAGATGCAGGAGATGCTCGCTCACTGCTCCGGGATGGACCAGGTGACGCTGCAACCGGCCGCCGGTGCCCAAGGTGAGTTCACCGCCATCCGCTGCATCCAGGAGTATCACCGCTCCCTTGGTGAATCTGGGCGCACCGAGGTGATCGTCCCCGACTCCGCCCACGGGACCAATCCCGCCAGCGCCACCATGTGCGGCTGCTCCGTCGTGGAGATTCCCAGCGGTGCCGACGGCCGCCTCGACCTCGACGCGCTCAGAGCGGTCGTGGGCGACAACACCTGCGCCATGATGGTCACCAATCCGAGCACCCTCGGCGTGTTCGAGCCGGACATCGCCGAGGCGTCGGCCATCGTGCACGCCGCTGGCGGCCAGATGTACTACGACGGCGCCAATTTCAACGCCATCCTCGGCAAGACCGACCCCGGCCTGATGGGATTCGATGCGGTGCACTACAACCTGCACAAGACCTTCAGCCAGCCGCACGGCGGCGGCGGACCCGGAAGCGGCCCGATCGGGGTGAAGGAACATCTGGCGCCCTTCCTGCCGAAACCAGTGGTCGAGCAGGTCAAGGCACCCCATGGAGAAGGAATCGATGGTTGGTCGTACACCTGGGTGGACCCCCCTCCGAGCATCGGGAAGGTGCAGCAGTGGCATGGGAATGCGGCGGCGGTGGTGCGGGCGTGGGCGTTCTATCGTCGCTATGGCCGTGAGCTGGAGAGGATGAGCGAGCACGCGGTGCTGAACGCCAACTACCTGCGCCATCGGATTCTCAACCCCTCCCCTGAGCAGGCCGAAAAGATTCACGCCATGCCCGTGGATGGAGCACCCGCCGAGGTGGTGAAGCACGAGTTCACCCTGAGCCTGAGTCCCGTCAAGGAGGCCACCGGTGTGACCGGCAGGGATGTCGCCAAACGGCTGCTCGACCATGGCTACATGGCCCCCACGCTCTACTTCCCGCAGATCGTTCCCGAATGCCTGATGATCGAACCGACGGAGACTGAATCGAAGGAGGTGCTCGACGATTTCGCCGCTGCCTTCCTCACCATTCTCGCAGAAGACCCCGATATCGTCAAGTCCGCCCCGCACACCACTCCTGTGGGACGGGTGGACGAGGTATGGGCCGCTCGCAACCTCGTGCTGCGCCATCATTCGGACTGACATGGCGGGGGCAATGTCAAGAACCCGAGAGGGTCGTGAATCGCTGTCCACAGGTGTGTGTATGCGGCGACTTTCTCTGCGACCCCTGCTCCTCTGCGCGCTGATGCTGCTCGCATCGGCCAGCCCCCTGTTCGCGGCATCACCCGTGGCGGCCAGCCCTGAGAGCCAAGGGACTGCCGCACCGCTTGAGGTGCTGCTGTTATCTTCAGGTGACATCGATGGCCCCGCGATGGTCGGCGATGCGGACGGCTCGTTCCATGTGTTCTGGATCGAGAACGGCACGAAGGTGATGTACGCCCAGATCGGTGATGACGGTGAGATCGCCAACGGACCGGCCCCACTCGGGATCGGTGGTGTCAACCAGAAGCACTCACCCGCACTGGCCATCGATGGCAATGGGAATCTGCACGCTGTGTGGATTCGAGAGGGTTCGCAGCGCTGCCTGATGTTCTACGCCTTCGACCCGTACTCCGATCCGGATACCAGCGACTCAGTGCTGGTGTTCGATGATTCCTATGGGACCATTCTGTGCCGCTCGAACATCAACATCGGTGACCCTGCTAATCCTGCAGTGGTCGCCGACTCCAATGGCAACGCCCACGTTGTCTGGCAGGACAGGCACGACCCGCTCGGGGACCGTTGGGGGTTGGAGGGGATACGCTACGCGATGATGGAGCCGAACTGGACGACCGGCAACGCAGACAGCCCGATCTTCGACACGCTGCTCACCCCCGACCCGAGCCGGGCGACACACCCTGACATCGCGCTCACGGCGGCCAACGAGGTGGTGGTGACGTGGCAGGACGCCCGCGGCAGCATGGTCGAACTGGTTGCCATCCTGGATACCAGTGGTTCGATGAGCAGCGTGACGAACCAGATATGCGTTGACATGTACGGAAGCGGTTCTTCACCCGGGATCAAGGCGATCGCCAGCGGTGCGGGTTACCATGTGCTGGAGACGATCTACGGGCTCAACGATGTCTCACCTAGCTGCCAGGGACACCAGACCAACCAACGCTCGCGCACGGTCATGCTGTCACCGGCGGACGACTCCGGTGGGACGCGGAGACTGCATCGGACGGTGTTCAATGGCCAGTCGCAGAACTGGATGACTCAGCAGGAGGACTGGGGACCCGGCACGACCTGGGCCTGCCTCTCCTGGCGCGATGCGGCGGGCAACGTCGGCAATCTGT
>ERZ813253.451-NODE-451-length-14628-cov-3.079512_pt1 | contig 14628 bp, 11 predicted proteins | sample MGYA00520893_ERZ813253 | MGnify/ENA primary metagenome ERZ813253 (study PRJEB31669, sample SAMD00080414) | marine metagenome | biome: oceanic hadal pelagic zone biome; feature: marine hadalpelagic zone; material: sea water | place: Pacific Ocean:Izu-Bonin Trench...
GATGGGCATGGATGCAATGGAGATGGGGAACGCGGGCAAAGCCAGAAACGTAGACGGGGCGGTCAGGGAGGCCTAGAAGGGTGACAGGGGGCGTATCCAGCTGGGCCGCATCAGCCACTTCGGCCGCATGGAGATGTCGCGGCAGAGGCTGCGCTCCAGCCTGCTCGAGGCGAGCACGAATGTCTGCCCCCACTGCGACGGCAGTGGCCAGATCCGTTCGACCGAATCGACCGCGCTCCATGTGCTGCGCGCCATCGAGGAGGAAGGTATTCTTGCGCGAAGCACCGATATCAAGGTCCATGTGCCCGGTGGCGTGGCCCTCTATATCCTCAACCAGAAACGCTCGACGCTTATCGAAATCGAAAAACGCTATGGGTTTACGGTCGCCCTCGTCAGCGACGACAGCCTGATCCCACCCGATTACCGGCTGGAGCGGATCCAGATGCGCCCGGGTGTCGAGGCGGACGAGGAAACCGCCGCGGGCGATGGCGAGAAGACGGGGCGCAAACGCCGTCGGCGCCGGACACGGGGCCAGCGCGGCGAAGAGGCCGAGAGCCAGATCGTGGTCGGTGTGACGAGCGAGCCGGATGGCGATGCCGCGGAGGCGGACGATGCCGGCGGCGAGGAAGACGCCGAGCCCCAGGAAACCCGGGCCAGGAACGCGGAGGGTGACGGCGAAGCGGACGGCGTCCGCAAGCGTCGTCGTCGCGGCAAGCGTGGCGGCCGGCAGCGGCGCCGCGCGTCGAGCGATCAGCAGACCACGGAGACATCGTCCGGCGAGGCGCCGGACGATGCGTCGGTCGCGCCGGGGGAGGGCGATCAGCCGTCGCCGGAGGGCCAGGCGGATGCGGCCGATGGCGCGGCCGGACCCCAGGCCGAGTCCGAAGTCGAGGCCGCGCCTGTAAAGCCGCGCCGCGGGCGTCGCGCATCGGCCAAGGATAAGCCCGCCGCCGAGACCGCCGACGACACCGCCGAGGCCGAGCAAACCAAGCCCAAACGGGCCCGCCGGAGCCGCCGCAAGAAGGTCGAGGATGAGCCCGCTGTCGCCGTGGAGGCGGCGTCCAACGACAGCCCTGAGCCAAGAGAAGAAAGCCCTGAGCCAAGAGAAGACAGTCCTGAGCCTAAAGAGGATAGCGGCAATGGTTCGTCGGCCACCGCCGAGCCGGCGGATATCGCCGTCCAGGCCAGCGACATCCCCCTGCCGGATCCGGTGGCCGAAACCGTCGCCGTCGTCGAGGCGGAAGCGCCAAAGGCGCCGGCGCGCAAGGGCTGGTGGAACCGGCTGACCAGCTAGCTGCCGGTTAACGCCGCCACTCGCGCAGGCGTTTCGCCGCCTCGGCCATGTCTTCGGTCGATCCGGAAAAAGAGAAGCGCACATGGGCGTTGCCGCGCAGCGGGTCGAAATCGCTTCCCGACGTGGCGGCGACGCCGGTTTCATCGAGCATGCGCCGGCAAAAATCCTGGCTGTCGTTGGTCATGTGGCTGACATCGGCATAGAGATAGAAGGCGCCGTCGGCGGGGGCCAGGGAGTCGAATCCCGCCTTGGGTAATTCTTCGAGAAGCAGGGCGCGGTTGGCCGTATAGCGCTCGATATTAGCCTCAAGCTCGGCATGGCAATCGAAGGCCGCGATGGCGGCGTGTTGGGACAGGGTCGGCGGCGAGATGAACAGATTCTGGGCCAGGGATTCGACCGAGCGCAGCAAGTCCTCGGGCACCACCATCCAACCGAGGCGCCAGCCGGTCATCGAGAAGTATTTCGAGAAGCTGTTGATGACCACCGCCGTGTCGCTGAGACCCGCCGCGGTGACCGCCGGCTCGCCATAGGTGATGCCGTGATAGATCTCATCCGACACCAGACGGATACCGCGGCGCTCGCAATAAGCGGCGATCTCGGCGAATTCATCGCCGGGGATCATGCTGCCCGCCGGGTTCGACGGGCTGGCGACGATCAGGCCGGCAATCGGCGGATCGAGCCGCTCCAGCAGGGCGATGCTCGGTTGGTAGCGGCTCGCGGCGTCGGTCTGGATGATCACCGCCCGGTTGCCCAGGGCGGTCAGGATGTGGCGGTATCCGGGATAGCCTGGCAGGGCCAGCGCGACCCGGTCGCCGGCCTCGAACGCGGCCAGGAAGGCGAGTATGAAAGCCCCCGAAGCGCCGGTGGTGACGACGATGCGCGCGGCCGGCACGTCGATGCCGTAGGCATCCCGGTAGTGGCCGGAGATGGCCTCGCGCAACGGTTCGACGCCGAGCGCCAGGGTGTAGCCCAGGACATCGTCCGCCATGGTGCGGGCGGCGGCTTCGATGACCCCCCGGGGGGCGCCGGTGCTGGGCTGGCCGACCTCGAGATGAAAGACCTCGCCGCCGGCCGCGGCCCGCGCCTCGGCGGCCCGCATGACCTCCATTACCTGGAACGGCGGGATCGCGCCGCGGCGCGACGGGCCAAACCGATCCTCGGCCATTCGACCCCGATCAATCGAACTGAACGAAGGACGCCAGGCCGAATCCGCGAGGGTCGACCTTGACGCTGCAGCCCGCCGGATTGGTGGCGATCCCCTTGCGGCAAAACACCGCATTGACGCGGCCGAGGGCCGGCGCCTGGGCGACCAGATGGCCGCGCAGGCGTAATCCGTTGAGGTTCTCCACCGCTTCGCCGGGCTCGTAGACCACCACGTCGGGGCGCCCGCCGTGAAAGATGCGCGGCGCCTTGATGGCGGCATCCAGCGATTCGCCGTCGATCAGCGTACGCGCCATGACCTGGAGCAGCGCCGACGGCGCCACCGCGCCGCCCGAGGCCGCTGCGGCCAGGAATAAATCACCGGCTTTGCGGTTCACCATCATGACCGGCGCCATGGCGCTGATCGCGCCGCGATCCGCTGGGCGCGCCGCGGCCATGATGATGCCGGTGCCCGGCGCGATCCAGCCGCGCCCGAAAAAATTATTCAGGCTCAGGGAACAGGCGACGGCGTTGCCGCGCCCGTCAACCACCGAGAAACTGGTGCCGCTGGGGCTTTCCCGGCGCTTGGCGGGAGGCGGGTTGAGCGCCGATGCCGGGGTGTGCCGATCGGGCTGATAGCCAGCCATGAGCCGCTCGATGCGATCCTCGGCGAGCAGCGCCGCGGCCTCGCCGGGCGCGGCGCCCGGCGCCGACCATGAGGCTCGGTCGGCGAAGCTCCGCATGGAGACCTCGGCCAGGAGATGGCGGCGCTCGACCGGGTCGGCATCGGCGTAGCGATCATCCTGCTGTAACATCTCCCACATCTGCAACAGCCCGACGCCGCCGGGCAGCGGCGGTGGCGTGGAATGGATCACATTTTCGCCATAGGGGATCTGGATGGTTTCGCGCCATACGGGCTGGTAGCCGCGCAGGTCGTCCATGGTCAGGGAACCGCCGCTCGAGGATACCGACTTCACCAGAGTGCGGGCCAGGGCGCCCGAATAGAAGCTGCCTGGCCCGCGGATACGGAGCTGGCTGATGAACACCGCCAGGTCGAGTTGAACCAGCAGTTCTCCCTCGTCCAGGGGCGTGCCGTCCTCGCGGCTGAAAATCGCCGCGATATCGGGATTGTTGAACAGCGGGGCGGCGACCCGGGCGAGGTCTTTCGCCATCGCCCGCGACATGGGATGGCCCAGGCGCGCCGCCTGCTCGGCCGGGGCCAGCAACTGACTCCATTTCAGCACGCCATAGCGCGCATGCAGTGCGAACATGCCGCGCACGGCGCCCGGTATGGCGATTTTGAGCCGCGTGTTGTCATCGGCGCTCGGCGGCGGAACAGCCGGGAACAGCAGGGATTCGATCTTGCGATTCTCGGCATCGAAGACCAGGCAAGCGCCGCCGGCGCCCAGGGAGGCGTTGGCCGGAAAGGTGACCGCGGAGGTGAAGTAAAGCGCCACGGCGGCATCCATGGCGTTGCCCCCGAAGCCGAGGACTTCCCGCGCGACGATCGCCGCGCGCGGCTCGTCGGCTGAAACCCCGCCGATTTCGCCGCCGGAATATCCGACAGCGCGCAAGATGCCCGATGACGGTGCACAGGAGGCGAGCAACAGAAGCAATAGAATCCAGGCCGCCGGGAGTGATTGACGCCGTAGCCCGTCGCACCTAGGTTGCCCCTTTAGCAAGAACATATGCATCATGCTTTTCCGTCCCGTCTTACTGTTCCTCGGCCTTCTGGCTGCCGCGGTCGCGAATTTTGTCACGCCCGCGTACGCCCAGTTGGCGTTTATACGCGACGCGGAGATCGAAAGCATCATCCGTTCTTACGCCACGCCGCTGTTCGAGGCGGCTGGCCTGGACGCCGAAAGTGTCAACGTGATTATCGTCAACGACCGGCAGATCAATGCCTTTGTCGCCGGCGGCAAGAAACTCTTCATCAACACCGGATTGTTGATGGCGGCGAAGAATTCCAACCAGATCGTCGGTGTCATCGCCCATGAGACCGGCCATATCGCCGCCGGCCATCTCGCGCGCACCCACGAGGTGCTGAAAAACGCCAGCCGGGCGACCATCCTGTCCTATGTCCTGAGCGCCGCGGCGATCGCCGCCGGGTCGCCGGACGCAGCCCTGGCGATCATCGCCGGCGGCGGCGCGGTGACCCAGCGGACGGTGCTCAAATACAGCCGGGGCCAGGAACAGGCGGCCGATCAGAACGCCGTCACCTCGCTTGAGCGCACCGGGCAGTCGGCGCGCGGGCTGCTCGCGTTTCTCGAAATCCTCGAGGATCAGGAAATGCTGGTGGCGAGCCGGCAAGACCCTTATCTCAGGACCCATCCCCTGGTCAGAGGGCGCATCGCCTTCGTGCGCAATCACGTCGAGAATTCGCCCTATTCCGATGTCCAGCCGAGCCCCGAGCAAGTGGCGCAATTCTCCCGCATGATCGCCAAGCTTCAGGGGTTCCTCAATTCGCGCGAGACCTTCAGACTCTATCCCGAAGACGACCGCGGCATCGCCGCGCGCTATGCCCGCGCCATCGCCCACTACCGCCGCCCCGATCTCTCTCCAGCCCTGGAGGAGATCGACGGGCTGCTCGCCGAATATCCCGATGACGGCTATTTCCATGAACTCAAGGGCCAGATCCTGTTTGAGAACGGCCGCATCGACGAGGCCGTGGAGTCCTATGGCAGCGCGGTCGAGAGGCTGCCCGAAGAGCCGCTGATCCGTGTCGGCCTGGCTCAGGCGATGATCGAGCTAGGCGGCGCGGAGGCGATAGACGAGGCCGTCGAACAGCTCGAAACCGCGGTCCGCCAAGACGCCGATTATCCCCAGGCCTGGCGCTTGCTCAGCATCGGCTACGGGCGCACCGACCGCCTCGGCATGTCGTCCCTGGCCAGCGCCGAGCGGGCGCTGCTGGTGAACAGCTTCAAGGACGCCATATCCTTCGCCAAGCGCGCCGATGATCTTCTGCCCTCGGGCGCGCCCGGTCAGCTACGTGCCCAGGACATCGAATTCGCGGCAAAACAAGCGCTCAACAGAAAATAACGCGGAGCCCGATAATCGATGACCGATCAGCGCTATATTCTCGCCATCGACCAGGGCACGACCAGCAGCCGCGCCATCCTGTTCGACCGGGAGGGGCGCGCCGCGGCGCTCGATCAACGAGAATTCACCCAGTATTTCCCCGCTGACGGCTGGGTCGAGCACGACCCCGAGGAAATCTGGCGGACCACCCTCGAGGTGATTCGGGGCGCCCTCGCCAAGGCCAACGCCGGGCCGCGGGACGTGGCGGCGATCGGCATCGCCAATCAACGCGAAACCACGGTCCTGTGGGAGCGCGAGTCGGGCCGGGCGATCCACAACGCCATCGTCTGGCAGGACCGCCGCACCGCCGCGCGCTGCGCCGAGCTGGTGGCGGACGGCCATGGCCCGATGGTGCAGAGCAAGACCGGCCTGATCGTCGATGCCTATTTCTCGGCCACCAAGATCGCCTGGATACTTGATAACGTGGCGGGGGCGCGGGACCGGGCGCTGCGCGGCGAGCTTGCCTTCGGCACCATCGACAGCTTCCTGCTATGGCGGCTGACCGGGGGGCGCAGCCACGCCACCGACGCCACCAATGCGAGCCGCACCATGCTGTTCGATATCCACCGCCAGGAATGGGACGACACGCTTCTCGACCTGTTCGCCGTGCCCTGGGAACTGCTGCCCGAGGTCCGCGATTCGAGCGCCGAATTCGGGGTCACCATGAGCGATCTTTTCGGCGCTCCGATCCCGATCACCGGCATCGCTGGCGACCAGCAGGCGGCCGCCTTCGGCCAGGCCTGTTTTAGGCCCGGCATGATCAAATCGACCTTCGGAACCGGCTGTTTCGCCCTGCTGAATACCGGCGGCCGCGCGGTCGCCTCGACCAATCGCCTGCTCACCACCGTCGCCTATCGCCTCGACGGGGAGGTCGCTTATGCCCTGGAGGGCAGCATCTTCGCCGCCGGCGCAGCGGTGAAATGGCTGCGCGATAGCCTCGGGCTGATCGAGCGCGCGGACGATACCGAGGCCCTCGCCGCCTCGGCCTCGCCCCAATCGGGCGTCTATCTGGCGCCCGCCTTCGTCGGCCTCGGCGCACCCTATTGGGACCCGGACGCCCGCGCCGCCCTGCTCGGCCTGACCCTGGATTCGGGCCGCGCCGAAATCGTCCGCGCCACCCTCGAATCGGTGGCTTATCAGATGCGCGACCTGATGGACGCCATGGCCGGCGACGGCGCGGCGGCCCCGGTGGCGCTCAGGGTCGACGGCGGCATGGCGGTCAACGGCTGGCTCATGCAGTTTCTCGCCGATATTCTCGACACCCGCGTCGAGCGCCCGCGGATCACCGAGACCACCGCCCTGGGCGTCGCCTTCCTCGCGGGATTGCAGACCGGCTTCTACCGCTCGCTCGAGGCGATCGCCGAGCAGTGGCAAAGGGAGGCCCTGTTCACCCCGGCCATGGCCGCCGACGAGCGGGCGCGACGCTACGCCGGCTGGCGGGACGCCATCGCCAGGGTACGCGGCGGCAAAGCGCCGTAGCCGGCTTGCCGGACGTGGCTTCGAGTGGCATTATGCGCGGCTCAAGCGCGGCGGTCTTCTAGGAGTTTCGATGAATAGAATATTGCGATTCGGACTGGTTTTGGCGATCCCGTTGTTTCTCGTCTTCACCGCCACCGGCTTGCGCGCCGCGCATGACGCGGCGACCCCGGCCCAGGAGATCATCGAAGAATCCATCCGTAACTATCTGCTCAGCCACCCCGAGGTGATCATCGAGATGTTCGACATCCTGGACGCCGAGCGGGAAGTCAGCGAGGCCGAGCAGACCCAGCAGACCCTCGCCGCCCAGCAGAAGGCGATCTTCAACGACCCGACCTCGCCGGTCGGCGGCAATCCCGACGGCGACGTCACCATCGTCGAGTTCTTCGATTATTTCTGCGGCTATTGCAAACGGGTGATGCCCGATCTGCTACGGGCCATGGAAGACGATGGCGGCATCCGCTTCGTTTACAAGGAATTTCCCATACTGGGCCCGGATTCGGTCGTCGCCTCGCGCGTCGCCCTGGCCGCCCACCGTCAGGCGCCCGAGAAATACGAGGCGTTGCATGTCGCCCTGATGTCGAGTCCCCTGCGCATGAACGCGACCAACGCCCTGGGCATTGCCGGCGATCTCGGCTACGATGTGGACCGCCTCCGGGACGATTTGGACTCGCCGGAAATCAGTCGAAGCCTCGGCCACAACAACGCCCTCGCCGAACAGCTCGGCATCCGGGGAACGCCGGGCTTCGTCATCGGCGATCAGATCATCGGCGGCGCCATCGACATGGATACCCTGCTCGAACTCATTGCCCAGGCGCGCCAGAGTTAGGCGAGGCCGGCTCCATGAGCACTTTATCCAGCGGCGTGTTCGCGCCGGTTCTGACACCCTTCCATGCGGATCTCTCGGTCGACAGCGGGCGTTTCCTGACGCTTTGCCGCCGGCTGCTCGACGACGGCTGCCATGGGCTGGTGCTGTTCGGCACCACCAGCGAGGCGAACTCTCTGTCGCTCGAGGAGCGCGAGGGCCTGCTCGAAGTATTCATCGAAGGCGGCGTCGATGCGGGGCAATTGATCGTCGGCACGGGACTCTGCGCGATCCCCGAGACCGTGCGCCTGACCGGCCATGCGGTCGGGCTGGGCTGCGCCGGGGTGTTGATTCTACCGCCGTTCTTCTACAAGGGGATCAGCGATGAGGGCCTGTTCGCCGCCTACGCCGAGGTCATCGAGCGGGTCGCCGACGATGCCTTGCGCATCTATCTCTATCACATCCCCAAGGTATCCGGCGTCGCCATAAGTGCTGAACTCATCACCCGGCTGCGCGAGGCTTATCCGAAGACGGTGATCGGCATCAAGGACTCCTCGGGCGACTGGCAAAACACTCGCATGCTGCTCGAGGATTTCCCCGGCTTTCGCGTCTTTCCGGGCAATGAGCTGATCATGCTGGATGCGTTGCGCCTGGGCGCCGTCGGCTGCATCACGGCGACCGCCAACGTCAATGCGGCGGGGCTCGCCAATCTCTACGCCGGTTGGCGGGGCGAGGGCGCCGAGGGCTTGCAGGAGACCGCCTCGGCGGTGCGCCGCGCGGTGCAATCCCAGGCCATGGTGCCGGCGTTGAAGGCGATCATCGCCCGGCGCAATAAGGACGACGGCTGGCTTACCCTGCGCCCGCCCTTCGTCGGCCTCGACGAAGAGCGGGCGGGCGCCTTGTTTGCCGCCCTCGAAGGAGCCGGGTTTACGGCCTAGCCTACGCTCTCGCCGTGGAGGCGGATATCGAGGCCCTCGCGCTCGTCGTCTTCCTCGACCCGCAGGCCGAGTGTGGCGTCGATGATCTTGAGCAGAATGAAGGTCGCGCCGGCGCTGTAGATCAGGGTCGCGGCGACGCCGTAGAACTGGATGCCGATCTGGCCCCAGTTGCCTTCCAGGGCGCCGGGCGTACCGCCGATGGCCTCGAGGGCGAACACCCCGGTGAGCAGGGCGCCGGCGATCCCGCCGAGGCCGTGTACGGCGAAGACATCCAATGAGTCGTCATAGCCCATGCGCTTCTTGAGCCAGGTGGCGCCCCAGAAGCAGACCAGGCCGGCGGTGGCGCCGATGGCAAGGGCGCCGCTGGCGTCCACATAACCCGCTGCCGGGGTGATCGCCACCAGGCCGGCGATAGCGCCCGAGGCGATGCCGAGGACGCTCGGCTTGCCGTGGCCGATCCACTCGGCGAACATCCAGATCATCGCCGCCGCCGCCGCCGCGATCTGGGTCACCGCCATGGCCATGCCGGCGGTGCCGTTGGCGGCCACCGCCGAGCCCGCGTTGAAGCCGAACCAGCCGAACCACAGCAGGGAGGCGCCGATGATGGTGTAGGTCAGGTTGTGGGGCGCCAGATTGTCGCGGCCGTAGCCGATGCGCTTGCCCAGCACCAGGGCGGCGACCAGCGCCGCCACGCCTGAGTTGATATGGACCACCGTGCCGCCGGCGAAATCGAGCACCCCGGCATCGCCCAGGAAGCCGCCGCCCCATACCCAATGGGCGATCGGCGCGTAGACCACGATCGACCACAGCCCGACGAACCACAGCAGCGCCGAGAAGCGCATGCGTTCGGCGATGGCGCCGGCGATCAGCGCCGGGGTGATGATGGCGAAGGTCATCTGGAAGGTCATGAAGACGGATTCGGGAATCGTCCCGCTCATGGAATCGACGGTCATGCCCTTGAGGAACAGCCGGTCGAACCCGCCGACATAGGCGCTGCCTTCGCTGAACGCCAGGCTGTAGCCGATCACCGTCCACAGGATGGTGACCAGGCAGGTGATGGCGAAGGACTGCATGACCACGCCGAGCACGTTTTTCTTGCGCACCATGCCGCCGTAGAACAAGGCGACTCCCGGTATGGTCATCAACAGCACCAGGGCGGTCGAGGTCAGCATCCAGGCGGTGTCGCCGCTATCCAGGACATCAACGGCGTCCTGGGCCAGGGCGGGCGAGGCAAACATCAGTAGAATCACAATCAGATAGGGCATTCCGGGTCTCCATGGGCGGTCCGATACGCAGAAGACACCTCAAGAACCGTGCCAACCGGGCGCGGCCTGGATAAGCGATTGAAAAGACGGGGAAATACCACCCGGGGATGGGTCACGGGCGGATTTCGGAAGCTTCGGAAATGCTTATATTATAGGCAGTATGTCGGGGTGGCTAAATAATAGGCATAACCAAACCGGCCTGGGGATCACACCCGGAATTCATAGTCCTTGTGCGGGTCGCGTTCGATGTCGGGGGGGAAGGATTTACGTTTGTCGGCGTAATACCGGGTGCGGTGGTCGCCTTCGCAGGCCTTGTTGTAGGTGATGTAGAGCACCCGGCGAGCGGCGTCGGTCAGGTTGGGGGCCGAGCGGTGCGGCGCGAAGGACCCGAAGAACACCGCGTCCCCCGGTTCGGTCGGCAGGGACTGGAATTCGACGCCGTCCAGCTCGTCGCCGGCCATGGGGCGCCAGGACTCGCCGATCAGGCCGCGCCGATGATGGCCGGCGGAGAGTTCAAGACAGCCGTTCTCAACCGTCGCCGCATCGATGCTGATCAGCGCGGTGATATGGAACGCGGCGTAGGCGTCCCAGCCCGCCTGGACATCCTGATGGGCCTCGAAGCCGCCGCCGCCGGGCAGCTTGAAATTGATCTTTTCCTTGAACAGCACCGCCGCCTCGCCGAACAGCTCGGCGATCCGCGCCGGCAACTCGCCGCGCCGAATCAGGCCGTCTAAGCCGTCGTGATAGGGGCAGAAGTTTTCGACTCGGTTGAGGATGCGCCGCCCTGGCGCGGTCAGACTGTGGTCGAAATATTTCATCCACTTGCCCGCCGTCTCGGGCCGCGCCTGAATATCCTCCGTCCAGGCGGCGATCTCGGCCATATAGGCCGCGTCGTACAGGCCGCGCACCACCACAAAGCCGTCGCGCTCGTAGCCGGCGAGTTCGGCGGACGTGAAGAATTGGGTATCAGCCATCCGTCAGCAGCCCGCCGTACTCGTCGAGGAAGCCGTCGATGGCCTCGACCAATCGATCTCTGTCTTGGTCGGTCATGGGCAGGGACTGGTTGATCATGCCGCGCTGGACCATGTACTGGCCGCGCGCGATCATTTCCAGGTGGAATAGTTTTCTGGCATGCGGGTTGGCGCGCGCCGCGTCGGCCGGGCAGGTGATCGCTCCGCTGCAAAAATGGATCGTCATCATGGAGCCGCGGCCGGTGGCCTGGACGGCGACGCCGTGGCGCTCGAAGACGGCGTTGAGGCGGATCCGCAAGGCATCGCCGGCGGCGTTGATCGCCCGGCAGGCGTCGGCGGTATAGACCTCGGTGATGCCGGCCAGCCCCGCCGACAGGGTCAGGATATTATTGTTGAAGGTGCCCGAATGGGGAAAGGCGCCGGGCTCGCGAGGATCGAAGCGCGCCATCAGCTCGGCAGCACCGCCGAAGGCGCCGAAGGGCAGGCCGCCGCCGAGATATTTGCCCAGGGTGGTCATGTCGGGGATGATGCCGTGGATTTCCTGGAGGCCGCCGGGCGCCAGGCGCGAGGTCATCACCTCGTCGAACACCAGGGCGATGCCGTGGCGCGCCGTGGCCTCGCGCAAGCCGGCGAGAAACTCAGCTGTCGCCGGGATGCAGCCGCCCGCGCCGACCATCGGCTCGACGATGACGGCGGCCAGATCGGCGGCGTTTTCCGCGATCAGCGCGGTGGCGCCCGAGACATCGTTGTAGGTTCCCATGACAAACGGGAAGGGAGCGTTGAGCGAGGCTCCGGGATAGGCGAAATTGAGAAAGCCGCCATGATAGGAGCCCTCGAACGCCATCACCCGCTGGCGGCCGCTGATGCCGCGCAGGGCGCTCAGGGTGAACAGGGTGGCCTCGCTGCCCGAATTGCAGAACCGCACCTTATCCAGGGACGGGATGCGCGCGCAGAGGGCCTCGGCGAGCTTCGCCTCAACCGTATTATGGCCGCCCAGCACGATGCCTGAATCCAGAGCGTGCTTGATCGCCGCCTGGATCACCGGGTTGGAATGGCCGAACAGGCCGGCGGTAAGCTCGACCACAAAGTCTGTGTATTCGTGACCGTCCAGGTCCCACACCCTGGCCCCCGCGCCGCCGGCCAGGGTCAGGGGAAAGGGCGCATAATAGAGGCCCGAGCGGGTATTACCGCCGGGCAACGCCCGGCACGCCGCCTGGTAGCTCTCCCGGCTTTTCGGATTGGCCTCGCCATAGCGCCGCTCGGCGTCGGCGAGCGCCGTGTCCGGGGTCAGGTTTCGTCTCATGGCTGTACTCCCTTGGCTGCCCGCTTGACGACGTTCTCACGATAAAATACATAGCCGCCGCTGCCAACCACGATGGCCGCGCCGAGCAGGGTGTAATTGTCCGGGAAGTCGCCGAACACCAGAAAGCCCAGGATCGTCACCCAGATGAGCTGGGTGAAGCTGAACGGCGCCAGCACCGACGCCGGCGCCCGGCGCAGGGCCTGGATGACGCAGAAATGCCCCGCTCCGGCGATCAGGCCGAGGGCGATCATCATCGCCCAGCCGCCGGCCGTCGGGGTCTGCCATGCGAACGGCACGGCCAGGCTCAACACCACCACCCCGACCGCGCCGGAATAGAAGAAGGTGGTGATCGGCGGGTCGATCTCGGCCAGCATGCGCGTGGTAATCTGATACAGGGCGTAGCAGATCGCCGTGATGACCGGCAGGATCGCCGCCCAGCTCAGGTTCCCGAAGCCCGGCCGGATGATGATCAGCGCGCCGATCAGGCCGATCGCCACCGCCGTCCAGCGGCGGGCGCCGACCCGCTCGCCGAGCATCGGTATCGCCAGGGCGGTCACCATCAAGGGCGCGATCATGCCGATCGCCGAGGCCTCGGCGACAGGCATGTAATTCACCGCCGTGAAGAAGGACAGGGTGGCGCCGACCATCAACAGCGACCGCGCCACCTGCAGGCCCGGCCGCCGGGTGCGCAGGATGTCGCGCGGCCGGGTGCGGCCGATGACCAGCGGCACCATGGCCATCTGGAAGACATAGCGCGCCCAGGCGATCTGTAGGACGGGATAGAATTGGCCGACGTATTTTACCCCGGTATCGAGCAGGGCGAACATCACCGAGGTGGTGAGAATGAACAGGATGCCGATGCGTATAGTCCGCTCCGGACCGGATACCTTGATCGCTGCGCGGTCCTGAATCATGGCGCGGACTGTAACACGGGGTTAAGGTGATTTACGCCCAACCAAAAACGCATGGCCGCCATGTCCTCGACTTCCTTCCCCCATCTGTTCTCGCCGTTCACCATCGCCGGCGTGACCTTCAAGAACCGCATCTTCTCGACCGGCCACGACACCATGCTGGCCGAGCACGAGCGCATCGGCGACGCGCTGGTTGCCTATCATGCGGCGCGCGCCGACGGCGGCGCCGGGCTGATCGTCATCCAGGTCGCCGCGATCCATGACAGCGCCCGCTACACCGGGCGCATGCTGATGGCCACCGACGACGCCTGCATCGACGGCTATCGCCGCATCGTCGAGGTCTGCGGCAAACGGGATTGCCGGGTGATCGCCCAGCTCTTCCATCCGGGCCGCGAGGTCATGGACACGGACGAAGGCGCCCTGCGCGTCGCCTATGCGCCCTCGGCGACGCGCAGCGACCGCTTCCACGTCATCCCCGCCGCCATGAGCAGGGCGCTGATCGACGAGATCATCGAGGGCTATGCCGCCGCCGCCCGGCGCATGGCCAAGGCCGGCGTCGACGGTGTCGAACTGGTCGCCAGCCACGGCTATCTACCGGCCCAATTCCTCAATCCCAGGGTCAATCGCCGCGACGACGACTACGGCGGCGGCCTGGAGAACCGGCTGCGCTTCCTGCGCCGCATGATCGCCGCCTGCCGTTCCGAGATCGGCCTGGTCGGCCTGCGCATCTCGGGCGACGAGAAGGACCCGGATGGATTGTCCGAGCCCGAGACCCTGGAGGCGATCACCGCCCTGGCAGTCGATCTCGATTATGTCAACGTCATCGCCGGGACATCCGCCTCGGCCGGCGGCGCCGTGCATATCGTGCCGCCGATGATCGTCGAGACCGCCTATGTGGCGCCTTTCGCCGCCACCGTGAAGGCGCGCATCAATATCGCCGTGTTCGTCGCCGGGCGCATCAATCAGCCGCAGATCGCCGAGCAGGTGCTGAGCTCCGATCAGGCCGACATGTGCGGCATGACCCGCGCCATGATCTGCGATCCGCAGATGGCCAACAAGGCGGCGGCCGGCAGGGCCGGGGAGATTCGCGCCTGCATCGGCTGCAACCAGGCCTGCATCGGCCATTTCCAGAAGGGCGAGCCCATATCCTGCATCCAGTACCCCGAGACCGGGCGCGAGCTGCGCTATGGCGCCCTGGCCGCCGCCGCAAAGGCGAAGAAAATAATGGTGGTCGGCGGCGGTCCGGGGGGGATGAAGGCGGCGGCGGTGGCGGCCGCCCGGGGCCACCATGTCAGCCTGTTCGAGGCGGCCCCCCGGCTCGGCGGCCAGGCGCTGCTCGCCCAGCTCCTGCCCGGCCGCGCCGAATTCGGCGGCATCGTCACCAATCTGGCGGGCGAGGTCGAGCGCGCCGGTGTCTCTCTACGGCTGAACAGCACCGTGGACAAGG
>ERZ813253.453-NODE-453-length-14566-cov-3.118983_pt1 | contig 14566 bp, 6 predicted proteins | sample MGYA00520893_ERZ813253 | MGnify/ENA primary metagenome ERZ813253 (study PRJEB31669, sample SAMD00080414) | marine metagenome | biome: oceanic hadal pelagic zone biome; feature: marine hadalpelagic zone; material: sea water | place: Pacific Ocean:Izu-Bonin Trench...
CATCACTCACCCTGGATACGGCCGCATCGTGGTCGAGACCCAGAAAGGGGGTTACGTGCCATACAGCACGCACGATTTCGTCTGGACTGTGAACATCACGGATGATACCAGCCTGTCTCAGGATTCTCCTGCGCCGATAGGAGTTCCATACGTCGGTGCAGGTTCGACAACCGATATCACTGGCACGATGATGTGGAACTCGCCACCTCTGCTGGATGTGTCGACCAAGACCAATTACACGGTATCGCTCACCTATAATTCGAGCGTGCTCAACGCGAATGTCACGCTGACCACACAGGTCGGTGCCAACGGATACTTCATGTTCACGGTGAACCTGTCGGAGAATGAAAACCTCGGGATGCGCAATGCGTCCCTGGAATTCTCAGGATGGCACGAAGCAGACCTGCATCTTGGCGCATCACCGGTCTATCATGCGCGTCCGACAACGTACAACTTCCTGTTCAACGTCACCCCCGCACCGGATCTCACCGCCACGCTCCATGGTCCATCGACTAACAATTCGTTGCTGGAGATCGGCGAGAACATCTACATCAACGGGACGATCCTCTCCGGAGGATCCTCGCCCGCGCCGATGGACGGCACGCTCATCCTGCTGCTGCGCCGCAACGGTTCCACCGGACCATACACCGAGACCGCCTTCTGGGTGCTGAACAGCACCAACGTGAACCAAGTGACGGGTGATTTCTCGATCGTCTGGAACTTCTCCGCGATCAATGTGACCATCGGCCCCGCATACTGCGATGTCATCCTACGCTTCTTGCCTGACGTGCCCGGTGCGACCGATGATGCCGATCTCCCCACTGATTACGGCATCCAGAGCACCGTGGAGATCAACTTCCCGATCAACGTCATGCTCCGCGGTCAGTTGACTTTCATCCCGGTATCGTACGTCGACCACACAGCAGGAAACGACATTCCCTTCAATGGGACATGGGTCATCAGGTTCAACGGGGCCGTCATCAACACCACGATCGACCCGTCTAATCCATGGATGGAAATCGAGTTCACTCCCGCGGCCAGTATGGCAGCCGGTGACTACGCCTTCAACGTCACCTACACTCCGAGTACGCCGTGGTACAAGGCCGCAACCAAGGAGGACCAGCAGCGGGTTCAGGCAGACATCGCGGTATCGATCAACCTGGCACAGGATTGGACGCATCTGGGCGGGCAGAACGTCATCTCGGGAACGATCACCGACGCGGTGCTGAGTACTACTGTGATCATGAACCAGACGAACATGCAGTTCGATCTGGTGATTCCTGGCACTGGACCACCCGGACCTAACGGAGAGCCACCAATGCCAACCATCATCCCGCTGGGCAGTGGCTCGAATGACCCGATCACCGGCAACTATTCGATCACCGTGAACATGCCGGCCGACCTGCCCGCCGGTGCCTACAACCTGACGCTGACGACCGACTGGGCGATCTACAGCACCGACCCGGGCTCGTACTATACGCAGACCGACCCGATCCATCGCTGGATCGGCATCGAATCCGAACTGGTGCTCACCACCAACCTCTCGGTGATCGTCGTCGAGGCGGGGAACCTGCTCGAACTGAACATCACCGTGCAGGACGTCGCCGACATGTCCGCTGTTGCGGGCGGGGTGGTCAACTTCACTTGGGACTGGGATGGAAACTTGAACACGAGCATCGGTCAGGCGACATCGAACTCTGAAGGATACGCCTTCTTCAACTGGCCGGTCCCCTCGTCGATGGACCCCGGATACTACGATGTGCGTGTATCGATGGACAACGACCAGTCAGACCTGCTCGTGCCCGGAAGTCAGCGCTGGGCCGGGAACCAGACGTTCGTGAACGTCACGGTGCAGGTCCCGACCACGGCCAACATCTTGTCGATGCCTCTGAACGTGACCGCAGGGCAGAGTTTCATGCTCGAGGGCAACATCACGGATGCCAACTACCCATTGCGACCGCTCATTGGATCGGTGAACATCGAGGTGTACTTCTTCAACGACACCAGCGAGACTCTGGTCACTTCATTCACCACTCAGGCGAACGGCTCGTTCAACCTGTCCGTTCCCACCGACCCGCTGGGTGATGGAATCACCAGCGGCAACAAGACGGTGGTCGTCGCGGTCCTCAACGGCAGCAGCCCGTTCTACCTGTATGGTGCAGGACAGCAGGACATCCTCGTCATCGGCGTGACCATCTTCGAGAATCCGGTTCCACTCATCCCGGTTGTCATCACCCGCGGTGACCCGGTAGCCTTCGGTGCACGTCTGGCCGAGGAGAGCGACAACTTCCGTTCACTCGGGAACATGAGCGTGTCAGCCATGTTCCACGACACGTGGATGTCTGCAGAGAACACCACCGATGTCAACGGGACGGCGCTGTTCAACTACATCGTGCCCTACACGCAGCCGCTCGGACAGGTGACTGTCACCTTGTACTACAACGGGTCGTGGACCCTGCACCCGACGAGTCGCTCGCTCAGCACCATCAGCGTACGCTCGATCACCTTCCTTGTGGTCGACCCCATCACAGCCAACCCGATGTCCGGAGAATCATTCAATGTCACCGGAACGCTGGTGTCGGACAACGGCTCGGGCGTCATCTTCCGCGACGGCTCAGGGATGATGCCGCAGCTGGCGTTCAACATCGACGGGTTCAGCGACACCTTCGTCGTCAGCAACGGCGTCGCTCAGGCGAACGGCATCTGGGAAGCGGTGCTCACGCTCGACACCGACTTCCCCCGCGGGAACCACAACCTGACTGCCACCTACACTCCATCGGTGAACTACTATGGTGGATCGTCGGGCAACAACAGTTTCGACAGTCGCGGATTCTCCGTGCTGCAGATCATCGCTCCACTCGACCTGCATCCTGATGACAGAACGCTCCGCGGCGACAACGTCAGTGTGCAGCTGCGGCTGCAGGACAACACCCTGGCCGCCATCAGCAACGCAAACATCACCGTCTCCTTCCCCGACCTGAACTTCAGCGTCAACGTGACCACCGATGCCAACGGGACAGCCTTCGTGCTGCTGAACGTTCCCGCCGCCACTGCGCCCGGGCCGCTCAACCTGACGGCCGAATACGCCGGTATCGCCGGCCCGACCGGGGTCGCCGGAGACAACGACATCGTTCGCATCATCGTCTTGGCCCCGACCGTGCTCGACATCACTTCGATCGAGGGCGAGTTCGTGTCGGGCCAGCTCATCTACGTCAACGGCACCCTGCTCGATGAGTTCGGGCAGGTGCTCCAGGAGGGTGGAGTGCCCCAAGGTGGTGTCCTGCATCTCGAGATCGACGGTGTGAACACCCTGACGATGGTGGAGTCCAACGCGACAACGGGCATCTTCAGCATCCAGTACACCCTGCTGGGAGACATCGGACCGGGAGCGCACCTCGTGAGCGTCTACTTCCAAGGCGGCTACATGTGGGTCGACCCCATGGGTCAAGGAGACCCGTCCAACCCGGAGTACTACCTCAACAGCACGGACCAGCAGTGGGTGAACGTGAGCGTGCCGACGCACATCGTGCTCTCTTCCAGCGGCGGTGACATCGACCGCGAGGAGTTGCTGGTCATCGATGGAATACTGCTGGACGTCGTCGACAATCCACTCGCCAACGAGACGATCGAGGTATGGTTCAACGGCTACTGGCTCACCAACGTCACCACGGCGTCTGGCGGCACCTTCAGCGTCTACTACCCCGTACCACCGGACTCGAATCTGGGGCCACAGCAGATGGAGTTGCGCTTCACGGGCAGCACGTTCTACCTGCCCTCTGAGGCGAACACCACCTGGGACGTCTACAGCCCGGTCAACCTGGATCTGGTTCTGCCGACCGAGATCGCCATCAACGACCCGATCGTGTTCACTGGCACGGTGCGCGACAACCTGCCAGACGGTTGGATCTACAACCACTCGGTCGAGCTGCGCTTCAACGGCACGTTGGTGGGTACCGCGTACACGGACTCCGACGGCGTCTGGGTGCTGAACTGGATCATCCCGCCCAACATCGGGCTGGGCAGTCATCCCATCGAGGTCTACTCGCCCGCACAGGGGTGGTACCGCGAGAGCATGACCAACGGCACCATCTGGGTCGCTCACCACTCCTCCATCCTTCTGTCTGTGGAGGACAACGGCCTCGCCACACGCGGCGAGTTCTGGAACGTCAGCGGGCGGCTCTGGGATTCGGATGAGCCGGGCCTGCCTGGGATCGCTGGCCGCAACGTCGACATCCTGCTCGATGGCGTGTTCGTGAACACGGTGATCACGGATTCAGAGGGCCGCTTCCAACTGCTCGTGCCCGTCAGCATGGTCTCCGCTCGTGGAGGGCACACGCTGTCAGCGCACTACGCCGGAGAATCCGCATGGCTGGCGACCAACGACACGACGTCCCTCACGACCTGGGCCGACATCAGCTGGCAACTGGTCGAGAGCAGCAACATCATCATCCGCTCATCGTCCAGTCATCCGATCATCATCGAAGGGCGCATACTCGAGGAGGGAGGCAGCGGCAACCCGGTGTCCGACCTCGATCTGACGCTCTACTGGAACACTTCGTCGCTCGACATTCGCACCAACCTGATGTGGCTGAACGACAGCAGCTTCCGCATCGAGTTGGTCGCTCCCCAGACGATGACCCCCGGTGACATCACGCTGACCCTCAAATCCTCCAAGAACAGCACTCGCTACTTCAACTACGGCGAGGTCAACATCTCGATCTTCGTCGTCATCGCCGTCGACTTCGAAGTGGGCATCATCGATGTGCCGCACATGGGCAAGAAGGTCATCGTGTGGGTCGAGGCGCACGCCCGCGACACCCAGTTGCCGGTGGCGGACATCGAGGTGGCCGCGGTGCTGCACAACGAGTCCTACGTCTACAGCCGGACGATCGTCGGGCGCACCTCCGCCAACGGTTCGTTCTGGTTCGAGTTCGTCTCGGTGGCGCCCACCGACCCCTACGGGGACAAGTCGGTGTACGGCGACCTCTACGTGCAGATCAACTCGTCCGACGAGAAGGTGGCGGCCGACGACCGGGCCCTGCTGGAACAGACGCTGTCAGTGAACGTGCTTCCCCCTGAGGCGGTGGCGGATGCCAGTGTCGGATGGATCTACGGCGGCATCGCCGCGCTGGTGCTCTCGGCGCTGGTGTTCGCTGTATGGTGGCGCCGTCGCCAGTCGACCGCCATCGAGGAGTTGGCGGACATCTTCTCCTACACCGCGGAACTGCTGGCGGCTGGAGATGCCGTCCGCGAGGCGGTCTTCAACTGCTACGAGGGGATGTGTGCGGTGCTGATGAAGCACAGGTTCCTGCGCCGCGACTTCGAGACCGTGCGTGAGTTCGAGATGGCCATCCGCAAGGCGCTGCCGATCAACGAGGATGCGCTCGTAGCGCTCGACAGCGTGTTCGAGGAGGCGCGCTACTCACGCCACGAAATGACCGAGGCACACAAGAACCAGGCCCAGGAGGCGTTGGGCAAGGTGCTCGTGGAGATCGGGAGTCTCCAGGAAGTCCCGGCGCGGTGAGGCTCAGGCTCGACTCCGGTCGAGATTGAGGTGCAGTTCGCCAACCGTCCAGGTGGCATCAGCGAGGTTACAGTCCGCCGGCAGCGTGAACAGCCGCTCCAGATGCTGGCCCCCCTCGATCGCCAGTTGCAAGCGGAACACCACCCGACCATCCATCTCGCCCATCGACAGGTCGACTCCGGACAACTCGCAGCCGTGCAATGGAATGACCAATGCACCGTCCTTCTCCTTGCCCCCGAACAGGTCGAGGAACGCGTCGCTGCGCAGCACACCCGCGACCATCTCGAAGCGCGCTTCGATGTCCTTTGCATGCTCGTGGACCACTGCCTGATGCAGGGATATCGCCTCCTCGAGGTGATCGAGTTCGCCGAGGAAGTGCTCATGCAGGGCCTCAGGCCGGACAACCAGTCCGGCGGTCGCTGGCGGCGTGACCGGAGCAGGCGCGTCAGGGTGGTCCGGGTCGCGCTCTTCGATGGGCACTGTGTTCCAATCCATCGCCTACTCCCCCCCTGCGCTCCCCGCCACCCCATTCAAACGCTTCGTGGAGTCACTCACTGGAATGGTCGCCCTCAGGGTGACGCTTGAAGAAGCGACGCACATGCCTGCGGGTGACATCGGGAGAGGTGCATCTGAGCACCTCGAGTCCCGCCGGGAGCAGGCGGGAGTAGTTCGGGGTGAGCAGGCGGTCCTCGAGCAGCAGCACGAAGGCGCGGTCACCGACCTTGCGGATCGGCCTGCCCATCCCCTGCAACACGCTGTTCAGCGCCGGCTGCTGCACCGCGTAGCGGTAGGCATTACCTCCGAACCTCGTCCCGTAGTAACGCTTGCGAGCGTCGGATTCGACTGACGGGGGCGCTACTGGAAGACCGACACAGACAACCGCGTCGAGCAGATTGGCCTCGTAGTCGATACCCTCTGCCAGTTTCGCCCCGAAGGCACCAGCCAGCAGCACTCGCTCCCCGGTGCTGCGTGCCAGATGCAACTCGCGCAGCATTCCATCGACACGCCTCTTGGTCCATCCGCGCTCTTCGAGCAGCAGCTTGCGTCCTGGCCAGAACCCATCGCCGATGATCCCCTCCAGCAGGTCGTAGGATGGCAGGAAGACAGCGACATGACCTGGCGTCTCCTGCAGCAGCGCCAACAGGTGCTCGCGGATCGCCTTGGTGTTCTGCTCGCCGCGTCGTTTGAAGAGGGTGGTCACCCCGGTGGCGATGGCGACCGGGCGGCGGTCGGCGAGAAAGGGGGAGGGGTACTGGTTGGTGAGCAGAGGACGGTCATCGGGCAGCGCGAGCAGGTCGGAGTACATCTCCGGCGGATAGAGCGTCCCGGACATCAACAAGGATCCGTGCACCTTGGAGAACACCGGGCCTGCCACCACACCCGGGTCAAGCAGGTGGGTCGTCACGCGCGGAGAATCCCCGGCGCGTCCGAAGACCAGCGCCAGTGCCGGGTCATCTCGGAAGCGATGCACCAATTCGAGCAGTTCGGCCAACCGCGTGGCCGCGGTGTCCTTCTCCTCGGTGTCGTCAGGATCGAGTTCGACTTCCACGGTGAGCAACAGCCGGATCACATCCGCCAGTTGGAAGCCACCTCCACTGACCTCCTCTGAGAGTGCACCTTCGAGAACCTTCAGCATCTCTACTGCGGTCACCTCGAGTTCCTTCTGCCCACCACGCGTGAGGGTGACATCATGCACCCGATACCACGCTGACAGGTCTCGATGCATCCGCTCAAGCGCGGCCTCCAGTCTGTGCAGGTCGCCCACCAGAGCCTGTTCCGCATCGAGGTCTTCGTCCCGCCGCGCCTGCTCCTGCTGCGTTCGTTCCCGGTGCTCCTGCACCTCGAGCCGCGCGTCCCGAACCAGTGTGGTCGTCAGCGTGCGCTGCATCCCTCTGCGAATCCTGTCGGGCAGGTTGTGGGCTTCGTCGACGATCAGGATGATCTCATCGAGGGAGACTCCCATCGCCTCCAGCGACACCTCGCGCACACGTTCATGGAACAGGTGGTTGTAGTCACACAGCACGATGTCGGCTCGGCCAGCCACGGCCCGCGCCACCTTCCACGGGCAGGTGGGGCACGCTCGCCCGTCCTCCACGTGGCTGCGCGCCATCTCGACCAACTCGCTCACGTGCAGCGGGTCCTGCAGCACACGCAGTTGCAGCCCGGGTGAATCGCGCACGAACGGAATGCACTTGCGCGTCGAGCGCAGCGAGGCGCACAACTTCGAGAACACCGCTGGGAACTCGCCGGCGATCTCGTTGATGCACATCCCCTGCTGACCGATCATGTCGACCAGACTCACCTTCGGCACATGTTCGTCGCGCCGCTCGTTGATACGGCGGACCGTTTCGACGACGATGCGATGCTGTGCCTGGCGACCTGTCAGGAAGAAGATGGTCAACTTGCGACTCGAACTGCGCTGCACATCCAAGGCTGCGGACAGCGCAGCGGCCGTCTTGCCGATTCCGGTCGGTGCCGCGGCGAGCAGCGCACCACCCGCTGAGAGCGCTGTCCATGCGTCCTCGATCATCTCCGATTGTCCACTGCGCAGGGTCGCGTGAGCAAGATGCCCAGGCTGGCGAACGGAGGCTGATTCGGTCACGGAACGCCGCGTGGCGAGCGACCGCTCAATAAGGTTGGGCAGCGCGCGCCGCTCACCCATCAGCGAGACAGCCTGTCGGCAGGATGCAGTCGGGGTCCCCCCCGAAGGGGGGAGGGTATGACGATGCTTCACAGATCGTCGGTGATAGGGGTCCCCGAATACTCGGGGAGGGGTTTGTGTGATTCTTTGTTGATGCTGACCATCGCCGTGCGTGCGCGCTGGCGCAGCATGAAGATGCCCAGGGTCAGCATGGCGGGCGGGCGCTCGTCAGCCGGGAGGGAGTTGGGTGCGAGGGGGCCCGAAGACCCCCCCGCGTTGTTGTCCGTGTGCATCCCATCACTCACGTCTCTCACCACTTTTCCGATTATTCGGTATGATCCTCATGCTTGGTATCTGCAGCGATCTTCTGAACGAGTCCAAGACCCGCCTCACGCCGCGCGATGATTTCAGCAGTCACCTGCTCGTAGTAGAGTCCGATTCCAGCGATCGCAGCCTGCTCAGGTGTGATCTTACGCAGCTCCTCGAGAACCTTGAGTTCCTCGTTCAGAGAAGTTCCGACCTCGACTGTGATGACTCTGCCTTCGCCAGGGCTGGCGGTCTGGTCAAGGAAGCGGTGGACTGACCTGCGCAGCACATCGGTCCGGTTGCGCATGCCATCGAATCCGATGCGCCGGTCGATCTCGAGAATCTCCTCCTCCGTCAGTCGGAAGGAGATCATCACACTCGGCGTTGTCATGGTCGTCTGCCTCACTCTGAGTTTGGACGGAACGATTTCGTATATAAGTGTATTACGATTATCTGACAATGTATGCTCGGGCGCGGGCTCTCTGTCCCTCATTCATTTATTTTACCACCATTGGCTGCTCGATCTGGATGCGGCCATCACCGTGCCGGTTTCTGGGCGTCGGGTAACTGAGTTCTGCATGCCGCGTGGGCAACTCGGGCAGGGAGTTTCAACTCGGGCAGGGAGTTTCCATCTCTACCTCTAGCGCGCGCCCGCGAGAAGGAACTGAGCCGAACTGAGCCGCCATCACTTCCATCCAGGACAGTTGACGACCACCACCAACCATCTGCGGATTGATCCTGTTCGTGAATCGACCGTCGATTTCCGTCCGCATGATATAGGCGCAACCTATCAGGGAACGCAAGCAGGGGTCGCCAAGCTTGGTCAACGGCGCTGCGTTCAGGTCGCAGTCCTCAGTGGTTCGCAGGTTCAAATCCTGCCCCCTGCATGACCCTCATCGAAAAGGACGAACAAACGGTGAGAACGAGAGCCAGCGGCGCGTGGTGAGGGTGAAATAGGCGGCCCTCCACGACCGCTGCATGGCACTGGAGTCGAGCCGTGGTCTCTACCTGTTCCTGCGTACTCTGGAGGTGGCTGTGGATGATGATGTCATCACCGAAGATGAGATGGCGATCCTCAACATCCTCTCGAGGTGCCTTGACCTCCCCGATGGGGTGATCGGCGCCTGCTGGGCGGTTGTGCGTGGCTCCATGGCGTCACCGATCACCTCTGACGAGGAGGCTTCGTGGTCGGGCAAGCGCCTCGGGGATGCGACCTGCTACCAGTCGGCGATCATCGCCGCCCTCGATGATGAGGTCATCACCGACGAGGAGATGGCGATGCTCGACTGTCTCCGTAAGGCGATGGGCATCCAGACTAACGAGCACGCCATGGTTGCCGAGGCTGTTCTCCAGATGATCAACAACGCGGGTGAGGAGAGGCATAGAGACCGGTTCCAAGCGTACCTGACGAGCCACCCCTACCGCTGAGCCGATTCGCGGACATCGTTCTCGGCTGCTATGCAGCCGTCAACCTCCTATGCGAAACATACAACATCACCTGCACCTCGTGTGAGCCGAGGGTTCCCCATGACCACTGAGGCCGTGAACCGTCGATTGCCGATCATCCTCGCCCTCGCCCTGAATGTGATGCTGCTGCTGGCACTGCAGAGCGTGACCCTTCCACCCGTACCAGGCGAACTTGAAGCGGGTCCGCGATACTCGAGCACCCAAGTGGCGCTTCTCTGGGGCCAGAAGGTCTCTGGGAGACAGAGCACGGACAGCGTTGAAGCCCTCGGCCAGGATGCTTACGGTAACACCTACGCGTGCGGCTACTTCTACGGCACCGCCACCTTCGGTTCGATCACGTTGTCAGGACAGGGCCACGACGGGTTCGTCGGGAAGATCGACCCCTCAGGGAACTGGGTATGGGTCGAGAAGATGGGCGGCAGCAGTTCGGATCAGTGCAGGGACATCGACGTCGACGACGGGGGCAACATATCCATCACCGGATATTTCTACAACACCGCGACGTTCGGCAGCACATACCTCTCCAGTCAGGGAGGTAACGACATCTTCGTTGCCAAACTGGACACCAACGGTACATGGCAGTGGGCGGTTAGGGCTGGCGGTAGTTCGGACGACCAGGGACACGGCGTGGCGATGGACAATAGCGGAAATGTCTACATCACCGGATACTACTACAACACCGGCTACTTCGGTCAATTCACCCTGTCAAGTTATTCTTACCAAGAGGCGTATATCGCCGCACTCTCTCCCAGTGGGCAGTTCATTTGGGCAAATAGAATGTATGAAAGCTACTACCAGAGAGGGCGAGGGATTGATGTCAACGACAACGGAGAGATTGCAGTCACCGGTGAATTCAGTTATCGAATCAACATGGGTGGCAGTTGCGGTAGCTTGAACCCTAGTTATGCTTCAAGCAATTACTATCGGATCTTCGTTGCCAGATACACCTCCAGCGGGAACTGCCTATGGGCTCGAATGGCGGGTTATTTGCAGTCGTCATACAGTTCGTATGGTGAGGACGTCGCCATCTCCAACAGCGGCGAAGTCGTAATTGTGGCGAGATTCCAGTACCTGGTGGATTTCCAGACCAATAACAACAACAGGCTCTTCGCCTATCAGAACGGCAACAACTGGGATTGTATGGTTGCGAAGTACGCCAGCAGCGGAGGTGTTGTCTGGGCGCAGGCGGTTGGTGGCAGCAGCACCGACTATTGCTATGCCTTGGACATGGATCGGGCATCAGGAAACATCACGATTGCAGGCATGTTCCAGAGTACCGCATGGTTCGGGAACACCTACATCGCCAGCAGAGGCGGTTACGACGCCTTCTACGCCACGCTCATTCCCCATTCATCATCTGCAGGGTATGTCTGGGACACCATACACCACTTCGGAGGAACCAGCAGCGATTACGGCTACGCTGTATCTGCCCGGAATGGGACGGTTGCATTTGGTGGATACTTCCATAGTACTGCCTACGATGACTCAAACACACTCACTATGAGCAGCATTGGTGGATATGATGGATTCCTACTCATCTATGGTGTCGACAGCGACGGTGACGGCGTCGGCGATGGCACAGATGTGTTCCCCAACGAGCCTAGTCAATGGGCGGACCGGGATGGCGATGGATTCGGGGACAACCTGACCGGATTGAACGGTGACCACTGTCCCGACACCATCGGTAACTCGACCGGCGGGGGAGGGCTGTACGGCTGCCCGGACCGAGATGGCGACGGCTGGGCGGACTCTGTGGACATGCTCCCGGATGAACCGACCCAGTGGGAGGACACCGACAACGACGGCTTCGGCAACAACATGAGCGGCTACCAGGGCGACGCCTGTCCGATGATGTGGGGCAACTCGTGGCGTGACCAGTTCGGCTGCCTCGACCTCGATGGCGACGGTCAGTCGTTCATAAACGACCACTTCCCGAGCAAGAACACCCAGTGGAACGACACCGATGGTGACGGATTGGGGGACAACTGGGCTGACAAGACATGGAACGTCACCAGGCCGGCGCACTGGCCGGGTGAATGGATCGCCGGTGCCTGGCAGCCCGACCCGTCTCCGCTCGACTGGGATGACGACGGCTACGAGGATGGTGTACTGGAAGGCGCCTCGCATCCGTGGGATGACTGTGTCTACGAAGCAGGAGACTCCTGGCGCAACCTGATCGGATGCCCTGATTCCGATGGCGATGGCTGGTCGGACATCAACGACGAGGTCGATGACAATCCTAGCCAGCACGAGGACCAGGATGGAGACGGATTCGGTGATTCTGCCAACGGCTCGATGTTCGACGATTGCCCGACGCGCTGGGGCAACAGCACGATCGATCGCTTCGGCTGCCCGGACAACGACGGCGACGGACTCTCCAACGACAATGATGACTGTCCCACGGTGGCGGGCTTGCCTTCCAACGGCTGTCCTGACCGGGATGGCGACGGTTACGTGGACCAGGCAGATGAGTCAGACGACCCCGTCGACGATTGCCCGGACGACTTCGGCACCTCGCACATCGACCGCTACGGATGTCCCGATGGTGACGGTGATGGCTGGTCGGACGCGAATGACCCGTTCCCCGATGACGGCACCCAATGGGAGGATTCCGACGGTGACGGTTACGGGGACAACCCCGATGGAGAGATGGCTGACGACTGCCCGAGCCGCGCCGGCCAGTCGAGCCAGGGCGGTGTGCTCGGTTGTGAGGATTGGGACCTCGACGGCTGGGCCGACCACATCGACCCCTACCCACAGAATGCCAGCATGTGGTCCGATGGGGATGGCGATGGCTTCGCTGACCAGCAGGGGACGAACATCTCGGACAACTGTCCGCTTGAATGGGGCAACTCGACCCTGTTCCGACGGGGATGCCCCGACATGGACGGCGACGGGGTTCCCAACAACCTCGACTGGGACATCGACGGTGACGGATACCCGAACACCGACGAGATGCGTTCGGACCCGCCCTCAGACCCGTACGACTTCACGGATACCCCGACGGATCTCGATGGGGACGGCCGCGCCGATAACCTCGAGGGATCTGAGATCTCCAGCAGCTCACTGATGCAGGACACGTTCGGCAAGGTGGTGACCGGGGCGGTGTTGCTGCTGGTGGTGTTCGCCCTGGTGCTCTCGTTCATGCTGGTTAACACCAATGCAGGTCGCCGGAACACGTTCGGGCGACTCGAGAAGCAACTGTTCGAAGCAGAAGGATTCGATGGACTCGCAGAGATCGAGGAGGAACTCGAGGAGTTACTCCGCCGAGGCAGCATCTCGGGCTCGCAGGGGATGCTCATGCGCCAGCAGGTGGATGAGAAACGTTACGCGCTCGATGAGGAGCTGCGCGTCAGCCAGCAGGCACAGTGGTGGGCAGCGATGGGACAACAGAACCAGCAGTGGGGTGGATGGTACCCTACATCCGAACAGGCGCAGTGGTATGCCGGACAGCAGGACGCGGGCCAGTATGACCAGTACGGCGGCCAGCAATGACGCTGTCGTGTCCCCCTGGTGCATCGGCGCTTCTATGAGGAAGGTCCTGAGGTGGCCGGGATAGGTGAAGACATGTCATCCAAGGCGATCAACGACACCATCCACGGCGTCATCCATGTCGACGGCGCCTGCAGGGACCTTCTGTCAACACCTGAATTCAACAAACTGAGCCACATCAAGCAACTCGGTCTCGCCCACCTTGTCTTTCCGGGCGCCCACCACACGAGGTTCGAACATTCGCTCGGTGTCTCACATCTGGGTGGGAAGATGGCTGATTCGGTCGGGCTCGACGCAGAAGAGAAGAAACTCGTGGAGACCGCCGCCATGCTGCACGATGTAGGTCACGGACCGTACTCGCACACGCTCGAGCACATCCTGCATGCGCGCGGGGGGATGGACCACATGTCGGTCACCGAGGGTATCATCACCGGTGACTACGACGTCCTGCGCGGCGACGAGCATCGGGTGTTCCCGGAGCGCAGGAGCGTCCCCGAGATCCTCGAGAAGCACGGCATGGACCCCAAGGAGGTCGCCGGCCTCATCCGCGGACCTGGTGCGGGTGGCAGTGAGCGCGACCTGCTCTACTGGACCGAGGGCTCAGAGTCGTTCCAGTCCGTCGATCGGACCATGGGCCATCTTGTGCACGGACCGGTGGACTGCGACCAGATGGACTACCTGATGCGTGACTCCCACTTCACGGGGGTCAAGCACGGCATCATCGACCATGAGCGGCTGATCGCCTGCTTGGAGCGGCACGCGGATGATGTGGCGGTGACCGAAGGAGGACTCTCGGCCCTGGAGGGGATGATGGTGGCGCGCGGCCTGATGTACAGTGCGGTCTACTTCCATCGCGTGACCCGCATCACCGAACTGATGCTGTCGCGGGCTGTCGAGCGCATGGAGGGCATCGAGATCGAGCCGATCGACATGCAGCGCATGGTCGATGCAGAGATCTGGCAGGTGCTCGACCAGGCCGGTGACTTCTCGCGCGACATGCTCACCCGCATCAAGTACCGACAGCTGCTCAAGATCGCCGTCAACCTACGCCAGAAGGAGTTGGAGGACTCCGAGATCGCCCGTCTCGTCGAACTGGCGCAGAACAGTACACTGCGCCAGGAAATCGAAGCGGAGAT
>ERZ813253.454-NODE-454-length-14552-cov-2.918406_pt1 | contig 14552 bp, 11 predicted proteins | sample MGYA00520893_ERZ813253 | MGnify/ENA primary metagenome ERZ813253 (study PRJEB31669, sample SAMD00080414) | marine metagenome | biome: oceanic hadal pelagic zone biome; feature: marine hadalpelagic zone; material: sea water | place: Pacific Ocean:Izu-Bonin Trench...
TGACCAGATTGTCCGAGATGCCGTTCGCCAACTTCCCCATGGTGGTGCCAGACGCCGGGCAGATCACGTACGCGTCGAATTTCGCCGAGCCCGATGCCGCCTTCGCTGCCAGGTTGTCATTGTCCTCGAGCAGCGCGCCGTTGGCCGCGGCCAGTTCCTCAGGTGTGATCGAACACTCCAGGTCGAGGTTGATCGCCCCCGCGCTCGTCACGATGAGGTGCACCTCCCATCCGGCAGCGCACAACTGCTCCAGCAGGCGCACGCCGTAGCGGGCGCCAGAAGCGCCTGAGATGGCCAGCACCGCCGAGGGCATGCGCGGCACCACAGGCTCCACTCCTTAGAGGATTGTTCACGTCAGGCGTCCGAGGAACTCATCGAACGCAGCCAACGACTGCTGGAATTCCTCGGGCTCGGCACCCCAGCCGATTCGTATCTGGTTGGCGAGTTGCGGCGCGAACATCGTGCACGGTATCGCCAGCAATCCCAATGGCTCGGCCACCTGTTCGATCGCTTGCTGGGCGTCACAGTCCTCCGGCAGCGCGATGCAGCCGAAGATGCCGCTGGGCGGGGGGGTCCAATCGATGCCATGTGCCGCCAGCACTTCGAGCAGCAGCGGCAGGTTCTGCTCTCGCCGGCGTCTGCTCAGAGCCAGTGGTTCGGCGAGGTGTGGCCAGGCGAGTTTGATCAGCCGAAGTGTCGGAATCGACAGCATCGATTGCAGATTATGCATGGCACGTGTGGCAGCGGAGATGCGCGCCTCCGAGCCGATGACCCAGCCGAAGCGCAGCGTGCCCAGACCGTAGCACTTGGTCAGCGAGTTCACCGACAGGCAGTGCTCGCCGTAGGTGAAGAACGGGCGGTGGTCGGGAGTACCGCGAGTCGAATCGAGGTAGACCTCGTCGGCGACGATGCCCACCCCTGCCTCGGCGCACGCGTCAGCCAACCACTGCTGGTCATCTGCCATCATCGTCCAACCGGTGGGATTCTGGGGAGTGGTCGTCACCACAGCCGACACATCCCCCAAAATCTCCGCCAACCCCTCTCTGTCGAGCAGCCACGGCCCGGTGTCTCCGGTGTGCGCTGGCCCTCTCCAGAAGGGCACGACCTCGCAACCGAGCAGACGCGGGAACTGCGAGGCGGGAGCATACGACGGCATCTCCACAGCCACTCGACGGGAACTCCCCTCTTCCATCGCCGCCAGCAACGCCAGCGTCAGGCACTGCGTCACCCCGTGTCCAACCACGACTCGTTCGGGCGCAACTCCTTCTCGTTCCGCCACCCAGACGTTCGCATCCAGTGGTTCACCGAACTGGGAACAGATGTCATCGGGAAGCGACCCGCCAGCAAGCCCGCTCCAATCCCACGGATGCTGGAATCCGGACTGCGACAGGTCGTGTTCGACGCCGGCGTAGAGCCGAGGGAAGTACCAGTCGAAGTAGTCGACCGGCGGCACCGCGGCTCCCGACGCCGGCCCGCCGAGATTGGGCGACAGCGGGTGTTCTCGATCCTCCATCAGGCTCCGCAGGGGTGGCGCGCCCATCAACGATGCGCAGGCTCAGCGCGAGCGGATCTTGGCCAGCAGGCGCAGCAGCTCGACGTAGAGCCAGATGAGCGTGACCATCAGGCCGAACGCGGCGTACCATTCGAGGTGCTTGGGGGCGCCGGATTCGACTCCGTTCTCGATGAAGTCGAAGTCGAGCACGAACGTGAGCGCGGCGATGACGACGACAACCAGCGAGAAGCCGATTCCGATGAATCCGTTGCCGTGCAGGTAGGGGACACCTCCGCCGAACATGTTGGCGATGATGCTGACGAGGTAGATGAGCACGACAGCACCGATGGCCGCAGTCATGCCGATGCGGAAGTTCTCGGTCGCCTGGATGAGCCGCGCTCGATAGATGAGCAACATTGTGAGGAATACACCGAAGGTGAGCGCGATCGCCTGCCACACGATGCCCTCGTAGGCGATTCCGAACATGCCCGAGAGCGGCCCGAGGAACAACCCCTCGAAGCCGGCGTAGAGGGGTGCGGTGAAGACGGCGTTCTTCTTGTCGCTGAAGATGGTGACCAGAGCGAGCACCAACCCCCCGATGACACCGACGATCATCAACAGGAACCCGAGGCCGGGATTCTGCAGCAGCGTCATCCACGAGGCGACCGCGGTGATGGTGCAGATCCCGAGCAGGATGCCGGTCTTGTTGGCCACCCCCTCGAGACTCATCTGGTTGTGGACATTGCTCTCCCACGGCGCCTCGAAGGTCTGCTCCTTGAGCGCCGGGTTGCCCGAGTGGAACATGTCACCTGCTCCGATGAGTCCCTTCTCAAACCTTCGCTCGCGCCAGCAACCATGGTGCGCCGGTGGTACACTCACGAACCTCGCCCACGCACTCGTGCACCTCACCCACCGACCTGTGCAGAACTTCCGCTGCTGTGCTCAGCAGCGCCTCTTCAAGGGCAACTCGAGTAAGTCCATCCCTACCCAGTGCGGCGAGGCTGGTGGTCGTGCCCTCCTCCATGCCGCATGCAGCCAGTGATTCCACCCGGCCGGCCGGCGTGTCGTAGTTGATGGTGAAGCCATGCCGTGACACCCACTTGAGGAATGCGAGACCGATGCTCGCCACCTTGTGCTCCGCCACCCAGACGCCCTGCATCCGCGGGTCGCGGCCCGAATCAACACCCAGGAGCGAGAGTGCAGCGATGATCCACGACTCGAGCAGGGAAGTCACCGAAGCAACATTCGCCTCACCGTCGAGATTCCACCTGAAAATAGGGTATCCGACCAGTTGTCCGGGACCATGCCATGTTAGTCCCCCGCCACGGTCTATAGGGGCTGTGACATAGGATTCAGGAACCACCACCCCATCCCTGCGCCCCTTGGGTCCGACCGTCACGATCTCAGGGTGCTCGACCAGGATCAAGGTGTCTGGAATCTCCTCTGCCAGCCGCGCCTGTTGCAATCTGACCATCTCAGTGGCCACGGCTTCATGTCCCACGATTCCCAGGCGGAGGACGGTGAACTCCCTCAAGCGCTCACCTCGTGTGGATCGCCTTGCCGAGCGACTTGAGCACCGCCTCGTGGAACGACTCGGTGAGCGTCGGGTGGGCGTGGACCGTGGCCGCCACGTCTTCGAGCACGGCGCCCATCTCCAAGGCGAGGGTGAATTCTCCGACCAGTTCCGCCATGTGGCTGCCGACCGCTTGCACACCGAGGATGACGTGGTCGGACTCGCGCGCTACAACGCGCACGAAGCCACCGCCCTTGTCCGCATCCAGAGTCAGGGCTCGCCCACTCGCCGCCAGCGGGAACTTGCCTACGATGATCTGCTCACCAGCAGCCTCCGCCTCCTCGGGAGACAAGCCGACGCTGACGATCTCCGGCTCGGTGAACACGATGGAGGGAATCGCCATCTTGTCGAACTCGTGGTCCTCTCCTGAGATGATCTCGGCCACCATCTCGCCCTGTGCGCTCGCTCGATGCGCCAGCATCGGCTCACCGGTGACATCTCCGATGGCGTAGATGCCGCGCATGTTCGTCTGACACTGCGAATCGATGGCGATGAAGCGACCTGAATCATCGAGTTTCACTCCCATCTCGGACAATCCCCAGCCCTCGATGTTCGCCTTGCGTCCAACGGTGACCAGCACTCGGTCGAACCTCTCGGTCACCGAGTCCTTGCCGTCATTCCAGGTCAGGTCGACCCCCGAGTCGGTCACCTCGGCACCTTCCGCAGTGCAGCCGGTGTGAACGGTCACCCCGTTCTTCTTCAGCCAGCGCTCGAGCGGCCGGCGCAGTTCGGCATCGAACATCGCCAGTATCGAATCGAGCCCTTCGATGACGGTCACCTCGCTGCCCAGTTTCCGCAGCGCGCAGCCGAGTTCGAGCCCGATGTATCCGCCGCCGATGACCGCCACCTTGGCCGGCAGCTCATCGAGGTCGAGCGCGCCCGTGGAGGAGATGATGCGCTGCTCGTCGAACGGCATGAACGGCAGTTCGATGGGCACCGAGCCGGTGGCGATGATCACGTTGTCAGTGCTGATGTGCGCAATCCGCTCGCCAGCAGAATCGGTGACCCAGCAGGATTTGCCATCGAGGAAGGTCGCCCAACCGGTGAGCAGCCTGACACCCGCCCCCTTGAGCAGCCCCTCGACCCCCTTGTTCAGTTTCGTGACGATGTCATCCTTCCAGCTGATCAGCGCGGGCATGTCCAGCGACACATCGCCTGAGATGGACATGCCCATGTGCCCATCCTGATGCTGCTTGAGCCACTCGAAGCGCTCGGCGGCGTGAATCACGGCCTTGGAAGGGATGCACCCGCGGATGAGGCAGGTTCCCCCAGCCTTGTCACCCTCGACGATGACGGTGTCCAGCCCCAGTTGGCCAGCCCGGATGGCGGAGACGTAACCCCCAGGCCCCGCGCCGACCACGAGCACCTCACAAGAGATCTGTTCGACCATGGCGGCCCTCACATGAATATCGACGACGGATGCTCCAGCATGCCCTTCAGCGCCTGCACCAGAGCAGCCCCGTCAGCCCCGTCCACAACCCTGTGGTCCCAGGAAGAGGAGAGATTCATGATGCGCCGGATGACGATGTTGCCACCGCGCACAACCGCTCTCTCGGTGGCGCTGTGCACGCCCAGGATTCCCACCTCGGGATGGTTGATGATCGGTGTGGCGCCGATGCCCCCGTCGCGGCCGAGGCTGGTGATTGTGAATGTCGAGCCGGAGAGGTCGTCCAATGAAACCGAACCGTCGCGCGCCGCGCCGGCGACTCGGTTCAACTCGGCCGCCGTCTCCCAGATGTCGCGCGCCTCGACGTGCTTGACGACCGGCACGTAGAGTCCGCGCTCGGTGGTGGTGGCGATTCCGATGTTCACCGCCGCGTGCTGCAGGATCACCTCGCGCTCATCGTCGTAGTGGGCGTTGCAGCCGGCGTGGCCGGAGTTGAACGCCTTGACCAACCCCTGCATGATGAACGGCAGGTAGGTCAGCTTCGGCTGACCCTTGTCGCGCTTCTCGTTGAGCCATTGGCGCAGCGCCTCGAGGTCGGTCACATCGACCTCCTCGAAGTAGGAGAAGTGTGGGATGCGGCTGGTCGACTTGACCATCTGTTCGGCGATCAGGCGACGCAGCCCCTTGACCGGGATCTCGGTGATTCCCGAAGCGGCCGCACGGCCCGACCCACCGGATTGCACGGCCGCCAGTTCACCTCCGCCTGCCATGAAGGCCTCTAGATCGCCTTTCGTGACCCTTCCCGCCGGTCCGCTGCCCGAAACGTTGCCGAGATCGACGCCCGCCACCTTCGCAGCGCGCCGTACCGCGGGCGAGGCCAGCGCTTTTCCTGACCTGGCCGGAACGGCAGCGGGAGCCTCAGGCTCGGGTTCCACCTCGGGCTCGGGCTCCGGTTCAGCCTCCGGTTCAGCCTCCGGTTCAGCCTCAGGTTCAGGTTCCGCCGAGGCATCGACGTTCCCGTCGCCCTCGACCTCGAATTCGATGCACATCTTGCCGACGGCGATGACATCCCCCACGCCGCCGACCGTCTTGATCACGGTCCCCGTCACCGGACTCGGAATCGTCACGTTCGCCTTGTCGGTCATCACGTCGATGATCGGGTCGTCCTCGGAGACCGAGTCGCCCACCTTGACGTGCCAGGCGACGACCTCCCCTTCGACGACACCCTCACCGATGTCGGGCAGCTTGAATGCGTGGATCCCCACCGTCAGGCCTCCTGTGTCCTCTGGATCGCCTCTGCGATTCGACTCGGCCCCGGCATGTAGTCCCACTCCGTGCTGTGCGGGAACGGGGTGTCCCAGCCGGTCACTCTTTCGATTGGCGCCTCAAGCGAGTAGAAACAGCGCTCCTGCACGCTGGCAGCCATCTCGGCTCCGAAACCGCTCGTCTTGGGCGCTTCGTGCACTATGACACACCTTCCGGTCTTGCTCACCGAGTCCACCACCGCGTCCCGGTCCCACGGAACGAGAGTTTGGAGGTCTATGAGGTCACACGCCACCCCGCTGCCGCGGATGCCCTGTTCGCACACGTGCACCATCGCCCCCCAGGCGATCACCGTGCACGCCTCACCTTCCTGCACGAGCCGTGCTTCCCCGAGTGGAATCGAGTAGTGCTCCTCTGGCACCTCGGCGTCCGGATGGCCGGCCCACGTGGGCACGTCGTGGGGGTCGCCGTAGAACGGTCCGCGGTAGCAGCGCTTCGGTTCGAAGAAGATGACCGGGTCGTTGCACTCGATGGCGCTGGTGAGCAGACCCTTGGCGTTGTACGGGGTGGAGCAGTAGACGACCTTGAGGCCCGGTGTGTGCGTGAACTGCGCTTCGGGCGACTGTGAGTGATGGTGTCCGCCCCTGATGCCGCCGCCGGCCGGTGTCCGAATGGTCACCGGCGTCCAGAACTCGCCGCCGGAACGGTGGCGCAGCTTGGCGATCTCGTTCACTATCTGGTCGTAGGCGGGGAAGATGTAGTCGGAGAACTGGATCTCGACGACCGGACGCAATCCGTTCAGCCCCATGCCGAAGGCGATGGCGGCGAGGCCGCCCTCCGCGAGCGGCGAGTCGAACACGCGGCGGGAGCCGTGTTTCTCCTGCAGTCCGTCCGTGACGCGGAACACGCCGCCGAAGTAGCCGATGTCCTCACCGAAGATGATGACGTTCTCATCCCGCTCGAGCATGCTGTCGAGGGCGCTGTTCAGCGCGCCGATGATGTTCATGTTCGCCATCTTGCTCCCTCCTACTTGCCCAGCTCCTCGCGCTGCTCCTGCAGGTGCCACGGCATCTCCTCGTAGACCTCGGTGAAGATGGTGGACGCCGGAGGATAGGGCCCGCTGGCGAGGTCGCCGTGCGTGACCGCCTCCTTGTAGGCGGCCATGACGTCATCATCGATGCGCGATTCCAGTTCTTCCTGCTGCTCAGCGGACCATTCGCCCACTGCGATCAGGTGCGCCTTGAGCCTCTCGATCGGGTCGCCGCCCGGCCAGGCGCTGTACTCGTCCGCCGGGCGATAGCGGGTCGGGTCGTCGCTGCTGCTGTGACCGGCAGCGCGGTAGGTCAACACCTCGATGTGAGTAGGGCCCGCGCCCGCGCCCGCCCGCTCGCGAGCCCACTTGGTGACCGAGTAGAGGGCGAGGAAATCATTGCCGTCGACGCGGATGGATGGAATGCCATAGGGCAGCCCGCGGGAGGCGAAGTTCGGACCCCCGGTGGCGAGGTTCATGTGCGTGGAGATGGCCCACTGGTTGTTGACGACGTTGAGGATCACCGGCGGCTTGTAGACGCTGGCGAAGGTCAGCGCGTAGTGGTAGTCACCCTCGGCGCTCGCCCCGTCCCCGATCCAGGTGATGGTCACCTCGTCGAGGCCGCGGTATGCCGATGCCATCGCCACCCCGACAGCCTGGGGGAATTGAGTGCCGACCGGACTCGACACGGATATGAAGCGCCCTTCGCGATAGGAGTAGTGCACCGGCATCTGCCTCCCCTTGATGTTGTCCTCGATGTTACCGATGCAGTGGTTGATCATGCTCACCAGGTCTCGCCCGCGCACGAACTGCGCACCCGGTTGGCGATAGGTGGGGAAGATCCAATCCTGCTCCTGCAGCGCCATCACCTGGGCGATGGCGACCGCCTCCTCCCCTAATGAGCACATGTAGAATGACAGTTTCCCGGTCCGCTGCATCTTCATCATGCGGTCGTCGAAGATGCGCAGGAGCACCATCAGTTCGAGCCCGCGGCGCAGGGTGTCGGCATCCAGACCAGGGTCCCACGCTCCCGAGGCGAGGTCGTCGTCTCCCAGCACGCGCACGAGCCCGCGGGCGTGCTCGCGGGTGTCTTCGCTCTCACAGGTGGCGGGATCCGGGCGCTCGAGGTCGGCCGGTGTCCATGGCCAGGCGTCGAACTCCGGCTGGTCGCCTGGACGGGACGGAGCGGTGGGAACGGTGTACGGTTCAGACGTCGCGTCTGGCTCCCGCTCGGTCATGCTCTCACCTCATCTCCTGCTGAATATCATGATTGTCCCGTGGCCTCATCAGTGAGCGTGGCCGGCGCCAGGTTGCTGACGGCTGAGCCCGTTGCCGCGACCGTCACGACGGGCGGTCCGCCGCGGGCCTCATCCAACAACATTCCAGCACGATACGATGAGCGAACCAACGGCCCGCTGGCGACCGCCAGGAAGCCCAACTCACGGGCGCAGGCATCCCACGACGCGAACTGCGACGGAGTGGGGAAGCGGTCGATCGCGATGTGCTTCCATGAAGGTTGCAGATACTGTCCCAGAGTGATGAGTTGCACGCCGGCGTCACGCAACTGTGCCAGGGCATCCTCGACCTCCTCATCCGTCTCCCCCAATCCGACCATCAGACTGCTCTTGGTGAGGATGTCCGGACGCAGCCGTTTCGCCTCTCGGAGAACGGTCAGCGATTGTGAGAACGACGCCCGCGCATCCCGCACCTGCCTGTCCAAGCGCGGCACGCACTCCACGTTGTGCGCGAACACCGCCAGCGGGCTGGAATCCAACAGCTCGGACAAGGCGAGCAGGTTGCCATCGAGGTCCGAGCAGAGCAGTTCCAAGGTGACCGCTGGCGAGCGAGAATGAACCGCATCCAGACAGGCCTTGTAGTGCGCCGCCCCGCCGTCGGGAAGGTCATCCCTGTTGACGACCGTGATGACCGCATGCGAGATTCCCATCAACGCCACCGCCGTCGCGAGGTCTTCGGGCTCTCGGGCATCGAGCGGCGGGGGCGATTTCACCGTCCCGACCGCGCAGAATCTGCACGAGCGCGTGCATTCCTGACCGGCGATCATGAAGGTGGCGGTACCCCTCCCCCAGCAGTCGTGGATGTTCGGACAGCGGGCCTCCTCGCACACCGTGTGCAACCCATGCTCCTGCACCACCGAGCGGGTCTGATTGTAGGTCGATTGGGCTTCTCCCGTCGGCAGGCTCGTCCTGAACCACGCCGGTAGCCGCTTGCGTGACGCTCTGCGTCGTTCCTCCACGGACATCCGCGCCGCCCCGCCGCAACCTCCGGGCATGCTCACGTCCGCTGACTGGTCGGACAACGGCAGTCTGTGGCTCACCGAGTCTGCACCCCGCTCCGCTGTCGCATGCAGAGGCGCATAAGGATTCGTCAGCCGGCTGCGCCGGCGTTCACCGCGGCAGTTCAAGGCTGGACCGAGAGAAGCCAGGGAAGCGCTGAACTCGCCCTGGGCGGATGAATTCCACAGTTCCGGCTGTCAGCGCGGCAGGCTCAAGTTGAATGGCAGGCTCGCTGGCCCGCTTCGAGGGACCCCTGATGCGGACAGCACTCGTCACCGGCGGCGCCAAGAGGATAGGCGCGGCGATCTGTCGTGCGCTCGCTGGCGAGGGTGCCGCGGTGGCCATCCACTGCAATCGCTCGGTCGATGAGGCGGCTTCGTTGGAGGCAGAACTCACCGCTGCCGGTGTGGCCGCCTCGGTTGTTCAAGCCGATCTCGCCGACCCGAGCCAGGTGACATCTCTGGTCGAGCGAGCGGCGGCGGACATCGGCCCGCTCGACCTGCTGGTGAACAACGCCGCGTTGTTCGAGTACGATGACCTGGGCTCACTGGAACCTGAACGCTACCTGCGTCACCAAGCGGTCAACGCGCTGGCGCCTATGCTGCTCAGCCGGGAGTTCGCCAGCCAGGTCCCGGAGTCGGGAGGAGCGGTGGTGAACATCCTCGACCAGAAACTGTCCAACCCCAACCCGGACTACCTGTCGTACACCGCCAGCAAGCAGGCGCTCGGCGGCCTCACCTGCGCGCTCGCCCAACAACTGGCTCCGAATGTCCGCGTGAACGGCATCGCCCCCGGCCTGACGCTCCCCTCCGAACACGCGTCACCCGAGGCGTTCGCCGAGGTGCACGACGGCAACCCGCTCGGCCGCGGTGTGCAACCGGAGGACATCGCCGAAGCGGTCATCTACCTCGCTCGGGCCAAGGCGGTCACTGGAGCGGTGCTGCACGTCGACGGAGGCGAGCATCTGGTGCCCAGGCGAGACGACATCCTCTACGGAAAAGGGTGAATCCATGCTCGAAGACCCCGTTGCCGTCCTGCTCCAGCGCCGTGGCGTCACCGGCGTCACCACCCGGGCGTGGCGCGACCGCGTCGCCGGGATGGAACTCGGGATCCTCCCCGATGAGCAGGATAGGACGCAGCGCATCCGCTTCGATGTCGACCTGCACTTCACCGGAGCGGGCGCGCCCGCTGAGGACCAGATCGACCAGGTGCTGGACTACGACTTCATCCGCGCCACCATCGATGCCGCCGCCGCTGGTGGGCGCACCAATCTGCTTGAGAGCGTCGTGGCCGACCTGCTGGACACCTACATGCGACCTCACGAGGTCGAGGCGGCGAGCGTCACCGCGACCAAACTCGATGTCTACGATGGCGATGCCGAGGTCGGTTGCCGCATGATCCGCATCCGGGATTGAGTCCCACGAACGAGCGCGAGGTTCATGGCCGAAAGGCTCGCCTCGCAAGGTTGCGGGGATTGCCAAGCTTGGTCAACGGCGCCGGACTTAAGCTCCGGTCCTCAGTGGTTCGAGGGTTCGAATCCCTCTCCCCGCATCATTCTCTGTACATCGCTTACAGCGATGGCTGGAATAAACGACTCATGTGATGGCCTGATGACGGTGAACCTCTTATGACTCCTATGTGACGGAGAACCGTGATAAGAGCGCATGCTGCCTTTCAGCGGCATCGAAGCCGCACATCGGCGTCGGTGCTGGTGCTGGTGTTCCTGCTCGCCAGCCTCGCCTCGCTCGCCGCACCTCCGATGGTGGAACTCCCACAGGATGAGGTGACCCGCTACGTCGGCGATGATTCGCTCTATCTCTACACCCTCTACATGGCCGAGCGGAACTCAAACGCAGGCGGCGACGGCTTCCTGACGACCGATGCTCCGGACTCCGCATCCGACGACCAGCGCAACGAGAGCGCACTCGACGACTCACTCGAGTTCCGCACCCCTGTGCTGCTCTCCGACTTCCGCATCGCCGGGCGCACCACCGCCAACAGCGGCGAGTACAAGATCCCGTTGAACGTGTTTCTGCGGGCCACCGGCGGACAGCAGGACGTAGCCACTTTCACCTTCACGCTGAAGGTGGACACGGCCGGCGGGGAGATCACCAAGGCGACCGAGCAGAAGGAGATGAATGCCTGTGACTCGATTCTTCCGGGCAGCTGCGGCTGGAATCAGGTGGTGATCAATCTCAAGTGGACGGGGGCGCAGGAGTTCACCGTCATCACCGATGGTCAACTCAAGTTGTTCATCTCCGCGGAATCCTCCTGCGAGGGTTCGTCCGGGGGTCCGTTCTCACCATCATGCGACGCCGAGGTGGCGTGGGGGAAGCCGGATGACATCACCGACTACTCGTCGATGGAGTTCTGGGCGAACGCGCTCTCCGGCAGTTCGGTCAGGCTGCAACAGCCAGGAGCGCTGTGGACGGACCCCGAGGTCGTCGACTGGTACCCCAACTCCATGCCCGATGACCGGAAGATGAACTTCACTGTCGACGTGCGCGATTCACTCGGCCGCTTCGACATCCAGTCGGTCAGCGTGCAGTTGCAGGACCCATCGGGCACCTACGTCGTCGACCACTCCTTCTCGGAGAACGAACTCGTGGAGGACAACAACGGGTTGCGCGGGGTGTACCAGTGGGTGCATCCCGCGAACGTGGAACATGGGGAGTATGAACTGACGTTGGAGGTGATCGACATCCAGGGGCATTCGGTGCTCATCGAGCATACGTCTGTCTACTTCCATCGCTACGGCATCAGCATCCGTCATGCGCTCGACCGCACCGTGGAGTACATCGCTCCCGGCCAGACGACACCGATCAAGCTGTCTCTCAGGCACATCGGGGCGGTGGGAGAAGCGCTCGACGTCGAACTTGACCTGCTCACCAGCCTGGGGAGCAACTGGGTGGTGGAATTCGACCATCCGGACTCATACTACCTCGCCGACGGTGGCGATGAGGTGCTGGCCATCCTGACTCTGGGTGCTCCCACCGAACTGTCCAACGCCCCCTCCCGGCTGGAGATCGCCGTCCGCGCACACGGCGCCAACGGTTCGGAGGTGCAGTACCTCGTCTTCACCCTCGATCTTGAGAACCTGGATGTCTATGCGCCACCGATGGCATCTCTCTGGGACTCGAAACACGAGCACCAGATCGCCAATTCGAGCCGCCCCGAATCGTTCGACTCCAACATCCCGCGCTTCGTCGACCAAGGTCAGTTCACACCGTTCTATCTCGAGTTGTTCAACACCGGATTCGATGTCGACTCGTTCCGTCTGGATGTACCGCTGAAGCCGCGGGGCACGGTGTTCTACTTCGTCGACAATGACACCAATCCACCGGTGCAGATCGAGCAGAACCTGCAGGATGGGCTATGGCACACCGCGCAGTTGGGCCGCCACGTGACCCAGACCATCGTGCTCTACGTCAAGCCGTCACAGGACGAGGATGATCCCGACTCCGGGCTGATGCGCCTCGAGGTCATCAGCGCGGGCAACAACTCCCTGATCTCGACCATCGAGTTCACCCCGCACCGCACCCGCGGCATCCAGGCCCGGGTGACCTACGACTGTGATGGAGTCGGCAACGGACTGGGACATGTCGAAACTGACGTCTGCTCCCCCTCCTCAGGCGGCATCAACATGCGGGTCGAGGTCACCCAGACCTCTGGTTCGCCCAATGAGGTCACGGAGTGGATATTGGTGAACCCAGCGAACTATGCGGGCAACGCCGAGGCCAACATTCGCTATACCCAATGGAATTACTACATCAATGACACGAACAGCACCCCGCTGCCACGGATGCAGTTGGCTGCGGGGGATTCAGGGGAGTTCGAACTCAGCATCGTGCTCACCAATCAGGTTCTGGCCGGCAATCACACGATCATCATGCGCATCGAGGAGGCTACCGACGGCGGTGACCCTGAACGCTACTTCAACATGCCATTCTCCATCGAGGTGGGCGAGGGCGAGCCGAATCTGGAGATCGTGCAGGAATCTGCTAATCTGCCGATGGAACCCGGCGGTAAACGCAAGATCCAGATGCGTCTCAAGAACGAGGGCAACGCCGACCTGCAGGTGCTGTTGACCACAGATGCACCAGATGGGTGGAAGGCTGACGCCTACAACCCCGCCACATCCTCACCGACGTTGTTCGTCGAGGCGTTCAGCGAGGTGTCGTTCACCGTGGAGGTCGAAGCGCCGACCGATGCCCGCCACAAGGAGTTGCACACCATCGTCGTGACAGGCGAGCCCGTGTCCACAGAACGCTCCTACGGACAGGACACGCACGCAAAGCAGGATGTCATCGTGCAGGTTGAGATCAACGACCCGTCCAGCCGCCTCAAGAACGAATTGTTCGACAACCCAAGAACGGAGACGTTGCTTCTCATGCTTGGTGGATTCATGCTCATCGTCGCCTGGGTGGCTGGTCAGCGGAGGAAGCGCGGCGCTTGGGATGAAGAAGAGGAAGACTGGGGAGACGATGAGGTGGAAGAAATCGCTGATGAGAGTCCCACAGACATCCCCGAACCGATCGTGGATGAGCCGGACGACGATGAAGTGGAGTTCGCCGACGACGAGATCGAACTTCTCGAGGAAGACCTCGAATTCGATGATTGACGGCGTTCGCCCCCACTATGTGGGGGCTGTACTTGTCCGAACCTTGCTCCATTTGTATTAAGTGCCAAAGGAACCGGTTGCGAAGTGGGTTCAGACATGTCACTGCACCAAAGCACCGTTGAAACGACCGAATGGCGACCGCTCGTGCGCGCCCGCGCACGCTCGCTGTCTCTCGCACTGCTGATGCTGCTCTCCAGCCTCGTCGGACTGCAGTTCGCCGCCTACGAAGCGATGGCCGCGACCGACCAGGATGGAGATGGCCTGACCTGTGGGCTCGAATACCTCATCGGGACTCAATGCCAGAACTGGGACTCCGACAACGACGGACTCCCCGATGGCTGGGAATGGATGTACGGACTTGACCCGACCGACGGATCCTCGTTGTCCGTCAACGGTGCCGGCGGCGACCCGGATGGGGACGGCATGTCCAACCTGCAGGAGTACTCCTACCACGAGAACAGCACCTGGGACAATCCCAACCCCCCCAACGTCCTCGACAACGGAGTGGGGTGGAACGGCACTGTGCCAGTGCGCAACTGGAACGAGGAGAACGCCATGCAGTTCAACCGGCCGGGCTGCGGCGACCCTGGCTCCGACGGAAACGGTTCGACCGTCATCCTGTGCGACGAGGACCCACCCGGTGACATCTGCAACGACGGCCTGGACAACGACGGCAATGGGCTGGTGGACATGGCGGACCCCGGCCGTGACGGAGATGAGGTGTGCGGCTCGAACGACGATGACGGAGACGGATACTTCGACGAGGACCCCGACGGTTGGGACACCGATGGAGACGGGATGCCCGACGGCTGGGAGGTTTCGAACGGTCTGGACGCGACATCGGCGAGCGGCGTGGATGGAGCGACCGGCGACCCCGACGGAGATGGACTGA
>ERZ813253.455-NODE-455-length-14549-cov-3.591388_pt1 | contig 14549 bp, 9 predicted proteins | sample MGYA00520893_ERZ813253 | MGnify/ENA primary metagenome ERZ813253 (study PRJEB31669, sample SAMD00080414) | marine metagenome | biome: oceanic hadal pelagic zone biome; feature: marine hadalpelagic zone; material: sea water | place: Pacific Ocean:Izu-Bonin Trench...
CCCCCCCGCTCTCTCCTCTCTTTCCCTCCCCGCCGCTCTTCCCATCTCCCATCCGACTCCCGTGCTCCCTGCCCTCGCCTCCGCGCTCGCCGGCGCGTGGGCGCACGGCGCCCCGCTGCCCGTCATCTTCGACCGCCTCGCCTTCGACCACGTCTTCCATCCTCAGGTCGTCGCTCAACTCAACCCCAACGCCGGCAGCATCTACTACGAGCGGGTGCTCGATCCGCAACTGCTGATCGATGACCCCGCCTCCTTCCTGCCAGACGGATTCGGACCGGTGAACATCATTCTCAGGTTCGAGGAGAACCTGCCTCACGAAGGCTGCCCCGTGCTCGAGGAGTACCAACTGTCCCTGCAGGGTGCGTGGGACCCGTGCATCGCCATACCGGCCAACGACCACTTCCGCCGCGTGCTCAGCCACAATGTGGATGGCTTCAGCCTCATCGGGCGCACGTCCCTGCTCGTCGACGAGCAGATCGTCTACACATCGGAGATCGACCAGAACACCGGCGAGGTCATCGAGAAGCCGATGGTGATCACCGGGCAACTGCGTGACGAGCTTGACCACATCCTCCTCAATCGGCAGATTCGCGTGTTCTACGAGATGCAGGGCTCCAGCCAGGGACCTGTGTCGTGCGTTCCGGGCACCACCAACTTCGAGGGGAACTTCTCCATCGTCTGCCCACTTTCAGGTGTGCTCGCTGGTCAGGCGCGCGTCACCGTGGAGTACAACGCGTGGGAGAACAATGATCGCTACCGTTACAAGAACCAAAGTGTCACCCACCTGTTCCCGGTGTTCTCGAACTCGACTCTGGAGATCACCGAGGCCGGCCCGTTCAAGACCGACGTGGACCGCTTCACGTTCGCCAACGGGACCAGCTTCTCGGTGCTCTACCTGAAGGAATCGTTCCACATCGAGGCGATTCTGAAGCAGAGCAACGGTCAGCCGCTGGGTGGCAAGTGCGTCAACATCTACCTCAACCCGCTGGAGAACACCCGACCGATCGCCACTGCATGGACGAGTGACGAGGATGGCTCGATCCATTGGTTCTCAGGTGATCCGGAGCAGAATCCCAGTCGCAAGGGCGTTGAGCCGATCGGCAACGAACTCGAGGGTTTCAGGACCCTGCGAGTCGCTTACGAGCCGGCGCGCGAGGTGTCCAAGGGATGCGACCAGGAGACTTCGGCCGTGGTCAACGGTTCGTACATGGATCTGCTCGTGCTGGTGCGCAGCAAGGTCGACCTGTCCATCGACGATGGCTGGGAGAAGCCGCTCGGCTATCAGGCGGGCGAGGAGGTGACCGGAGGAGTCGCGGTCATTCGCAATCGTATCGAGGCTGCAGTCGCGGGGCAGCAGGTGCACTTCCTGCGTCAGTACTGGAACGGCACGGTCTGGGTCAATGAGTCGCTGGACATCGTCACCACCAACGACCGCGGCATCGCCAACTTCAGCTACCAATACACCGGTAAGCAGTGTGGTGACGAGACTTGTGAGGGCACCTGGAGGGTGATCGCCCATTTCCCTGAGACATCCCTGTTCACCGGCGGCGAGGACATCGTAGGATTGGTTGTTCTCGGCCAGCCACCTGGGGACATGAATGCCGCGGCATGGTGGACGCAACCGAACGTGGTGCTGCCGATCATAATCGCGATGCTGTTCGCGATGATCATCAGCGCGGTGATGTACAAGCGCTACGCCGAGCGGCGGCGCATCGAGATCCTGCGCGGCATCCTGATGGATACGATGATGCAGCTGCAGGCAGCCAACGAGTACATCCAGGTCATCTTCAACTGCTACAAGGATCTGGTGCGCTTCTTCCGTTCCCACGGATTCATGAAGAAGGTGTATGAGACCACCCGCGAGTTCGAGTGGGCGGTCCACGAAGCGCTCACAGGCATCGCCACTACAGACCAGCTTGACTCCTTCCTGACGATCTTCGAGGAGGCGCGCTACTCTGACCACACGATCACGGAGACCCACCGCGACGGTGCCATCCACACGCTACAGGCGATCACGACCAGCATCGACATGGCACTGGGTGACCAGATGTTCACCCGCACCGCGGAACACGATGCGGCCATCCACACCACGCAGGTGAAGGCGGGTCAGTTCGTCAACGCCGAGGGTGAGATGCGCCAGGCGGGTATCGACGAGGATGCCGAGGAACTCAACTTCAGCCTCTGATCGAGAGACTTGGAACCAGCGCCCGGGGACGGGCAGAAACGAGCGGGCCGGCAGGCTCAGTCGTCGAGGAGTTCGCCTTTGGCATCGAGAAGTTCCACGGTGAGTCCGATCTCCTTGGCATCGGCGAGGATCTGCTCATGCATCTCGTCGCTGAACTTGTCGAGTGCCGGGAGTTGCGACACCGAACTCGGGTCGCGCAGGCGGTCGATGATGTGGTTGAGCACGCATGAGACTCCGTAGGCCTGCCCAGTACGGAAGGCGTGGTCCAGCGAGCCCGCCTCGGCACCCTCGGCGCGCATGCGGGCGAGCACCTGATTGGAATAGGCGGACATCGCCCCGTAGACCGTCTCCATCATGTGTGACGGCTCGGTCCATGAGTCGTTCAAGCGCCCCTGCGCCTCGTCGATCGCCGCTTCTGTCGCAGCAGTGAACAGCCGGTGCGCCTCGACGCTGTCGCGGTCGTCCAGCTGCAACGCCTCATCGATGAGTTCTCGCCAGTCAGCCATGGTCCCGAAGCGGCCAGTCAGCGCGCCGGTATCAAGGATTTCCCGGACCTCCGGTCGTCACCGTCCCGGTGGTCATGGTGGCCGGTTCTCGTGCATGCCCCCCCGTTCCAAGGTCCGGTCATGCGCTTCGGGCCCTAAAGGGCCCTCAGGGTCCACGGTGGGTTCTTAACAGGGGGGCGGGTCGGCGGGGCGCATACGTCGAGGGACCACCATGGGTAAGCGCAACGTGAAGACGAACGCGGCTCTGGTGACGCTCATCGACGACCTCAAGAGCCAGTCTCGGGAGACCGGCAGCGCCCTCTGGCGGGATGTGGCGCTGAGGCTGGAGAGGAGCAGGAAGAACTGGGCCGAGCCCAACCTGAGTCGCCTCTCGAGACACGCTGGTGATGCGGATGTGGTGCTGGTGCCCGGGAAGCTGCTCGGCAGCGGTGAGGTGGTCGGCAAGCCGACGGTGGCCGCATACAGGGTCAGCGAAGGAGCGCGCAGCAAGATCGAGGCCGCCGGCGGAAAGGTGCTCAGCATCCCTGAGTTGATGCAGGAGAATCCGAACGGGAAGGGGGTGTTCATCCTTGGATGAGGAACCGGACACCCTCACCTGGGTGTACGACGCCACCGACCAGATCCTCGGCCGCTTGTCGAGCCATGTGGCGAAGGTGCTGCTGTCCGCCAAGCGCGAGGGTCGTGATGAGCGGGTCGTCGTGGTGAACGCCGGACAGGCGGTCATCTCAGGCTCGCGTGCCTCCGTGCTCGCTATCTACCGCAAGAAGGTCGAGTTGAACCACCCGCGCAGGGGGCCGTTCTACCCCAGGATGTCCGACCAGATCCTCAAGCGAACCGTGCGTGGCATGCTCCCCTACCAGAAGAACTCCACCGGACGCGCTGCCTTCCGTAACCTGCGGGTCCTCCAAGGATGTCCCGCCCACCTCGCCGGTGATGAACTCCCGGACGGTGTGCAGCGCGGTGACCCCTCAGGGTTCGCCCGCCCGCTGCCTGAACGCTTCATGCGACTTGATGACATCAGCAAGTCGCTCGGTGCTCCGCAACGAGTCGTTAGCGGGGGTGAGGCCTGATGGCGGCGCGCAAGAAGAAGCAGGCGAAGGTCGTGAACATGAGCGGCAAGCGCAAGACCGCTGTCGCCCGTGCCACTGTCAAGAAGGGCAAGGGCCGGGTGCGCGTCAACAGCCAGCCGATCGAGATCCTGCAGCCTGAACTCGCTCGCCGCAAGGCGGTCGAGCCCTTGATCATCGCTGGGGCGATGGACCGGCTGGATGACGTGGACATAAACATCAACGTCCATGGTGGAGGTGTGATGGGTCAGATGGATGCCATCAGGACAGCCATCGCCCGTGGGCTCGTGCAGTATAACCGCGGCGCTGAGGGCATCGACGAGGACCTCGAAGAAGAGTACCGAAGATTCGATCGTTCATTACTGGTGAATGACCCGCGTCGCAAGGAACCGAAGCACCAACTCGGTCGCGGGGCGCGCAAGAAGTGGCAGAAGAGCTATCGATGAGGTGAAAGAAGATGTTGATTCCAGTGAGATGTTTCAGTTGCGGAGCGGTGATCGGCCAGCATTGGCAGTTCTACAAGGATGCGATCGATGCCGGTCGCGGAGCCGCGGAGGTGCTCGACGAGTTGAAGGTGGTTCGCTACTGCTGCCGACGGATGTTCGTGTCCCACGTCGATCTGATCGATGATGTGGCACCTTCCAGCGTATCTCACGACCCGTGAGCCTGAGTGAGCGTCCAAAGGACATATCACCGGTTGGTGATGAGCGAGCATTCACAGGGCCCGTGGGTTAGCTTGGCCAATACTTGACGGCTGGGGGCCGTTAGACTCCGGTTCAAATCCGGACGGGCCCATCCGGTGAACATCGACGTGACGCGTTCGGGTTGGCGTTATTAGCAAAAGTCGCTCATGGGCCTCCCATGAGCGCGAGTGTAGGCCGCGGGTCCGTCCTTCTTCTCCTCCTGCTCGCTTCCCTGTCACCGCTGGTTCAGGTGAGCGGGGCTGTTGGCGGCACCATCAGCCAGGATGAGGTCTGGTCCGGAGCGGTGGTGTTGGACTCGGATGTGAGCGTGAACAGCGGGGTCACGCTCACCATCTCCGCCGGCACGGATGTCAAAGTGCCGGATGACTACACCATCCGGGTCACGGGCAACATCGTCATCGAAGGCACCCCAGCATCGCCGGTGACCATCTGGAGCAACAGAACGGCGGTCGGAGGCACGAGCGTCTCCGGTGTATGGGGAGGCATCAGTGTGCTTTCCGGGGGCAGCGTCAGTGCATCCCACGTCTCCGTCAGCAGGGCCCGCGGTGCGTTCGATGTCTTCGGAAGCGGTACTTTCGATGGCGTCACGGTGTACGATTCATTCGTCGGACTGCGCCTCTGGGGAACTGCCACGATCACTGATTTCGCCTGCGAGCGCATCGACTTCACCTGTCTGGAGGTGCGCGGGAGCGCCAGCGCCGCTGGGGTGAGCACACGAGATTCGGGACTCGGCGTCGACCACATCGGTTCCCTCGACTTGACCGACTTGACGGTCACGGACAGCGGAATCGGAATCCAGTACGCCGACGGAAGCAGCGGCAGCACCCAGGTGGTGAATCTCACCAACCTGCAGACCGGCCTCGTGGTGCGCGGTGCCACCAGTGTCTCCGCTTCGCAGGTCAGGGGCTCGAACCTCGGGCTGCTCGTGGATGCGGTCTCGACTTCTGGATTCACCCTCTCCGACGTCAACGTCACCGACATCGAGGTGCTCCTGCTCGGCACCGACGTGCTCGACCTCACGCTCTCGGCCATCATCGTCTCCAGCGCCCCATCAGGCGGTCCGACCACCTCCCCCTGGGTGGTGGACGTGCGTAACGAGGGGTCGTTCAGGCTGCAGGACTCGAACCTCTCCGGGTTCAGCGGCGGCATCCGTCTCACCGGCTCGGGTTCGCACTTTCTCGATGGCGTCGACCTCGACCTGTCGGGGATGTTCATCGATGCCAGCGGGACGGGCGCGCTGCTGGTGGAGGACGGCACCTGGGTGACCAGCGGTGACGGCTTCGGCCATCTGTCGTCGCTCACCAGTGAGTGGCGTCAGTTGTCGATGAGCGGAGGTACGGCAGCGGAGTCTGGTCTGGAAGTCATAGGCGGGCAGCACTCGTTCACCATGGTTGAGGTGGGCAGGCAGTACAATGCGGCCGATCAGCAGTCGGTCGGCATGGATGTGCTGTGGGCGGACATCACCGCCAACGGGCTCACATTCTCGGGATGGAACACCGGTGTGGATTGCGGCCAGGACTGCTTCATCACAGGGGATTCCCTCACCACGGGACAGGGTGGCGTGAACGGCGGCTCCGGAATGTTGGTCGATGGCGGAGAGGTGACGCTCGTGGGCCTCGCAACGCTCAACTCCGACGTGGGCGTGCACTTGGCGGATGGCGACCTCCATGTCGAGACATGGGGTGCTTCGAACCACGGCTCGACGACGCTGCAGGTGGATGACGAGGGCTCGGCGATCATCCGTTCATTCCCTGCTGGCAGTTCGGTTGGGCTGTTCGATGCCATCGGCGGAGGCAGTCTTCTATGGGGTTCGAGTGGCACGGCCAGCATCGCGGTCAGCACCTCCGAGGAATTCACCGAATCGACAGTGGAAGTCACGGATCTGACCATGAATCCACAGTCGGGCGTGCAGGTGCTCGCTCACGGGTTCTCGGAGGTCAGTGACTCGATGGGCGAGGTAAGCCTGCCGCTGCTGCAGTCTGGCTCGACGGTCGTGGCCCACGATGCTGCTTCAGGGGCGGGCGCATCCGCTGTGTTCACTCCACCGGGAGGGACGCTGCAACTTCCCCTGCTGCCCACCAGTGGTGACTGGACCGTGCCGGCGGGAGCCGATGCGATCCTCTCCAACGGAGCCTACTCACTGCCGGGAAACCTGACGATCGAGACCACCGCGTCCCTGAGTCTGCTGAACGCGTCGCTCTCGCTGCCGGGGGTCGGGACGTTGACCGTCCAAGGGACCGGTCAACTGTTCGGCGATGCAGGCAGTCTGTCGGGCGGCATGGCTGTTCTGAACACCGCCAGACCTCTGGGTGGCAGCGGCGCCGGATTGACCATGTCGACGCCTGTATCCTACACCTGCTCTACCCCGCGGGAATGGAGTGGAGTGCATTTCACAGCCGCCCTCACGATTTCCACGGACTGTGGAGTGACCATCGAGAACGGTGGCGCCACGGGGACGATCAGCGTGGGCGAGGACGGCTGGCTGGAGATCAGGAGCGCCCTGACGGTGCGCGTGCTCGACTGGGGGCTACCGGTCCAAGGTGCCAACGTGGCGACCGAGGGTTCCGCACAGGCAACGGACTCTGCAGGCGTGGCCACCTTCTCGGTGACCGCCCGCAACGTGACCTCTGAGGGGGAGAATGTGCGCGGGATCGTCACCGTCTCCATCTTCCACGGCGCGCACAACCAACTGCGCAGTTGGGACACCAGTTCGTCAACATCGCTCGATGTGATGATGTCCACGGTGACAGGAGGCATGACCACGGGGTGGCTCAGGCTCGAGAAGGCGTTCAGCCCGTACTATCTCGACGACAACCTGACCATCACCAGCGACACGACGATGTCGCTGCTGGCGCAGGTGTCGCTGACAGTGGCCTCCGACCGGGGGATCACTGTCAGGGGTGTGCTCGAGTCCGACCGGGCGGCGATCACCGGAACCGACTGGAACGGCATCTCGACCGCTGGCGGTGAGGCGCAGGTCACCCTGCAGCAGGGAACTCTGGCGGGTGCTCCCCTGGCAGCCGGCCCTGATGCGGCCGTGGTGACGATCTCCGAAATGATGCTCGACGGTGCGCTGCTGCAGGCGAACTCGGTCGGTGAGCCTGTCTTGGTGAGCGTGACAGACAGCCTGCTGCACCAGCATGACGGCTGTGTGCAGACCAACGGGGCGGCGGTGACGTTCACCCTCTATCGGGTCACTCTGCAGGACTGCGGCCAGTTCGCCGCCATGTTCACCACATCGCAAATCGAACTGTACGATTCCGTGCTGGGAGCCGGAAACGATGTCGGTCTGTGGCTGCGTGGAGTGTCCGGCAATGTGTCCGGGCTCGACGGCGGCGGACATGACGGGACGGGTTCGGTGATCCTGGCGGAGATGCTCGGCCCGAGTGTATCGCTGACAGGTCTGAACCTGACCTCGAGCGGCTCGTCGCCGGCGGTGCTGGCGCAGAACTGTGACCAGTTCCTGCTCTCTGACAGTGTCATCAACGGCGCTCCCGGCATCCAGTTGGATGCGAGTGCGGCCAGTCTGTCCGGTCTCTCGTTGTTCGGTGATGGCACCGGTGAGGCGATCATCGTGCATGGGGTGCGAGCGCAGACGCGCACGATCATCGCGGACAGCGCTGTCGCTGGCTACGCCATCGGCCTGCTGCTGAGCGGGGATACAGGGGACCTCGAGGCCGCCGGTCCGTTGTTGCTCTCGAACAACTGGGGCGCGACCAAATCGATCGAATCCGCTGGACTCTCCTTCGAATCACGCGGCGACGCGCTGCCCGGAGTCGTTCAACTCGGCGGGAACCTCGAATACTCGGCTGAGGTGTGGTATCCGACTCAGTTCGACCATGACTCCGCCGTGGTGTCCGGGCAGGCCAGACTGCTGGTGGGGGACATCTGGGAGCTCACCGTTCTCGGGGGTGCAGGTGAACCGTTGGACGGCGCGCATGTGCAGGTGACCATCCCCTCATTCAAGCCGGAACAGCAGGTGGACCTGATCACGGTGTCTGGGAGTGCCAGCGTCGAACTGCTGTTCGAAGAGCATACCATCGATGCGACCAGCCAGGCGTCGCAAGCGATGTATCAGGCGAACTACCCTGATCACATCGATGCCGACTCGTCGTTCGCCATCGGACGCGATGCGCCGCGTCAGGTCACCATCCAACTGACGCTGAATCAACCACCGGTGGTGACCATCACCGAGCCGAGCGGGGATGTGCATCTGCAGCAGGGAGACACACTCGATCTGGCGGCGTCAGCACAGGACCCCGATGTCGGTCAGTCAAGCCAGATGACCTATTCCTGGTACCTGCGAGAACAAGGGGAAAACCCCCCCGGGCAACTGCAGTTCGAGGGGTCCGAAGGGTGGCATCCTGTGTTTTCCGATGTCGGCGTGTACATCGTGACCGTGGAGGCGCGTGACCCTTGGGGTGCTGTGGCGAGCGCCAGCGTGACCGTGACCGTGTTCATCCTGGACAACGACCTCGACTTCATCGACAGTTGCCAGATCACCGGACCGAATCAGTGGTACGATCTTCAGGAGGACCGCTTCTGTGGACCGGACGTCTTCGATGAGGATGACGATAACGACTTCATCCCGGACACCCGTGATGCCTTCCCCTTCGACCGCTGTGCCTCAACTGACACCGACTTCGATGGGCTGCCCGATTCGTTGGTGCCCGGATGCGAGACGGACCTCATCGAGGATGACGACGACGACAATGACGGGGTCGTGGACACCGAGGATGCCGACCCCCTAGACCCCACCATCTCCTCTCCTGACACCGACTCCGGTTCGTCGGGTCTGGCATCGCTGCTCTCTCCTCAGGTGGTGATTCCACTGCTGCTGCTCGTGGGGGCGGTGGTGTTCATCTTCATGCGCCGCAAGCCGGATGATGACTCCGAAGGACCGGGAACTTTCTGATGGTGAGTGGATGGCCCTCGCCTCACCATCGGTAATCGCCGCTGCTGTGGTCGCTCTGGTCGGTTTCGTCGTGCTCTACGACGGTTGGCGCGTCACGCAGGGGCGCAGCCAGGTGGGCCGGCTCGGCCGGCTCTCCGGCGGTGGATTCGCGTGGCAGGCGGATACTGGACGCGAGTTGATCAGAAACGGTTCCCAACTGGCGACGTTGGGTGTGATGATGGCGCTTCCTTGGATTCTGTTCGAGCGCAGCGGGACGCCGATCTGGTGGCTGCTGCTGTTCGACGGGCTGCTGGCGCTGCACTGCATCTGGCTGGTGCTTCCCAAGCGCTACGCCATCACCCGCACGCACCTGTTCGTAGACGGCTTCGAGCATGCCTGGAAGTCGCTGCGCTGGGCTGGCTGGAAGGGTGGTGAACGCATCGTGCTGCAGCGGCGTGGCTGGTGGCTGTTCGCGCCGCTGCCGCTGGGCGGGCAGCCGGACGACCTGGTGGAGGTGGCCGCGCGGCTCGAAGCGCTGTTCGACGGCGACTGGGACGAGTTCTGCGCCGAGCTGGGCCTCGATGAGGCCGAATGAAGCATATCAGCGCGAGAAGATGGATTTTTCAGGGGTCGCGCCCATCGCTATGCGATGGGCGCACGCGAGGAGGATGCCATCGCTGCAGAGGGGCGTATCGAGGCGCTGGCGGAGCGGATCGCCCACCATTCGCATCTTTACTACAACGAGGCCGCTGCGGAGATATCCGACGCTGAATTCGACGAGTTGTGGGACGAGTTGCAGCGACTCGCTCCCGACCATCCGCAGCTGCAGCGTGTGGGTGCTGACCCTGCGCCCGGCTCGGTCAAGGTGACCCATCGCTTCCCGATGAAATCGCTCGACAAGGCCTCCGATGCCGAGGAACTGGCCCATTTCGTCGCCGAGACGACCGCCCACGGCCGGCGCTTCCTCGCCATGCCGAAACTCGACGGCAGCGCCCTGAGCCTCGAATATCGCCGAGGAAGACTGGTGAGAGCGGCGACGCGAGGGAACGGCGAGCGAGGCGAGGACGTCACCGCCAATGCGCGGCGCATCCCCAACGTCCCGTTCCAACTCTCGTGGGAGGGTGACTGCCACATTCGCGGCGAGGTGGTGATGCCGCTCGCCATCTACCGGGAACGCTACGCCGAGATCTCCCCCAACCCGCGCAACCTCGCCGCCGGCTCGCTCAGGCAGAAGCATCTCAAGGCGGGCAAGGGACGCGCCGAGGACCTCTTGTTCCATGCCTACGAAGTCCTGTTCATCCCCGCGGCGGAGCGCCATCCTGATTCTCCCGACAGGCCGTGGTTCGATTTCGACTCGGATAGGGTCGCCTGGCTGGCATCGGTCGGCATCGAGACCGCCACGACGAGCGTCATCGCGGGTGACGATGACGAGCAGGTGACTGAGGCGCTGCTCGCCGCGGCAGAGGACTGGGAGTCACGCCGGGACGACCTGGCCTGGGAGGTCGACGGGGTCGTGTTCAAGCTCGATGATCTCGACAAGCGCAAACTCCTCGGAAAGACCGCCCACCATCCTCGCTGGGCGCTCGCCTGGAAGTTCGCTCCCGAGCAGGCGACGACCGTGCTGTTGGAGGTGAATTGGCAGACCGGCAGGACCGGCGCGGTGACCCCGGTGGCGCGGGTGGCCCCGGTGACCGTGTCTGGCGTGACGGTGGAGAACACCACGCTGCACAACGCCGGCGAGGTCGAACGGCTCGGTGTGCGCATCGGCGACAAGGTGCGGGTCGTTCGCCGCGGTGATGTCATCCCCAAGGTGGAGGAGTCCCTCGGCCGGGCCAAGAAGGCTGACCTCGAGGGAAGGTCGCACGCAGATGGCAGTCCGTTCACGGGAACCCTGCCGCCGCGCAAGGAGGTGCAGCCCCCGACTCACTGCCCTGAGTGTGAGACGGAACTGGTGGTCGACGGAGCGTTCCTGCGCTGCACCAGCCTCGACTGCTCGGCGAGGAGCGTGCATGCGCTCATCTACTGGTGCAGATCATTGGAACTGGTCGGAGTGGGAGAGAAGCGTGCCGAACTGCTGACCGAGTCTGGTCTGGTCGATTCGATTCCTGACCTCTACAGCCTCACCCTGGACGACCTGATGGGCCTGGAGCGGATGGCGGAGAAGTCCGCTTCGAACGTGCTCTCTGAGATCGATGGCAGCAGGAGCATGTCCCTGTCGAAGTTCCTCTCCGCGCTCGGTCTGCCGCGCATCGGGCCGGAGATCGCCGCCGTGGTCGCCGCCGAGGTCCTGACACTCGATGCGCTGCTGGAACTGGTCGATACGAGCGGCGATGAGCCGGGTGAGGACGAGACCGGCAAGCCGCACAAGCACAACCGGGCCGTGAGGTCATTGATGGCGATCGAAGGAGTGGGCGCTACGGTAGCCGACCTGCTCCTGTCTGGACTCGCTGAGCGAGAGGCGATGGTGCGTGAACTGGCTGACCTGCTGGATGTGACCGACGAGCAGCCGGTGGCGGTCGTGGAAGGTGGATTGTCGGGCCTGACGTTCTGCATCACAGGCACGCTTTCCCGACCCCGCAAGGAGGTCGCATTGCGCATCAAGGCGGCCGGAGGGAAGGTGGTCACCCAGGTCTCCGGAAAATTGCATCATCTTGTCGCTGGGGAGAACTCCGGCTCGAAGTATGACAAGGCGAAGCGCCTCGATGTCGCTGTGCTGACCGAGGAGCAGTTGGATTCCCTGCTCGCTGAACACACCCCTCCTGATGAGGAGGAAGAGTCGGAAGCGTCTGCTCCTCAACGCTCGCTCGATGACTTCTGAGTCAACCGTAGAGCATGCTGCTGGCGCCTTCGGTCATCGACGGGTCCAGGTCCTCCTCGGACGCCTGCAGCTTGTGCATCATCATCGACTTGATCTGCCCCTCGATGCGCTCCGCCTCCTCGATGAGCGGCTTGGTGTCCAACTTGATCGCCGGCAGCAGCATGTCGAGGTGGTCGATGACGCGTGCGGCGGCACGTGCGTCGGGGTGTTCGGCGGCCGCTTCAGCCATTATCGCCATCATGTTCAGGCCCCGCCGACGCCCCTCTCCGAGCAGGACACCGGTCATGCCCCCGATGACTCCATGCTTGAGCAGCGGGATTCCCATCTCGCTCAACTGCTCACGGTTCTCCTCGGTGGTGCCGATGCCGAGGATCGTTTCGTCGGTGTCGTCGTCGTCCACCAGCTCGTGCATGTTCTCGACGCCGTGAGAGAATGAATCGACGAGGATGCCAGCGCCGGTGTTCGCCTCCTTGCTCCATTCGAGCAGCGCCTCGGTGAGCGGCAGCGCCAGCATCCCGTGGATCTGCACTTCAGACACGATCACGATCAGTTTGTCGCAACTGTCGAGCGTGCACACCGGCTGGCCGGCGTAGAAGCGGATCGGGGGCATCGGCGCGCCATCCTGCACCAGACAGACCGCCGGCAGTCGTGGATGGCGCACACCTCCACAGAAGGTGAGATCGAGCCGCTCGATGAGGTAGTGCGCGACGATGCTGGATACCATGCTCACCGACGGGAAGCAACAGACGACGAGGGCGTCCTCGGTATCGACGCTGGCAGAGACCTTGACGACAGGCATTGTTCTCACACCGCTGCCTGCCCGCCCGTCGCATTAATGGTTGGGGCATGATGAAGAACCCACGACGCGGGGATGCTGACTCGCTGTTCTGGAGGTGACCGACCGTGACGAGCACACCATGGAAGGATCGCGGCTTCACCCTCTCACCCTCCTCGTGGAACAACTTCGAGTCCTGCCCACGCAAGTTCTGGCTCTCCCGCCAGCGACTGCCGCGCAAGACCGGCATGCCAGCGGCGATCGGGACCGCAGTTCACAACACCGTCGAAGACCTGTGTAATCTCGATCTCTTGGATCGTGACGGTGAGGAGACCGGATGGCTGCCGCGCACCGCCAAACAACTGCTGCGCAAGCAGTGGGAGGAGGAGCGTGAGTCGTTCTTCAAAACGCCCCGTCATCCAACCTGGAAGGAGGACGAGTTCGAGAAGGCGCAGAAACTGCTCATCGGGGCGCTGAACATCATGTTCTCCAAGGCGGGACGGAAGTCGGTGGCGCTCGCTACAGTGTCAGTCGACGAGTGGCGCGCCATCCAGGGGATGGTGCTCGCCGCAGAGGGAACGTTACGCTCGACCTGCGGTCGGCTGATGGGCCGGCTCGACCTGCTGCTCGCCGAACGCGACGATTCGGGCGAGACCGTCGGTTGGATAGTGGCCGACCTGAAGACCGGCCGCGCACCCGATGACGAACTCTACGACACGGTGAGCAGGCAACTGCGACTGTATCGTGACCTGCTCGCCGAGAACAACCCGGGACACCCGCCGATAACGACGGAGGGGTGGTACGCGATCAACTCGAAGGTGTACGTCGCCGAGGGGCCGAACGTGCTCGAGGATGCGTTCACCGCTTGGGAGGCGATGCGACCTACGGAGACGCCCCTGCCAGCCACGCCGAGCGCCGCCGCCTGCGCGTTCTGTGAGTGGAAGGCGTGGTGCCCGTCCTGGATCTGGGCGCGGGCGAATGGAGAGCTCGAGGTGGAGGGCGTGTTCCGAGACGAGGTGGTACAGGTCGTGCGCATCGAGGACGATGGTGCGGTCGCGCTCGTGGAGCGAATGAATCCATTGGATGCCGAGGGTAATGTCGTGGAATCAGGTCAGCGCTTCGGGGTCGTCATCCGCGGGTACGCGCGCGAGCGCCTGCGCGAACGGCTCGACAGGGGCGGGGAGGGCCCGGTGCGGTTCGGCGGCTGCAACGTCGGCGGCTGGAACTATGGCGCTCCTCAGGCCAGCGGCGATCTATCGACCGCTCAGTTTGCGATCGGAGGTCTTGTCGCGGCCGTTTCGGTCGTGCCTGACGCCGCGGACGACGTCCTGGAGTTCACGCACGACTTCCTGGCCAACTCTCAGAACCCCGACGGAGGCCACAAGTACCGCTCCTGCGGCGGACAAGCCTCATCCCACGCCATGACCGCCACGGGCCTGTGGTGCTATCGGCTAGCGGGCGTGGCCGCCTCGGACGAGCGGGCCCAGGCGAGCCTGACCTGGCTGCGGGATCGGTATCAATACGACCGCCAGGAGAACTGGTGGCAGAACAGCTTCTACTACTACCTCTGGGACGCCTCCAAGGCCCTCACCGCCTCCGG
>ERZ813253.457-NODE-457-length-14543-cov-7.337056_pt1 | contig 14543 bp, 20 predicted proteins | sample MGYA00520893_ERZ813253 | MGnify/ENA primary metagenome ERZ813253 (study PRJEB31669, sample SAMD00080414) | marine metagenome | biome: oceanic hadal pelagic zone biome; feature: marine hadalpelagic zone; material: sea water | place: Pacific Ocean:Izu-Bonin Trench...
GCTTCGACCAGCGCCGCATCACCTGGCGCCGCGCGCTTGACATGAACGACCGCGCCCTGCGCCAGATCAGCAGTTCCCTGGGCGGCGTCTCGAATGGCTTTCCCCGGGAGGACGGCTTCGACATCACCGTCGCCTCGGAGGTCATGGCGATCTTCTGTCTGGCCACCAGCCTGTCCGACTTGCAGACCCGCCTGGGCAATATCATCGTCGGCCAGACCCGCGACCGCAATCCGATCCGCGCCCATCAGCTCAAGGGCCAAGGTCCCATGGCGGCGCTGCTCAAGGACGCCCTCGCGCCCAATCTGGTGCAGACCCTGGAACATAATCCAGCCTTCATCCACGGCGGCCCGTTCGCCAACATCGCCCATGGCTGCAACTCGGTCCTGGCGACCACCACGGCGCTCAAGCTGTGTGACTATGTGGTCACCGAGGCGGGCTTCGGGGCCGATCTCGGCGCCGAGAAATTCTTCGACATCAAATGCCGCAAGGCGGGGCTCGAGCCCGATTGCGTCGTCCTGGTGGCAACCATCCGGGCACTCAAGATGCACGGCGGGGTGCCTAAGGAAGACCTCAAGATCGAGAACGTCGCGGCCGTTGACAAGGGCATGGAGAACTTGGTCAAGCATATCAAGAATATCGCCCAGTTTGGCGTCCCCACCCTGGTCGCCATCAACACCTTTAGCGCCGATACCCAGGCCGAGGTCGATCTCGTGATTGATCGCTGCGAGGCGATCGGTATCGAGGCGATCTCGTCGGATCATTGGGGCACCGGCGGCGCGGGCGCCCTCGATCTGGCCCGTGGCGTGATCCGCATCATCGACGAGCAGCCGTCGAACTTCAAACTGCTCTACCCGGACGACATGTCCCTGTGGGACAAAATTCGCACGGTCGCCGAGTCGGTCTATGGCGCCGACGTGGTGGTCGCGGACCAGCGAATTCACGACCAGCTCGCCCGGCTGCAGGAAACCGGCTTCGGTCATTACCCGGTCTGCATGGCGAAGACCCAATACAGCTTTTCTTCGGACCCCAGCCTGAAAGGCGCACCGATTGATTTCGCCATTCCGATCCGCGAGATCCGGCTCTCGGCCGGCGCCGAGTTCCTGGTCGTGGTCTGCGGCGACATCATGACCATGCCGGGCCTGCCGCGCGTGCCCGCCGCCAATTCGATCTCGGTCGACGACGACGGCAAGATCGTCGGGCTGTTCTAGACTCTTAACAAACAACTCCACTCTTGACTTGGGGCGCGGTACGGATAGAGTGCCGGCCTCACAGCGCCGATTTGAGCTTCAGCTTGCGGGCGCATTACAAATACAGCTAAAGAGGAGGCGGATCGCCTCAGCCCAGCTGTGGCGTTCTTTTTTTACGCCATCTCCGGGCCTGGATCCTCCGCCTCCGGGAGAGGGTGATGACGGATCGACAGCAGATAAAAGAACAAACCTGGCGGCCCCGCACCCGCTTGGTGCGCGGCGGCACGCGGCGCACGGAATTCGGCGAGACCAGCGAGGCGCTGTTTCTCACTTCCGGCTTCGTCTATGACAGCCCCGAGACGGCACAAGCCCGCTTCAAGGGCGAGGACGACGGCTACATCTATTCGCGCTACGGCAACCCCACCGTGGCCATGTTCGAGCGCCGCATGGCCCTGCTCGAAGGCTCTGAGACCTGTTTCGCCACGGCGACCGGCATGGCGGCGGTCAATACCGCGCTGATGAGCCTGCTGCGCGCCGGCGATCATCTGGTGTCCTCGCGGGCGCTGTTCGGTTCCTGCCAGTATATCATCGCGGAGCTTCTGCCGCGCTACGGCATCGCCACCAGCTTCGTCGACGGCACGGACGAAGCGGCCTGGCGCGCCGCCATGCGCCCCGAAACAAGAGCCGTGTTTCTCGAGACCCCGGCCAACCCGACCACCGAGCTCATCGATATCGCCGCCGTCGCCGCCATTACCCATGAGGCGGGCGCCCGGCTGGTGGTCGACAATGTCTTCGCGACGCCTCTCCTGCAGCGCTGCCTGCCGCTCGGCGCCGATATCGTGGTCTATTCGGCGACCAAGCATATCGACGGCCAGGGCCGCTGTCTCGGTGGGGCGATCCTCGGCGATGCGGCTTATTACAAGGACGAGCTCATGCCCCTCATGCGCCATACCGGGCCGAGCCTCAGCCCGTTCAACGCCTGGGTCATGCTGAAAGGCTTGGAGACCCTCGATCTTCGGGTCGAGCGCATGGCCGGGAACGCGCTCGATATTGCTGAGCGGCTGGAGGCCCACGGCGCCGTGGAGCGGGTCCTGCATCCCGGCCTCGAGAGCCATCCCCAGCATGCGCTGGCCCAGCGGCAAATGTCTCATGGCGGCAGTATCGTGGCGTTCGACCTGCCCGGCGGGCAAGCCGCGGCGTTCCGCTTTCTCAACGCGCTCGAGATGATCGATATTTCGAACAACCTGGGCGACACCAAGTCCCTGATCACCCATCCGGCAACCACCACCCACCAGCGGCTCAAACCCGAGGAACGGGCTGCCATCGGCATCGGCGACGGCATGGTGCGCTTGTCGGTCGGCATCGAGGATATCGAGGACATCGCCGACGATCTCATACGCGCTTTAGGGCAGTTGTAATCCGTCGTGGGGCCGCCGGTAGCGGGCCCTGGTTAGTTGGCCTTCTGAATGTCTTCCGCTTCGCCCGACAAAGCATCGCGCAGGGCCTTGGCCTTGATCGGTTTGGTGAGGGTTTTTACCGCGGTGAGGCCCTTGCCCTCGCCCAGCATCTTGGCAAGGTTGGCATATTCGGGCGAGTAGCCGGTCACCACGATGACCTGTATCGACCGGGACGGTGTCTCCTGGTTGGCCAGCCACTGGATGATTTCCATGCCGTCGATATCCGGCATGATCAGGTCGACAACCACCGAGTGGGGTTGGAAGTCTTCGAATAATTTTTTGAACGCGGCGCCGCTCGTCGCCACCTCGACGTCATACCCCAACTCGACCGCGACTTTACGCACGAATTCGAGGAAGGGCTTGTTGTCATCGACGGCAAGCAAGCGTTTCTTGCTCATCGCTTGAACCTCGCCGATGCCCGTGTCGCCCCTGCAAATACCGCACGGGCCCGCGGTGCCCGTCTCAATCTCATATCTGCCAAACCAGCCTCACGATCCAAATGCGCGCACGTTCCGGTGAGTTTCCCGAAACGTGTAATTTTCAAAATTTCGAGGCACAAATTACTTTTTACAAATGAAAAATTAACTCCCCCAGTAGCACCTCACGCTAAGCACTAGTATGGCAAGCCGATAAGCCCCTGTAAAGGTATCGAGTATTTGATAATTGAATAATTTCGGATAATAATTTGTTGCGGCGCGCTTTAATATTGCGACGCATTCGTATTATTCTGTGAATGATCATATACTCGACATAATTGTATATTATTTATATTTCAATCGACCCGTCATTCGGGCCCAGCCCGCCATTTCTGGATACGGTTGTTGCCGAAGTCGGCGGCGAACACGGCGCCGTCCGGGGCAATGGCGACGGCGATGGCGTAGTTGAATTCGCCGGCGCCCTGGCCGGGGGCGCCGAAGGCCGTGAGAAAGTCTCCATCGGCGGTGAACTTCTGGATGCGGTGATTATAGAAATCGGCCACATAGACATCGCCTTCGCCATCGACGGCGATGCCGGTCACCGTCGCGAACCACCCATTGAAGGGCCCGTAAATATTGGCCGCGAACGGCCCGCCCCACTTGCCGGCGAAGCTGCCATCGGGGGCGAACGCCTGGACCCGGTCATTGTAGCCATCGGCGACGTAGAGCGTGCCGTCGCGGCCCAGGGCGACGGCGGTGGGATAATTGAACCCGCCGGCGCGCGCGGTGACCTCGCCGGTCGTCCCCCATTGGCCGACGTAGCCGCCGTCGGCGCGCAGATGCTGAACCCGCTGATTGTAGAAATCGGCGACATAGAGATCGCCGCCCGGCGCCACGGCGATGCCGCCGGGGGCGTTGAACTCGCCGGGCCCGCCGCCGCCGGTTCCCAGGCCCCGTATGTACTCGCCGTCGAGGGAGAACACCTCGATGCGGTCGTTCCTGTAATCGGCGACGTAGAGCTCACCCTTAGCGATGGTCAGGTTCATGGGCCGCCCGAGCCTGTCCTCGCCGAAGGCGCGTTTGAAGGCGCCGTCGAGATCGAAGACCTGGATACGCCGGTTGCGGGCGTCGCTGACGAAGACCTCGGAACCGGCAATAGCGATGCCCGTGGGGTCGTTGAAACGGCCCGGCCCGTCTCCGGGGCCGCCCCAGGCCATGACGAATTCATATCCCGGCTCCACGGCCGAGGGAACGAAGGCCAGCCAGCCGCCGGCCAGCGAAACCGCGAGAAACAGCAGGACCCCGCCGACGACCTTTAGAAGCTTGCGTCGCATGGTCGCTCCTTCGTTGGTTAGAAGTTCAGCCGGAAGCCGGCGCGGATAATATAGTCGTTCTCCAGCGCCGTGCCGTTGAGGTCCTGGATCACGGGAAGCTGGATAGCGGCCTCAATTATCCAGCGTTTGGTCACGTATTGCAGGCCGGGAACGAGAAACAGCCTTGTCCCATTCGAATTCGGATCATTGACGCTGCCGTTCCGGTTCTCGTCCTGGTGGATGAGATTGGCTTCCAGGATGCCGTAGACGAAACCGGGAACGCCGCCTTTCAACTCGCGCGGCCAAAGCCGGTATTGGAATGAAGTATCGAGACGCGCGATATCGCCGAACTCGAAACCACCCGCCTCGGTGTTTGCCTTGTAGCTGGCCTGGGCGTCAATCTGGAAATCGAGCGTCTGATAGGTGGCGACGATGCCGCCGAATGGGTCCCAGGACCCCGAGCCGGGCTGCACACTGGCGGGCAGGCGGCCGAAGGAATCGCTCTCGTCGTCATCGCCGGTAGGAAGCTCGACGCCGGCGAACGGTGCGATGCGGAAATTTCCACCGGTAAAGTTACGCTTGAAGGCCGTGTAACGGCCGAACAGGCTGACATCGCCAAGACCGCGCGCGCTACGGGTCGGAGCGGAGGAGAATTCAAGGCGCTTATCCACATAGGGGACCACCCCGAACAGGGCGAGATCGCTGTTCACCCCGTAACCGAGGACGGATATGGCCGAGAAGGCGGTCCGGTCGCGGCCTGCGCCGCTCGGATCGTCTCCCGATTGATCCAACACGACCTGTTGGCGGAACACGAACTCGCCCTTGGCGACCGGCAGGGCCGTGTTGAAGGTCTCGGGGGCGGCCTCCGCCGCGCCCGGCCATGCGAAGACGATGATCGCCAAAACGGCCCACGCTTTGGAGATCGGCGAAGAGAGCAATCTGTCAGCGGTCACGGAAAGCGCCTTCCGGTCAGAATTCGTATTTTATCGACAACTGGAAACGGTAGTCGGACGTCGCCTGGTTGCCGTTGAGATTATCAGCAATGGGAATTTGCACCCCCGCCGTAACCGCATAGGTGCGATAAGTCCAAAAAATGCCCGGCGACAGGAATAACTCCCAGCCACCCGTGTCGGCGACGGCGCTGCCCCGAAGAGTATCGCGTTCTGAGTTTTCAAAATTAAGTTCGAGGAAAAGGACCGTATCCGGCTCCTTGTACCCTGTCAGGGCCGGACGCACGCCGCCAACGATATCGAGAAGCACCTTATCGCCTTTTTCGAGACCGCCGCCGCCTTCGGTGTTGAGGCGGTATCTCGCCGCCGTATTATAGTACCAGCGCCGTGATTCCAGGCCGTGGAGCAGGCCGCCGAGGAAATCCGTCGAGCCGCTGCCCAGCAGAGGATTCTTATCATCGTCGCCGGTCGGAAGCTTGATCTGGAATAAGGCGGTTGTGGAATATTGCTCGCCTGGCAAATCGACCCTGATGAAGCGATACTTGGTGGCCAGCACCACATCGCCAATGCCCGTCGTCTCGTTTGCATTGAGAGATTTATTGACGAGAGGGATTTCGGCCTTGACGGTCCAGGAGGCGGTCACGCCGTATTCATATTCCAGCGCCAGTTCCTGTTCAGTTTCATTTTCTCCCGCACCGCTTTTCTTGTCGCGGTTATAATGAATGGAAATTTCATGTCCGTCCTTGGAATGGACATGGGCGCCCGGCGTGAAAATGGGCTCGTGGGCATCGGCCGACTGGACGAAGGCAACACCAAGGCCGACAATCATCCCCAAGGGCAGGGCGTTCCGCCGAGACCATGCGCCGATTTTCGAGATGGTCACTAGTCCGTGCCCCTTTCAAACTTGCGCAATGTGAATCCGGAGTCGCTTATCGCCTGCTTGGCGGCGGCCTCGTCGAGTATTTTGCCGGAAACCATGGTCACGGCGACCAATCCCTCATCGATCAAAATTTCCACGGTTTTGACGTTGTCCAGTCGGCCGACCAGTTTTTCCACCCCATAGGCGCAGAACGGGCAGGCCAGGCCGTCGACATAGAGCTTGTAGACATTGGAATCGGCGTATGCGGCCGTCGCGGCGAACAGCATCAGCGCCAGTGCCAATCCAGATCGTTGCAGAATTTTTATCATCTTGCGTTCTCCTTGAGGTTGGATTTCGCTTGTGCGCTCGTCTTATCGGTGGCGGCAACGAGGGATTCCATGATCGAGCACACCCGTAGCGCGCCCCGGCCCGGACAGGCCGCGATCAATTCGTTCAGTGCGGACCGGATCTGCCCGAGTTGCTCCATTTTTCGCTCGACCTCTTCCGGCTTTGCCGCCGCCCGTTCCACTCACGGTTCGCGTCAATTCTTCTTCGGCGCTTCGAACCGGCGCAGGCTGAACCCCGCATCGTCGATGGCCTTCGCAGCCGTGGCCTCGCCGAGGGTCGCCCCGGCGGCCAGGATCACGGTGACGAAGCCTTGGTCGATGTCGATATCGACCCGCTCGACGCCGTCGACCCGGCTCAGGATTTTTTCCACCCCATAGGCACAGAACGGACAGGCCAGGCCGTCGACATAAAGCCGATAGGCCTCCCCGGCCCCGGCTGGTGCGGACCAGATAAGCACGGCCAAAATGGCGATCGCCCGGAGCGTGCCGGCGAGTCTCATGACAGCGGCTGGCCCAGGCCGGCGGCGCGCAGGGCAGCGTCGTCGGGGCCGCGGCCGGCGCAGCAATCGGCCAGGGCGCCGTCGATCGCCACCGCCGGCAGGGAGGCGATGCCGAGGCTCTTCGCGCGGGCGGCGACGCTGGCGTCGCCCATATCCAGCACGGTGATCTCGCAGGACGGGCAGGCCATCTCGCGGACCCGCGCGACCAGGGCCTCGCAGACCGGGCAGCCGGCGCTGAAAATTTCAATCTTTCGTGAGTTTGCCATGGGGCGGTCTCCTGAATAGCGGTTTAGCGGGGCTCGACGAGATCGGGAACTCCTTCATGACGGCACTGTGAAGCCTGTACCATGGTACGGAGTCAAGGCTCCTTTGGGACGACGGCTCTCACGCGTCTTTATCGGCGCTGTCAAGTTCCTCCAGGATCGAGCAGTTGCTCAGGGCGCCGCTGCCCGGACAGGCGGCGACCAGGCCTTCGAGCGCCCGGGCGATGCGCTCGAGACGTTCGATCTTGCCCTTGACCTCGCCGAGCTTGGCGTTGGCGCGGTCTCGAACATCGCCGCAATCGATCCTGGGATCGGTCTTGAGCGATAGCAGCTCGACGATTTCCTTGAGCGAGAAGCCAAGTTCCTGAGCCTGGCGGATGAAGCGAACGCGGCGCACCACGGCGTGGTCATAGAGGCGATATCCGCCGAAGGCCGGTTTCAGCGGCCTGTCGATCAGGCCCTTGCGCTCGTAATAACGGATCGTCTCGACGCCGACCCCGGCTTCGCGCGCCGCGCCGCCAATCGTCATGGCGTGCCTCTTCAGGGCGTCCCCAGGGGGCATGATCACCGCTCCCTGGTGTCAGGCGCCGCAGCGGCCGTTGATCTGCACCGGCGGGCAGGCGACATCGCCGTAGGAACAGAACACGCAGCAATCGCCGCTCAGGGGTTTCAACACCGCCTTGCAGCCCTCGCAGTCATAGAAGAACTGGCAGGCGTCGGTCGGCATGGTCTCGGTCTTCCGATGGCCGCATTCGGGGCAGGTGAGAGTCGAGGTGGGAATGAATTCGGTCATGAGCCGTCTTGCGTAAAATCAGCGCCAGCGAGATAGAGCGAGACGTTTTGGTGAACCAGTCCGAGGAGCACACCGGCGACAACGGATAGAACAGCGAGAACACCGGCTATATGGGGCTGCGCCGGTCCCATGATCGCCAGGGGTTGCAGCGATCCGAACAACAACCCCGGCGGCGCGCCCTTTGCCATCATAAAACTGTTGAACAGGCCGAAATAAATCGTCGCGCCCAGGAATGCCTGAGGCATGGCGATGAATTGGTAGTCCCCCAAAAACCGCCACTTCGTGGCCAGGACGAGGATCACCACGATGATGCCCATGGCCAGTCCCATGGCGACGGGATTTCCCTTGAAACTCATCGTCCAGACCGACACCGCGATCCAGCTCACGATAGCGCCGAGCAATAAACCCTTGATCGACTTCGAGCCATTGTCGCGGCGCTCATGGCAGGCAAGGCCGCCCACCGCGTAATAGCCGGCCATGCCGACCATCGCCGGCCACCCCGGAATTTTCAGGAAGACCATGGTGACGTAGACCCAGCAGAATCCCACGACCAAGGCGACCGGCGCGGCGGCAGAATAGAAATCGAGCTTCTTGAACATGGAACGCTCCCGCTTTCTTTGTTATCCGGCGCAACAGGACAATTTGGACACATCCATGTCGAAGGTCTGCGCGGCAAGTTTTAGGCCTTCGACCGTGGTGAGGTAGGGGAAGATCATGTCGCCAAGCTCGCCATAGGTCATGCCCTGCTTGATGGCGAGTGCTGCCGTCTGGATGCTGTCGGCGCCTTCGGGGGCGATGATATGCGCGCCGATCAATTTATCGGTTGCGCTGTCGGCGACGAGCTTGATCAAGCCACGCGTATCGCGCGCCGCAAGGGCGCGCGGCACGTTGTCCAGGGTGAGAATCGAGGTTTTAATATCTACCCCCTGTGTACGGGCTGCCGCTTCGGTGAGGCCGACACTCGCAACCTGCGGGTCCGTAAAGACGACGGCAGGCATCGCATGATTGTCATAGCTTCGCCCGTCCCCGTTCAGAGCGTTATTTGCCGCGATCTTCGCGCCATACGCCGCCATATAGACGAACTGGTCGCACCCGGTCACATCGCCGGCAGCGTAGACGCCGGGCTTTGTCGTGCGCATCCGATCATCGACCTTGATCCCGCCGTTGGGCAGCAAATTCACACCCGCTTCCTCAAGACCCAGCCCATCCGTGTTGGCCTTGCGCCCCGCACTGAACATGATTTTTTGTGCTTCAAGGGTTTCGGCGGCCCCATCAATGGTCACGGACAAGGCAATCCCGCTGTCGCTCGCACCTATGTTTTCATAGCCGCCGACGCGCTGCACGGCGACGCCTTCCTCCACGAAATAGCCCGCAAGAGCCTCGCCGATTTCGGGCTCGCTCTCGGGCAGAAGGCGGCTGCGGAATACAATCGTCACCTTGACGCCGAGGCGGGCGAACATCTGCGCCAGTTCGCAGCCGATGTAGCCCCCGCCGATCACGATCATGGATTCGGGCAGACTCTCCATTTCAAAAGCCGAGGTGCTGGTCAGGTAGGGGACATTCCCGATGCCGGGGATTGGCGGCACGAACTCATGCGATTCAGTCGCCACGATGATCTTGCCCGCATCGATATGTTTTCCGTCCACCAGAACACCGCCATTTTCAAGGTGTGCCTTCCCTTCCAGGTAGGCGACGCCGTTATAGGCCGGCAGCAGATCGATGTACTTGGCTTGACGGAGCGCGGTGACGAGTTCGTCCTTTTGTGTGCGCAACGCGGCCCAGTCCTTGATTTGCCCTGTGGCTGCGACCCCGGCAAAGCGGGATGCGCTGTTGGCGTGGTGTATGGCTTCGGCGGCGCGGATCAGCGCCTTGGACGGTACGCAGCCGACGTTGACGCAGGTGCCGCCGATTGTGCCGTGTCCGATCAGGGCGACCTGCGCCCCTTGATCGGCGGCAGTGATCGCGGCTGAGAATCCGGCGGAACCCGCGCCGATAACGGCGAGATCGTAACGGCTGTTTCCCGTCGATGGCGGACAGCACATCTTACTCATAAAACTGTTTCCTTTGTATCGTCCAACTGGCTGTTTTGCCGCCGCACACAGGCGCGCAAGTAGTAGGCATACCCGGCAACGGCGACAGCGGCGGCGATGGAGATGCGCAGCGCGTACCTGAACTCCAGCCAGAAAAGCAATGCGGAAAACGCGGCAACGGCCACGACGATCACGACTGTCGGCGCCGGACCCTTGCGACCGGAGCGAAGATAAAGTGCATAGGCGACCAGGCCCATGGAGGCGAACAAGATCGGGAACAAGCCATAGTCGAGCCAGCCGACAACGGCCGACAACCCGGCAAAGCCGAGGAGAACAACCAGCGCCGGAGTGAAACAGCAGATCGCGGCGATGGCCGCGCCGATGGACCCGCTGCGTAAAAAATTTCGATCCTTCATGGGCCAGACTCCTTAAGCATGGGGGCGTATATGGCGCGGCCGACCTGCAAGGCCTCGATCATGGCGAGGCGGTAGCCCTCGCCGGGGGCCGGGTTGGCGTCACACCAGGCAACGAGATGATCGTCCGAGCAGAAATATGCCATGACCCGGCACAGGGAATCGGCGGAGCAGCCATCGGCATGTTCGATGCCCACGCGCACCACCGCGCCGGCCGGGGCGACGACCGCGAGGCCCGCGCCGCGATCGCGGGTCTCCAGATGGATGGCGTCGCCGCAATGGGCGCAGGCCGAATCGATCACCGCATCTTCGCCGCACAGGGCCCCGGCGCCGAGGGCGTCGATGGCGCACATGGCGTTGATCTCGACCCCGGCGATACGCAGGCGATGGCCCCTCGAGCGCTCGACGAAGGGATAGGCCCCGGCGATCACATTATCATCGTCGGCGACAACGATATCGCGCCGCACAAGGTCGGCGAGTTCGCCGCGCAAGTCGTCGGCATCCAATCCGGCGGCGTCGCCGAGATCGCTGAGTGACGGCGCCCGGCCGGTCTCAATATAGGCCTCGAGCACGGCGCGCCGCACCCTATCCCCATCGCCGCCAAGCCCGGCCCAGCGCCGCTCGACCCGTTCGATCTCGAAGATGGCGTCTAGCGCCGCCCGCGCAACGGGCGAGGTAACGCAGGACCAATCGGGAAAGGTCGCCCCCGAAGGCATCGTTATTTCAAAGGAGTGGTTCATAGTGAGATTGCCTCTCGTGTCGCGATGGCGATCTCTAGACGCCTATCCCAGGCTTCGGTCATTCTGCGGCCAGCGTCGCGGGAAATCCGATTTCGGCTGTCGCCTCTGTCAGGGCCGCAACGGTAGTGCGCTGATCATCGAAGGTCACCGTCGCCGATTGATCTTCATAGGACACCGCTACGCCGGCGACGCCTTCGACATTCTCGAGAACACGCTGCACCATGTAGGGACAGGAAACGCACCACATAGGGATGTTCAGCTTCACGGTGCTTTCCGCGGCGAAAGCTGCGCCCGCGCTAGTCATTACGACGATGGCGAACAGCGCGGCGGCCCATAAATGTTTCATGATAAGTCGATTTTTCATTCTATTTGTCTTCTCGATCAAACGCCCAGCAACACCGGCGCGACATAGGGGAACGCCAGGGCCGCCGAGATCAGCGCCGTGGCGACCCAAAGGGTAGGCTTGGTCGCGCGGCTGAGGACCGGGTGGGCGCAAACGGCCCCCTCCACGGCCTTTGGCTGGGCGTAGACCATGACGAAACCGAGCGCCAGCAGAGCCAGGGTCGGCACGATGAGATAGGGTTGATAGGGCGCCAGGGCCGCGAAATTACCGATCCACGCGCCGGTGATCCCGAGGCTGAACAGAACCAAGGGCGCAATACAGCATGACGCGGCGCCGAGTGCGCCCAGCATGCCGCCGAGAGCCGCAAAGCGCGCCACCCGCGCAGCCCGTGGCTTATGCTCCTGTTCCAGGGCGTGTTCCTGATCCAGGGCTGCCAATTGATCCGCCTGATATTCCGATGGGGTGGCCGTCATAGTAAATTCCCAAATGAGGAGCGATGGGTTACCATACAACCTGTAGCGACTACAGGTTCAAGGGGGAATTTCATCATGCCGGAACATCGCCGAACCAGCATTACCAGCGCCGGCAGCTTTTCAATCGGCGCGGCGGCGCGCGGCAACTTTTCAATCGGCGCGGCGGCGCGCGGCTCTGGGGTCAATATCGAGACCATCCGCTTCTACGAGCGCAGCGGCCTGCTGGCGGCCCCGCCGAGGACCGCCGGCGGCCACCGGGTCTATGACCAGGGCGGGGTCAAGCGGCTCAACTTCGTGCGCCGCGCCCGCGAGCTCGGCTTCACCCTCGATCAAATCCGCGATTTACTGGCCCTCGCGGATGAGGCGGAAACTTCCTGCGCTGAAGTCGCCGCCCTGGCGAGCGTCCAGCTCGACGCGGTGCGCGGGCGCCTGGCCGACCTCGCCCGCATGGAGACGGTCCTCGCCGCCATGATCGAGCGCTGCGCGAGCGGCACGGTCCCCGCCTGCCCGATCCTCGAAGCCCTGTTCGACGGATAGAATTAAGCCGCCATAATTACGACGGATAAAGCGGGCCCGGGTCTTGACCTTCCACCAGGGGTATTCCCCAGCTTAATTGAGGCGGCCGGTTCGCGCCGCCTCAAGCCTCTTGGACAAGGAAGATAGTCATGAACATGAATCTGAAAATTGCCACGGTCGCGGCTGTCCTGGCCGCCGGCCTGGTGGCCGCTCCGCTGGTCAACGCCCACGAGGGCGCCCCGCCCACGCAAGGCGAGCCCGGCCCCATGATGGGCGGGGGCATGATGGATCATCAGGCCGAGGGCGGCATGATGGGCGAGATGGGCGCGATGCAGGAAATGATGAAGACCTGCAGCGGCATGATGCGCGACCATGAGGACCTCAAGGCGCGCGGACCCGACGCCGGCCACGAAGACTGAATTATGGGCCGCCCCAGGGGACAGCAGCCGTACTTAAATAAGCTGTCCCCTGATCTCTACCTTACCTCTAAAGACCGCATTTAATCGGCGACAGTATATATTTAATCCAGCCCTACTCCGCCGCCGCCAGATGGTAGTTCGGGGTCGAGTGTGAAAGCTCGACCTCGGCGTCGGTCATGTCGGCGGCAACGTCGGCGAACAGGGGCGTGCTGAGATAGCGCTCCGCGGTGTCGGGCAGCATGCAGAGGATCGTCGACCCCGGTGCCGCGTCCTTGCAGATCTCGAGCGCCCCGGCGAAGGTGGCCCCGGCGGTGATGCCGACGAAAATACCTTCCTGGGCCGCCAGCTCCTGGCTCCAGCGCATGGCATCGGGCGGCGCAATCGTCAGCAGCCTGTCGATCAGCCCCATGTCGACGGCGTCGCCGGTCAGCTTGGGGATGAAATCCGGGCTCCAGCCCTGCAACGGGTGGGGCGTGAAGGACGGGTGGGTCGCCGCCGGAGAGCCGTCCGCGTTGCGCTCCTGCTCGGTCCCGCTGGTCAGCAACGGCGCGATGGCCGGCTCGCAGACGATGATCTTGGTGTCCGGGCTTTCCTTGGCCAAGACCCGCCCGACGCCCTTGAGGGTGCCGCCGGTGCCGAAGCCGGTGATCCAGTAGTCGAGTTTTCGGCCGGCGAAATCGTCGATGATTTCCCGCGCCGTGGTGCGCGAATGCATATCGGCGTTGGCCTCGTTCTCGAACTGGTGGGTGTGGAACCAGCCATGGGCCTCGGCCAGCTCGTTGGCCTTGGCGACCATGCCGGTGCCTTTCTCCGCGGCCGGGGTGAGCACCACCTTGGCGCCCAGGAAACGCATCAGCTTGCGGCGCTCGACGCTGAAGCTCTCGGCCATGGTGACCACCAGGGGATAGCCCTTCTGGGCGCAGACCATGGCGAGCCCGATGCCGGTATTGCCGCTGGTCGCCTCGATCACCGTTTGCCCGGGCTTGAGTTCGCCCGATTCCTCGCCCGCCTCGATGACCCCGAGGGCGAGGCGGTCTTTCACCGATCCGAGGGGATTGAACGCCTCGATCTTGACGTAAATATTCATGCCCTCCGGCGCCAGCTTGCCGATCTTGACCACCGGCGTGTTGCCGATGGTTTCCAGAATATTTTCATATAAGCGACCCATGGCGTATCCCCTAGAATGTTGTTCGCCTACATATATGCATCCGAGATGGATGTCCGTAAAGCGGCATCATCCCCAGTCCAGGATGACCTTGCCGGACTGGCCCGAGCGCATGACGTCGAAGCCAGCCTGGAAGTCGTCGACGGCGAAGCGGTGGGTAAGAATCGGAGAAACATCGAGGCCGCTTTGCAACATGGTCGACATCTTGTACCAGGTCTCGAACATCTCACGACCGTAGATGCCCTTCAGGGTCAGGCCCTTGAAGACGATCTGCATCCAATCGACCGCCGCCTCGCCGGGCATGATGCCGAGGATGGCGACGCGCCCGCCGTGGTTCATGGCATCCAGCATGGCGCCGA